>Ga0224508_10000150_pt1 | contig 73521 bp, 57 predicted proteins | sample SF_Jan12_sed_USG_4_FD_170157 | JGI IMG/M metagenome (GOLD analysis project Ga0224508, IMG submission 170157) | Sediment microbial communities from San Francisco Bay, California, United States - SF_Jan12_sed_USGS_21 | ecosystem: Environmental > Aquatic > Marine > Sediment | place: USA... | reverse complement strand
GGTCAAGGGGCTTGCGAATATTCGCGGCAACCTGATGCCGGTGCTGGACATGAATGGCTTTCTTTACGGCAAGCCAACCGAGATTCGCAAGGAGAGCAGAATATTGATCATCAACAAACTGGGTATTGTCGCCGGTTTACTGGTGGATGAAGTCTACGGTTTGCGGCGTTTCAAGCACGATGAACATCAGAAGCAGGTCAAGGAGGACGCGGGTTCGGTGGGAGAGTACCTGGCGGGTACTTTTGCCGATCAGGTACGTCGCTGGAATGTTTTCAGTGTTGAAAAACTGGCTAGTGCCGAGCAATTCCTGAGGGTGGTTTGAATGACAGCGAGTGATGCATTGAGGAACCAATGGCAGTATTAGGCAAGATGAAAAGCGCGTTTGTCGGACGATCGTCTGGCGCAGGTCCGCTGTCTGCGCAGAGCGGCGGCATCAACAAGAAGGCAGCTATGGCCGGTAGCTTGCTGGTCGTCTCGGTGGTCGCGATGGTGGTGATGTTCGCAATTCAGTCCGGCCAGGCGCGCGAGAACAAACTTTACGCGACAATCGCTTCCGAACAACAGGTTATTTCCCAGCAGATTGCGGTCAACGCGCTGGAAGCCGCCGCTGGCCAGGACAGGGCATTCGAAGCGCTGGCAACTAACCAGAATCGTTTTCTCGCCAATCTGGACAAATACAACAACGGCGATCCGTCGCAGGATCTACCTGCGCTGCCGATGAAATTCTCCGCCGAGTACTCGAACCTGAAAGCATCCTGGAGCGAATATGACAAGGACATTGCAACGGTTGTTGCGGCCAAGAATTCGATTGCCACGGTGAGTAATTTTGTTACGCAAATCAATGAATCGCTGCCCGAGTTGATGGAGCTCTCCGGGAGTCTGGTCGACGAGCTGGTCAGGGCAACCGCGCCACGACGGAATATTGCGGTGGCCGCGCGCCAGGAAATCATGATTCGTTCAATCGAACATAGCCTCAATCAGATTCTGACCGACGGTGAAGTTGTGATGGCGGCCGCGGACCGCTTCGCGGCTGATGCGGCCCAGGTCGAAGTCCAGTTGCTGGGTATGCTCGAAGGAAACGCCGAGCTCGGCATTACAAAGTTCACCGGTACCGCAGTCATAGCTAACCTGGTGAAATTTGCCGACCTTTACTCGGTGGTGCGCCAGAATGTACGCGAAATACTCGATAACTCCGCGCAAATCTTCAAGGTGCACGAAGCGGCCCTGAGGATCGATGAACTCAGTCCGGTGATGCTGTCGTCTTCAGGTGAACTGATCGCCGCCATCGAACGCGATGAATCCAAAGGCAATTTATTCAATCTGATCGGTTATTTGCTGGGTGTCATTGCGCTAATGATGCTGCTGTGGCTGATTTTTATCATTTCCAGCGAATCGCAGAAAAGCCTGGCGGAATCCCAGGAACAGAATGAAAAAAACCAGCGAGCAATTTTGCGATTGCTCGATGAGATGACCAACCTGGCGGATGGCGACCTGTCGACCCATACCACCGTAACCGAGGATATAACCGGCGCTATCGCCGATTCGGTCAACTACTCGATCGACGCGCTGCGCGATCTCGTCGGCACCATTAACAATACCGCGAACCAGGTCCGCAGCGCGGTACGCAAAACCCAGAATATGACAGGCGAGCTGGCGGAGGCCTCTGACGCGCAGGCGCGCCAGATAACCGCGGCCAGTAGCGCGGTAACCGAAATTTCCAGATCGATGTCGAATGTCTCGGAGCGCGCCGCCGATTCGGCCGAGGTTGCGCGCAAATCGGTAAGCATCGCGCACAAGGGAGGGGAAACGGTACGCCAGACTATCGAAGGCATGGAAACCATCCGCGAGCAGATCCAGGAAACCTCCAAGCGGATCAAGCGGTTGGGCGAGTCCTCCCAGGAAATCGGTGACATCGTAAACCTGATCACGGAGATTTCCGATCAAACCAACATTCTTGCGCTGAACGCCGCGATTCAGGCGTCGATGGCGGGCGAGGCCGGTCGCGGCTTCGCGGTAGTCGCCGACGAAGTACAGCGGCTGGCGGAACGAACCGGTGACGCTACCAAGCAGATCGAGGCGCTGGTGAAAACCATCCAGGCGGATACCAACGAAGCCACGGTTTCGATGGAGCAAAGTACCGCCAACGTGGTCAAGGGCGCCAAGCTGACCGAGAACGCGGGTAGCGCGCTCGACCGCATCGAGCAGGTTTCGATGAACCTGGCGCAGCGCATCCTGGAAATCTCGGATTCCACCCGCGACCAGGCCCAGGACAGCGTGCAAATCACCGAGACCATGGACGTGATTCAGGAGATCACGGCCAAGACTTCCGAAGGTTCCGAGCAAGCATCGGCATCGATCGGCGAACTGTCCGACATGGTAAAAGAAATGCAGACCTCGGTGGCGGGCTTCAAGCTGCCGGGCGCGGTATCGGCTGAAAGCACCATGACGCAGAATCCCGAAGACCTGGCCGCGCTGGGCCTGGATACCGAGGCGGCGGAATAGATCGTTCGATGACTCCTCAGGAAACCTCTATCAAACACAGTGCGCTTGGATGGGTCAAGAAATCCATCGATGACAATCTGTCCGAGATCAAGACCGATCTCAAGCTCTACATCGAAGAGGAAGACGAGGCATTACTGGAACGGGTGAAGGAGCGTCTCGGCGTTATCCAGGGCGTGCTGGTGATGATCGAGCAGTATGGCGCGGCGATGTTGACCGAGGAAATGGTCGCACTGGTCGATTTCATCACCGAGAACAAACAGGAACAACGCGAGCAGGGGCTGGAAGTCATGCTGCGCGCGGTACTGCAATTGCCGGATTACCTCGAGCATATCCAGTCGGGGCATCGCGACATTCCGATAGCAATTCTGCCGTTATTGAACGATATTCGCGCCGTCAGAAATCAGGATCTGTTTTCCGAGAAGTTGCTGTTCCTGCCCGACCTGTCGATGCATCAGGAGGGCGCCGAGGTCCAGGCTATCGATAACGACAGCAACCAGGGATCCAAGTTGCTGGCGAAGAAACTGCGCCCGGTTTACCAGCTGGCCCTGGTTAAGATCATCAAGGAAGAGGCGGTCGAAGAAAGCCTCAAACGACTGGAAAAAATCTGTGAAACGCTCGAAGAACGCTCGGTTTCCGAGCAGATTGCCCGCATCTGGTGGATTGTCGGCGCACTGATCGAATCGGTTTCACGCCAGCAGCTCGAGCTCGGCGTGTCGATAAAGAATCTTCTGGGGAAAGTGGACGCGCTGTTTCGGGTCATCCTGATCATCGGTGAACGAGGTTTGTTGCAGCGCCAGCCGGTCGAGCTGATCAAGAACTTTCTATACTACATCGCGCAGCCGGAATGTGACGGGCCCAAGACACAGGCGATCAAGACCGCCTACCGACTGGAGCAGTTCCTGCCCTCGGAATCGGCGCGCAGCGAAGTGCTGGACAATATCGCCGGACCGAACCAGGCCCTGTTGAAAACCGTTGCGGAAGCGATGAAGGCGGATATCGAGGCGGTCAAGTCCACGCTCGAGGTATATGTTAACGGCGACCTGTCCAAGGTCGGCGCGCTGAAGGAATTGCCGCAGGAAATGCATATCATTTCGGATACCCTGGCAATGATCGGGCTCGGTTCCCAGCGGCAGTTGGTCGAAGCGCAAATCGAAGTCGTCAAGAATATCATCGAAGGCAACAAGCCGGCCGACGAAGAGCAGTTGCTGTCGATGGCGGCGGAATTGCTGCAGGTCGAGCAATCGCTCGACCAGATGCAAAAGCGCCAGCCGGTGAGTGCGGCACAGCCAAGATCGGAGAGCGACGTATCACGCGATTACGAGCTCGATAGCGTGCTCAGCGCGGTTGTCACCGCCGCTCTCGACGATATTCAGAAAACCAAGAATGCAATCCTCGAGTTCATTAAGGACTCCAGCCGAAGCGAAAACATCGATCTCTGCGTCAGCCTGATGCGAGAATCCCGTGGCGCGTTGGAGTTGCTCGGCGAACAGCGAGCGGTTGCCGTGGTAAACGGGTTGCTGACCTACCTGAAGGGCTACGATGTTGTCGAATTCATGGATTCCGGCCGGCTGGATGCCCTGTCACAGGTGGTCGTCAGCCTGGAATACTATCTCGAAGCGCTCGGCGAACGCCGCTCCGACGCCAGCGGTATCCTGGATTTTGCCGACATTCAGCTACAGGAACTGTTGTCCAGCATGCCGGCCGAAACTCCGGCGCCGGTCGTCGCGCCGGCGGCTGTTGTCGACGAGGAAACAACGCCAGTAACGGAATCCGCGGTTGGCCCGGTTTCTCCGGTCGCTGACGATAACGCGACGGCGGAAGAGCCCGCGCCTCGGCTGCAGACGGTAGCGCCTGCCGAGCGCACGGTGGGCGCCGCGGATGAGTCCGCGCCCGAACTCATAGAGCTTGAGCCCGTTGAAATCTCGATCGAAGCGCAACCCGTAGCTGAAGCGGTTAGCGAAGCAGAGGCTGTCGAAGACAGCGGTGACCAGTCTGCCGATTTACCCGCGGCCGCCGCGACGGCGCCAGCCGGCAAAGATTCGCTCAAGATCGAGCCGGTCGATGATGAACCAGAAGTTCTCAAGCCTGGCAGCGACCCCGAAATCCTTGAGATTTATCTGGAGGAAGCCAGTGAGGAATCACTGAACATCGCGCGTCTGCAACAGGACTGGTTGTTACACCCAGAGGATGAAAACGCGTTAAAGAATATTCGGCGGGCCTTTCACACCATCAAGGGTAGCGGGCGCCTGGTGGGCGCGATGAAGATCGGCGAGTTTGCCTGGGATTTCGAGCAGTTGCTGAATCGGTTGATCGACAAGACTATTCCACCCAACCCGCAAATTATCGACGCTGTCGGCAAAGCGGCGAAGGCCTTGCCCGAGCTGGTGGTCGAATTGAAGACATCGGTGCCGCCACGGACCGAGATCAACTATTTAAGGGGTCTGGCGCGCGCGTTGGCCGAGTTCAAGGCCGAGCAGTTGATGATCGACCATGCCCAGCGACAGGCTCACGAAGAGTCCCCCCATGACCGAATTACCAATGGCGATGAAACCGAGTGGAAGGCTCTTGGTGTCAGCGCGACCACCCAGGTTATCCCGCCTGATAAATTGAACGAAGCGCTGCTCGAGGAGATCGAGCCCGATACCATGCGCGTCGATCCGGCTGCCTTCGAAGATATCAGGTCGAAGGCCGGGCAGGATGGCAAACAGCCCGACGGCGTCGACGATTCCGATTTTGACGACACGCTTCTGGCACAGCCGCCGGAAATCCCGCTGGCCGGCAACTTTCCAGAGGCCGAGGAAACGGCCAGCTACAGCGCCGCCGATTTCGAGTTTGACGAGTCGGATGCCGAGTACACTCAGGCGATTGACTATGCTCAAGGCGCGCAGGCGGATAACGAGAACGAAGTCGAGCAAATCGAAGCGCTTGGACTCGACGAGGCCGAAGCCGCCGATGACGATGAGATAAAGATTGAAACCATCGGTGAAGATTTCCTCGGCGATGACTTCGGTGAAGTGGCCGGCGACGAGATCGTCATCGAAGCCGTAGCCGAAGTCGCAGAAGACGATCCAGGGCTCGAAGCCGTGGTCGTCGAAGCCGATGACTCGGAGGATGCGTTTCCGACCCTGGATGCCTTCGAGCCGAAAGAAGATGAGCGCGCGCGTACTCCGGTTGATGAAATTGATGCTTTGAGCGTCGCCGAGGCGGAGCAGGCCGAAGTTGAAGAGATCGTCGTGCGCGCGCCGGAGCCAGATGTCGCGGGCATGACGCTCGAGGCGAACCAGCTCGATTCGACAGCGGATGCCCCGTCGTCGCAGGCTGATTCCGCGGCCGACGCCCGCCCTGCCGAGCCTGAGCCGGTGGCGGATTCGGCGCCCGCAACCGACCAGGAGACCCCCCCCGACCCTTTAGTGGATACGACAAGGAGCCAGGTGCCTGGAGAAGAGGCAGAGGCAGACGAGCCCAGGGTTCAAGAGCCGCCCGCAGCAACAGGCCTGTCGTTCGATCCGGAACTGCTGATCATTTACCAACAAGAGGTAGAACAGCACCTCGGCATAGTAAATTCCGTCCTTGATCATGCCGAACAAATCCAGGAGCTGATTCCCGGCGAAGAGGTATATCGCGCACTGCATACCATTCACGGCGCGTCGCGCACCGCGGATATCGCGACTATCGGCGAGCTCGCCGGCCTGATGGAAAAACCGCTCAAATCCGCTATCTCGCAAAAGATGGCGCTCGATCACGAAATCGTTGCGCTCTACCGAGAAGGGCAGCGCGCCATTCAGACTATGACCGACGAACTGGTGGCGACCCGACAGCTACCCAAAATTCCACGGGACCTGGAAATCAGTTTCAAGGCGCTGGCTGAGGATTTCGAGGAACACACTGTCGAAATTCCGGAGGAAGAGGTCGAGCGCACCGGAGAGTTTATCGATACCCTGACGATGATGAACGAGGCGGTCGACGACGAGCAGGATAACGAGCTGCTAACGATCTTCATCGATGAGGCTAACGAGCTGCTCGAAATGAGTGACAACACGCTGCATGAGTGGGCGCGTCAAAAAACCGATGATTCAGGCGCGATGGACTATAACGCGGTGATGGAATTACAACGCTATCTGCACACGCTTAAGGGTGGCGCGAGGATGGCGGAAATAAGCGAGATCAGCGATCTCTCGCATGAAATGGAATCGATGTTCATTGCCGTCATCGATGGCCGAGTCGACAAGAACGACAACCTGATCGAGTTGCTCAAGGATTGTTTCGACCATCTGCACCGACAGGTGGTCGAAGCGCAACAGGGCAGCCAGCTGTCCGATTCCTCGGGGCTGGTCGGCCTGCTCAGGAAGCTGCGCCTCGACGAAGGCGACGAAAGCATGGCCGAAGGCGCCGGCGAGGCCGCAGGGGATATCGATAGCGAAGACATCGATATCGTCAGCGAGAACCTGCCGGGAGAACCGCTTGCCGCCGACCGCCCGTCACAGGATGTCATCAAGGTGCGCTCCGAATTGCTCGATAACCTGGTCAGTTCCGCCGGCGAGGTCAGTATTTACCGGGCGCGCATGGAACAGCAGGTTGCCGGCCTGGGTTCGCATCTGGGCGAGCTCGGACAAACCATTGCGCGCTTGAAGGGCCAATTGCGTAGTCTCGAGGCCGAGACCGATGCGCAAATCCATTTCAGCCATCGTGCCGAGCACGGCAAATCCGAATTCGATCCGCTCGAAATGGACCGTTACACGATGATCCAGGAGCTGTCACGTTCGCTGAGCGAGTCGGTTAACGACTTGTCCAGCCTGCAGAGCATGCTCGGCGAACAGGTCAAGGATTCGGAAACACTGTTGCTACAGCAATCGCGGGTCAATACCGACCTGCAGGACGGCCTGATAAAAAGTCGCATGGTGAAGTTTTCCGGCCTGCTGTCGCGCCTGCGCCGACTGGTGCGGCAAAGCAGTCAGGAACTCGGGAAAAAGGCTGAGCTGATAATCACCGGTGAGGAAAACGAAGTCGACAACAAGGTACTCGACCGCATGGTCGCGCCGCTCGAACATATTATACGAAATGCGCTGTCGCACGGGATCGAAACCCCGGTGGAGCGGGTCAAGAAAGGCAAGCCGGAAAGCGGAAAAATCGCGATCGAAATTACGCGCGACGGTTCCGAGGTCGTGATTCGCGTCAGTGACGATGGCGCCGGGGTCAACATCGAAAAAGTGCGCAGCAGGGCTGTACAGCTGGGCCTGCTCGACAAGAGCCACAATGTCAGCGAGTCCGATCTGGTGCAGTATATTCTCGAACCCGGTTTCAGCACCGCCGACCATGTTACCCAGTTGTCTGGCCGCGGCGTTGGTATGGACGTGGTCGATATCGAAGTCAAGCAGCTTGGCGGAACCCTGCAGATCGAAACCACGCCGCAGGGCACTACATTTATCGCGCGTCTGCCGTTCACGCTGTCGATTAACCAGGCGATTCTGGTGCGTACCGGTGATGAAACCTTCGCCATACCATTGATCAACATTGAGGGCATTACGCGGCTGGATACACAGAGTATGCTCGAGTACTACCGTCAGGATAATCCCGAACTGGAGTATGCCGGGCAGCGATTCGCATTGCACAACCTGGCCAAACTTGTCGATGCCGGAGTCCAGTTCAGGGCGGGCGGCGACGTCGACAAGCAGCCGGTTATTCTGAGCCGCGCGGGCGATGTTCGGGTCGCGCTGCATGTCGATGAAATCATCGGTAACCGCGAAATTGTCGTCAAAACTCTGGGCAAGCAACTAAGCCAGGTCAAGGGTCTGGCTGGCGCGAGTATCCTGGCCGACGGTAGCGTGGTGCTGATTCTCGACGTCAATGGCCTGGTCAGGCAGAGCGCCGCTAACGCGGTCAAGGTCGTATACCAGGCGGACGATGGCAAAGGTTTACGCAGCACCGTCATGGTGGTAGACGATTCGATCACGATGCGGCGTGTGGCCAGTAAACTGCTGGAAAGACACAATTACGATGTGGTCACCGCCAAGGACGGGGTCGACGCGCTGGCGCAGTTACAGGATGTCCGTCCCGATGTCATGCTGCTGGATATCGAAATGCCGCGCATGGACGGTTTCGAGCTGGCGACGCACATGCAAAACGAGGAAACCTATTCCGCCATTCCCATCATCATGATCACCTCGCGTACCGGTGAGAAGCACCGCGATCGCGCGCTCGAAATCGGCGTCGCCAATTACATGGGCAAGCCTTACCAGGAAGACGAGTTGATCGAGAATATTCAGAGCGCACTGGTGAGGTAATCGATGAACGATAAAGCCACATCGGTACGCTGCATGCTGTTGCAACTGACATCGCTGAACCTGCTGATTCCGAATTCGGCGGTGGCTGAAATTATCGGTTACTCGACACCGCGGACTTTGCCCGATACCAGCGACTGGTTTTCCGGGGTAGTGTTATGGCGCGGGATTTATGTGCCGGTGGTCGTGGTAGAGCAAATGTGCAATCTGAGTACCGCCCAGGCGGGTCCGCGCGCGCGCATCGCGATTATCTACAATCCCGAGAAAGATCCTGATCTGCCCTACCTGGGAATCCATATGCAGGATATTCCGCGCGCTTACCTGGCCGAGGCCGAGAGCATGGAGTCGGGCAGCGACGAAAATCTCAGCCCCTACCTGATAACCCGCGTCGACGACGAGCAACTGGCGCGCGTCATCCCTGACATCGACCGCATCGTCACCGACCTAAAGCTCGAGTTTAACCAGGCCCGCATCGACGAGCTGACAAGGTGACAAGTTAAAGCTTTACTGCATCAGCAGAAAAGCTTTAACTTGTCATCCCGGAGCCCACTGCTAACAATTGGCGCCAGTTTGGACGAGGGGCAGATTAATGCTCAACACTCGATAGACGGTAAATAGCTAGCTTCCAGGGCAAGCGCTGACAATTGTGAGTAAAGCAGACGATGAAAAGATGAGCGGAACTTCCGAGTTCGGCACCGAGCAGACACTACCGATACCGATCACAGGGATATGCGCCTGTGCATAGCGTTCCGGACCGTGAGGGTTGTAGCATCGAGTTATCCCACCAAACACTGTCATTGATTCGGCCTTGATAGAATCCCACAAGAACCCGAAATGATTTTGAGACCTACTACATACGATTTAGCATCGCTTCCAAAAACACAGTGTTACAGGTTACAGATAATATGACCAAACCAGCAGTTGCTCTAATAGGTGCGGGCTCAGCCGGAACCGCCATGGCCGTTGCTCTACACAGGGAAGGTTATCCAATTGCAGCGGTCTCCAGCCGTAGTGTGGAATCCGCACAGCGCTGTGGCTCACTGGTCGATTGTGAGCACACAGGCACCGACCCGACTGACGCATCCCGGCAGGCTGAGATAATAATTATTTCAACACCTGATAATGCAATTGAAACCACTTGCCAAACAATGGCTGATTCTGGTGGCTTCCGCAATGGGCAACTGGTGTTACATCTGAGTGGCGCCTTAACCTCGGACGCTCTAAACGCTGCACGAGCAGCGGGCGCTGATACCCTTTCCCTGCACCCGGCTCAAACAATGGTCGAACCTCTACGGGGCGCTGATCTGCTGAAAAAAGCCTGGTTCTGCCTGGAGGGAAATGATTCGGCCGTTACGCGAGGAAGAGATATTGCCAATGACTTATCCGGCAACACCATCGTCATCGACAAGGACAAAAAAGCGCTCTATCACGCTGCACTCAGTTTCTCCTCCAATTACCTGACAACCGTCGAAGCAATAGCCATAGAGATGCTGACAGAAACTGGGATCTCCAGGCAAAATGCCCTGGCGCTGATAATGCCTCTTATACAGGGCAGTGTTGACACGCTTGCAAACTGCGGCCTGCCCGATGCGCTGACCGGTCCGGTGAGCCGTGGCGATGCAAAGACAATAGAGAAACACCTGTGCGCAATGAGACAAGGGCCGGAGTCACATCTTCAGATCTACAAAATGTTGGGGCTAGAAGCCCTGAAATTAGCCAGAGCCAAGGGAAAGATGGCACAGGGTCGTGAGGAGATGATTCAAAATTTACTAATAAATAATACATAAGGCTAGGCTGATTTATGCCCTCCTGCCAGCGTGCGAACCAAATTCTTCAAAGGCGTTCTGCTTCGCTATACATCCATTCTTGATGCGTTTAATGTCTATAAAGGGCACCAATTTGCCGTAAGCCAGCTATTGCTTGTTAGTCCGCTTTCATTGTTACGCAGGAAGTTTTATTCGTTGCTCCCAGTGCCCATATCCATCCTTCTTGGCGCGCCCTTAGTTCGAGACTCGCCTCAGGATTTCTGGAAAACTCAAATTTCGAGGTAGGGTCTGATTGAACCTAATTAGGTATACTGTCCCCCGATATTTGCGTCATCCCCGACATCGACCGCATCGTCACCGACCTGAAGCTCGAATTTAACCAGGCCCGCATCGACGAATTGACAAGATAGGGATTTTCCGCATCAGCGGAAAATCCCTATCCTGTCATCCCGGAACCCACTGCTAACCATTGGCGCCAGTTTGGACGAGGGGCAGATAAATGCTCAACACGCGATAGACGATAAATAGCTAGCTTCCAGGGCAAGCACTGACAATTGTGAGTAAAGCAGACGTTGAAACGATGAGCGGAATTTCCGAGTTCGGCACGAAGCCGTCATTGCGAGCGCAGCGAAGCAATCTTTCAACACCGCGACAATTCAGGGAGATTGCTTCGTCGCTACGCTCCTCGCAATGACGGTTTTGGGCACTTGAGAGGTATTGAATCAGAACAATAGAACGGCCGCTTAGCGGTTGAATTGGGCTGACTGGCAGTTGATATTGTCGTCAGCCAAACAGGTGGCTCACGGACCCAGGTCGCCAAGACCGGACTGGATGATGGCAAGCGCCGCGGTGGCCGCGGTTTCGGTGCGCAGCACCCGCGAACCGAGGCTGACCGGCTGAAATCCCGCATCTTTCGCGAGCCCGATTTCTTGTGGATTGAGGCCGCCCTCGGGACCCAGCAGTATCGATACCCGTGAATGCCCCGGCTGTAATGCCGAGGCCAGTGGTCGGCCCTCGAAATCCAGCAGCAATTTGAGCGAGTCGGGTAAATCCCGCAACGCCTGCTCGAGTCCGGGGTGAAAACGAATTTGCGGAACCATTGCGCGGCCGCACTGTTCGCAGGCGCTAATCGCCACGCCTCGCCAGTGGGCGAGCTTTTTGTCGAGCTGTGCCGCTTTCAGCGGTGACTGAGATCGTTCGGCGTTAAACAGCGAAATTGTGCTAACGCCGAGTTCGGTCGTTTTCTGGATTGTCCAGTCGATGTGATCGGCGCGAGCCAGGCCCTGGACTATTTCGCTGCCGAGCGCCGACTCGGTCGCCAGCGGCCGCGCCGCGCCGATTTCAGCGCTGAGTTGTTTGCCGTCGGCAACCAATGTGGCCTGATAGTCGTTGCTGTCATGACCGTTGAACAAAAAAAAGGCTGCGCCCGGTTTCAGGCGCAGCACGTTTTTCAGGTAGTGACCGCGTGTCTTGTCAAGAGCGATGGATTGCCCGCTGACAAGTTCGGCGTCAATGTATACGCGGGGCTTCCGCATAGACGTCGACGCTAGTAGCGATAGGTTTCGGGCTTGTAAGGGCCTTCGACCTTGACGCCGATGTAGTCGGCCTGTTCCTGGGTGAGGGTGGTCAGCCTGGCGCCGATCTTGTCAAGGTGCAGCCGCGCCACTTCCTCGTCGAGATGCTTCGGCAGGACGTAGACTTCATTGTCGTACTTGCCCGGGTTGCAGAAGATTTCCATCTGCGCCAGCACCTGGTTGGTGAACGAATTCGACATCACGAAGCTAGGATGACCGGTGGCGCAGCCAAGATTGACCAGTCGACCTTCGGCCAGCAGGATGATGCGTCGGCCGTCGGGGAAGATGACATGATCGACCTGGGGCTTGATGTTTTCCCAGTCGTATCCCTTCATTTCCGCGACCTGTATTTCGTTGTCGAAGTGACCGATGTTGCAGACGATTGACTGGTTCTTCATCTGGTCCATGTGATCCTTGCGGATGACGTTGAAGTTGCCGGTCGCGGTGACGAAGATGTCGGCCTGCGAACAGGCGTCGTCCATGGTGACTACGCGGTAACCTTCCATCGCCGCCTGCAGAGCGCAGATCGGGTCGATTTCGGTAACCCATACGGTGGCGCCGAGACCCTTGAGCGATTGTGCGCAACCCTTGCCGACATCGCCATAGCCGAGGACCACGGCAACCTTGCCGGCGATCATGACGTCGGTGGCGCGCTTGATGCCGTCGACCAGCGATTCGCGGCAACCGTAGAGGTTGTCGAATTTGGACTTGGTTACCGAATCGTTAACGTTAAATGCCGGAAAGGGCAGTTCTCCGCGCGCCTGCATCTGGTGCAGACGATGCACGCCGGTGGTGGTTTCCTCGGTCACGCCCTTGATGTTTTGCTGAATGGTCGAATACCAGTTGGGCGACTCGGCGAGTTTGGCGCGGATGGCGGCAAAAGCAATCGTCTCTTCCTCGGTGCCCGGGTTATCGAGAACTGAAATATCTTGCTCGGCCTTGGCGCCGAGGTTGATCAACATGGTGGCGTCGCCGCCATCGTCGAGAATCATGTTCGGCGTGCCGCCATCGTGCCACTGCATGATTTTATGCGTGTATTGCCAGTAGTCTTCCAGCGATTCACCCTTGATGGCGAATACCGGTACGCCTGAATCGGCAATCGCGGCGGCCGCGTGATCCTGGGTGGAAAAGATGTTGCACGAGGCCCAGCGCACTTCGGCGCCGAGCGCGACCAGGGTTTCGATCAGAACCGCGGTCTGGATGGTCATGTGCAGCGAACCGGCGATGCGCGCGCCTTTTAGCGGCTGCTCGGCGCCATACTTGCCGCGCAGGGATACCAGGCCCGGCATTTCGGTTTCGGCGATGGCGATTTCTTTTCGACCCCAGGAAGCAAGCGAGAGGTCGGCTACCTTGTAGTCGTCTTTGATGACGTCTTGCGCGTTAGCACTCATAAATATTCTCCTGACTATTTATGAGCGTCGTTGAATTGATCCTGCGGGCGAGCCTGGCAGTTTGCCCACCTGGCTTACCAGTCTTCTGCCGCCGGCGTTTAGCCGAATGCTGGTAAGCCCTGCGGGCAAGGCTGTCGCAACGCTCCTCGCACACAAGCCCCTGTGAAAAGGGGACCGCATAGTGTATCTATATACGCGCGGCTGTCAATTTGGATCAGCCCTGTGCGGGAACGGTTACAGGCCGGCGTCGGACTTCAGCGCTTCGGCTTTGTCGGTACGTTCCCAGCTCAGATCGAGATCCTCGCGCCCGAAGTGTCCATAGGCCGCGGTCGCCTTGTAGATCGGCTGGATCAGGTCGAGCATCGCGATCAATCCCTTGGGACGCAAATCGAAATGATCGCGAATCAGGCGGATGATGCTGTCGTCGGCGATCGCCCCGGTACCAAAGGTATCGACGCTAATAGAAGTCGGCTCGGCAACACCGATGGCGTAGGACACCTGGACTTCGCAGCGCTCTGCTATGCCCGCGGCAACGATGTTTTTCGCCACGTAACGCGCCGCGTAGGCTGCGGAACGGTCGACCTTGGATGGGTCCTTGCCGGAAAAAGCGCCGCCGCCGTGGCGCGCCATGCCGCCGTAGGTATCGACGATAATTTTGCGCCCGGTCAGTCCGGCGTCGCCCACCGGGCCGCCGACGACAAAGCGGCCGGTCGGGTTGATGTGGATGTTTTCGTTCTTGCATTGCGCCAGCCATTCGGCAGGCAATACCGGTTTCAAAATGGTATCGATGACGCCTTCGCGCAGGGTCGCGAGATCCACCGACTCCTTGTGCTGGGTCGACAGTACCACGGCATCGAGTCCGACCGGCTTGTGGTGCTCATAGCGTAAAGTGACCTGGCTCTTGGCGTCGGGCTGCAGCCAGTCGAGTTCGCCGGACTTGAACACTTCGTGCTGACGGCGCACCAGGCGGTGAGCATAGGTAATCGGAGCCGGCATCAGTACGTCGGTTTCATTACAGGCGTAGCCGAACATCAGGCCCTGGTCGCCGGCGCCCTGTTCTTTCTCGTCACCCTCGTCGACGCCCATGGCGATATCGCCGGACTGTTTGCCGAGGCCGGTCAGCACCGCGCAGGTTTTGCCGTCGAAGCCGCATTCCGGGTTGTCGTAACCGATTTCGCAAACGGTTTCGCGCACCAGCGCCTCTACGTCGACCCAGGCATCGGTCGTGATTTCTCCGGCGAGCATGACCATGCCGGTCTTAACCAGGGTTTCACAGGCGACCCTGGAACGCGGATCCTTTTCCAGCAGAGCGTCAAGCACCGCGTCGGAAACCTGATCCGCCATCTTGTCCGGATGGCCGCCCGATACCGATTCGGAAGTAAAAATATAGGAACCCGACATAGCTTTCTCCGCCCGATTATAAAAATAGCGCATTATATGTAAGACAAATCAAAATGACAGCATTGATTATCGGCCCCATATAAAAGCTGGATACCCATAAAAGATTTATGAGTTGCCGTTAATTTGCATTTACGAGAGAATAGCGCGCCTTGCCGAGAGCGTGTCTGTAGTGGTGAAAGTGAATTACCGGCCGGATCGGTAATTGAACATGAGTAACCTTAAATACTCTAGAATTATCAATAACTTATGCTAAAAACTTCGGTTTCGGAGGCGATCAATGTCATCTCGTAAAACGCTAGCCAATGCGATTCGGGCACTCGCCATGGATGCCGTGCAAAAAGCCAACTCGGGCCATCCAGGGGCGCCGATGGGGATGGCTGATATCGCTGAGGTCCTCTACAACGACTTTATGCGCCATAATCCCGCCAACCCCGAATGGAGCGATCGCGACCGCTTCGTCATGTCCAACGGACACGGTTCGATGCTGCCTTACTCGTTGCTGCACCTTAGCGGTTACGAGGTCACCATCGAAGACCTGAAGAACTTTCGTCAACTGCACTCGAAAACGCCGGGACATCCCGAGCACGGCTATGCGCCGGGCATCGAGACCACCACTGGCCCGCTGGGGCAGGGCATCGCCAACGCGGTCGGTATGGCGATTGCCGAACGCGCGCTGGCCGCCGAATTCAACCGCGACGATTTCAATATCGTCGACCACTTTACCTATGTCTTCCTGGGCGATGGCTGCATGATGGAAGGCATATCGCATGAAGTCTGTTCGCTTGCCGGTACCCTCGGCCTGGGCAAGCTGATTGCGTTCTGGGACGACAACGGTATCTCCATCGACGGCAAGGTCGACGGCTGGTTTCTCGACGATACCCCGAAACGTTTCGAAGCCTACGGCTGGCACGTGGTCGAGGTCGATGGCCACAACCCGGATGAGGTCAAGATTGCGATCGAGGCCGCGCGCGCGATTACCGCCAAACCCTCGCTGATCTGCTGCAAGACCATTATCGGTTTCGGTTCGCCCAACAAGGCCGGCGGGCACGCCTGTCACGGCGCGCCGCTGGGCGAGGAAGAGGTGGCGCTGGCCCGGGTCGAGCTCAACTGGGAGCACGAGGCCTTCGTAATCCCTGACGAGGTTTACCAGGGCTGGAGTCACCGCGACAAGGGGCAGGCACAGGAAGATGCCTGGAAGCAGAAGTTCGACGACTACAAGGCCGAGCATCCGGAACTGGCCGCCGAATTCAAACGTCGAATCAAAAACAAATTGCCTGAAGACTGGGAAGAAGAGGCGCAGGCGTTTATTGCCGAGGTCGACGAGGCCGCTGAAACAAAGGCCACCCGCCAGGCGTCGCTGGCCTCGATCGAGGCCTACTCGCCGCTGCTGCCGGAACTGTTCGGCGGTTCCGCCGATCTGGGTTGTTCCAACCTGACCGAGTGGTCCGGGTTCAAGCCGATGCGCGCCGAGTCGGCGGATGCCAACTACATCAATTACGGTGTGCGCGAGTTCGGTATGTCGGCGATCATCAACGGCATCGTGCTGCATGGCGGTTTGATTCCCTTTGGCGCGACCTTCCTGGTGTTCTCCGAGTACGCCCGCAATGCGCTGCGCATGGCGGCGCTGATGAAGATCCAGAGTATCTTCGTTTATACCCACGATTCAATCGGGCTCGGCGAAGACGGCCCCACCCACCAGGCGGTGGAGCAGATCCCGACCCTGCGCATGATTCCTAACATGCAGGTCTGGCGTCCCTGCGATACGGTCGAAACCGCGGTATGCTGGAAGGCGGCGATCGAACATCGCGACGGTCCGAGTTGCCTGGTATTTTCGCGCCAGGGTCTCAAGCACCAGCCGCGCAGCAAGGAACAGATAAAGGCCATCGCGCGCGGCGGTTACGTGCTGCGCGATTGCGAAGGCATTGCGGATGTCATCATTATCGCCACCGGCTCGGAAGTCGAACTGGTGATGGCCGCCTGCGAGTCGGAAGCGCTCGAGGGGCAGAATGTGCGCGTGGTGTCGATGCCCAGCACCACGGTATTCGACAGGCAGCCGCAGGAGTACCGTGACGAAGTGCTGCCGCCGGGCATTAGCGCCCGCCTCGCGGTCGAGGCCGCGGTCACCCATGGCTGGCACAAGTATGTCGGTTCGGACGGCATCGTCATCGGCATCGATACCTTCGGCGAATCGGCGCCGGCCAAGGAATTATTTGCATATTTCGGTTTCACCGTCGGCAAGGTGGTGGAAGCGGTTAACGGTCTTTTAGGAATTGAGTAATTATTAACTTACAGGAGAAATTTTTATGACTATACGAGTCGGTATAAACGGTTTCGGCCGTATCGGGCGCATGGTGTTTCGCGCCGCCCAGGACTTCAGCGATGTCGAAGTCGTCGGCATCAACGACCTGCTCGATCCCGAGTATCTCGCCTACATGCTCAAGCACGATTCGGTGCACGGCAGGTTCAAGGGCGATGTCGCCATCGAGGGCGATACGCTGGTGGTCAACGGCAAGAATATCCGTCTCACCGCGGAGCGTGATCCGGCGGAACTGAAATGGGGCGATATCGATGTCGACATCGTAATCGAGTCGACCGGTTTGTTCCTGACCAAGGAGACCGCGCAGAAACACATCGACGCGGGCGCAAAAAAGGTCATCATGTCGGCGCCGTCGAAAGACGATACGCCGATGTTTGTCTACGGCGTCAACGACGACACCTATGCCGGCGAAGCGATTATCTCCAACGCTTCCTGCACCACCAACTGCCTGGCGCCGATCGCCAAGGTTATCGACGATAACTTCGGCCTCAAGCGCGGCCTGATGACGACCGTGCACGCCGCCACCGCGACGCAAAAGACTGTCGATGGCCCGTCGATGAAGGACTGGCGCGGCGGCCGCGGCATCCTGGAGAACATCATCCCGTCATCCACCGGTGCCGCCAAGGCCGTGGGCAAGGTATTGCCGGGCCTCAACGGCAAGCTCACCGGCATGGCGTTTCGGGTGCCGACATCCGATGTCTCGGTGGTCGACCTGACCGTCGAACTGGAAAAGGAAGCCAGCTATGAAGACATTTGCGCGGCGATGAAATCGGCTTCCGAGGGTGCGATGAAAGGCGTACTCGCCTATACCGAAGACAAGGTGGTATCGACCGATTTTCGCGGCGAAGCCTGCACCTCGACCTTCGACGCCGAGGCCGGAATCCAGATGGACGATACCTTCGTCAAGCTGATTTCCTGGTACGACAACGAATGGGGTTATTCCTGCAAAGTCGTTGAGATGGCTCGCGTTATCGCGGGCTAGTTGACGTCATGCCAGTACTGGAAATGACCGGCCTGGATCTGGCCGGCAAGCGGGTATTGATCCGCCAGGATCTGAACGTCCCGGTCAAGGACGGAGTCGTCACCAGCGATCAGCGCATCAAGGCTTCACTGCCCGCGATCCGGCATTGTATCGATGCCGGTGCGCGCCTGATGATCATGTCGCACCTGGGGCGGCCCGAGGAAGGCAAGCCGGAGTCGCAGTATTCGCTGCGGCCGGTAGCCGATTATCTCTGCGAGGCGCTCGCAAAACCGGTGCCATTGGTCAGCGATTATCTCGAGCAGGCGCCAGACATGGCCGACGGTGACGTCGTGCTGCTGGAAAACGTGCGTTTCAACGCCGGCGAAAAAGCCAACGACGAGACACTGTCGAAACAGTATGCCGCGCTCTGCGATATCTATGTCATGGACGCCTTCGGCACCGCGCACCGCGCACAGGCGTCGACCCATGGCGTCGGCCAGTTCGCGCCGATGGCCTGCGCCGGTCCGCTGCTCGCGGCCGAGCTCGACGCATTGGGCAAGGCGCTCAATCAACCGGCGAGCCCGGTGGTTGCCATCGTCGGCGGTTCCAAGGTATCGACCAAGCTGACCGTGCTCGATGCACTGTCGGGCATCGTCGATCAATTGATCCCGGGCGGCGGCATCGCCAACACTTTTATCGCGGCCGCGGGCTACAACGTCGGCAAGTCGCTGGTGGAAGAAGACCTGATCCCTGAAGCCAGGCGACTGGTCGAGCAGGCGCAGGCCAGGGGCGGAGAAATTCCGGTTCCGACCGATGTCGTTTGCGGCAAGGAGTTTTCGGAATCCGCGCAAGCCGAGGTCAAGGCCGTGTCAGAGGTTGAAGACGACGACATGATCTTCGATATCGGCCCCGAGACGGCGGCGCGCTTTGCATCGATACTGCAACAGGCGGCGACCATCGTATGGAACGGGCCGGTGGGCGTATTCGAATTCGACCAGTTTGGCGAGGGTACCAAAACCCTGTCGCAGGCAATTGCGGCCTCGCCGGCTTTCTCGATCGCGGGCGGGGGTGATACACTGGCCGCCGTCGACAAGTACGGCATAGCGAAACAGGTTTCGTATATATCTACTGGCGGTGGGGCTTTTCTCGAATTCCTGGAAGGTAAACAACTCCCGGCGGTCGCCATGCTGGAGCAAAGGTACTCTGATTATGAGGGCAGTTCTACGTAGGACCAAAATTGTCGCCACCCTCGGGCCCGCGACCGAATCCGATGCGGCCATCGACAGCCTGATCAAGGCTGGAGTCGACGTGGTGCGGCTCAACTTTTCTCACGGCACGCCGGAGGAACACAGGGCGCGCGCCGAGAAAATTCGCCGCATCGGTCGTAAAAATGACCGTTTTCTGGCGATTCTTGCCGATTTGCAGGGACCCAAGATCCGCCTCGAGAAATTCAAAAACGGCTCGGTAGAGCTCGCTACCGGCGACAGCTTTTGTCTCGACGCCGAGTGCCCGGATGGCGAGGGCGACCACCAGCGGATTGGAATTACCTATAAAAAGCTGCCGCGGGATGTCAGGCAGGACGATATCCTGGTGCTCGACGACGGTCGTATCGTGCTGCAGGTCGACTCGATCGATGGCGCGCGCATCAACTGCAGGGTCCAGGTGGGCGGCGAGCTATCCGACAACAAGGGAATCAACTTGAAGGGTGGCGGCCTTTCCGCGGAAGTGTTGACCGACAAGGACCGTGCCGATCTGAAAACCGCGGCGATGATCGATGCCGACTATCTCGCGGTATCCTTTCCAAGGAACGCGGCGGACATGATTCAGGCGCGCAAGCTGCTCGACGCCGAGGGCAGCTCGGCCGGGCTTTGCGCCAAGATAGAACGTCCGGAAGCGATTGAAAACCTCGAAGAAATCATGGCGGCTTCCGATGCGATCATGATCGCGCGCGGAGACCTCGGGGTGGAAATCGGTGATGCCAAGCTGCCGGCGGTGCAAAAGGAAATCATCAGAAAAGCACGCAATCTGAATTGCGTGACGATTACCGCGACACAGATGATGGAGTCGATGCGCGACAGCCCGATTCCGACCCGCGCCGAAGTATTCGATGTCGCCAACGCGGTGCTCGACGGCACCGATGCGGTGATGCTGTCGGCCGAAACCGCAACCGGCGCCTATCCCAGCCAGACCGTCAGGTCGATGGCGGATATCTGTCTCAATGCGGAGCAACACAGCCGCGCGATCAAGTCTCGACATCGCATCGACGACACCTTCGAACGCGTCGACGAAGCCATCGCGATGGCGGCCATGTACACCGCCAATCACCTTGACGTGCGCGCGATCGCGACGCTGACCGAATCCGGTTCGACCGCGTTATGGATGTCGCGCATCAGCTCCGGTATTCCGATCTTTGCGCTATCGCGTCATGAATCGACCAACCGCAAGGTAAATCTTTACCGCGGTGTGTTTCCGGTTTATTTCCCGACGGTCCACACCAATCATGCCGAGGCCAATCGGGAAGCGGTCGAGCTGATGTTGAAGCAGGGTACGATCGCCGATGGCGACCTGGTGATCATCACCAAGGGTGATCTGATGGGAACCGGTGGCGGCACCAACGCGATGAAGATAGTCGAAGTCGGCAATATGCCCGATTTTGTGGCCTAGTCCGACGGCGGCTGCATTCGGACTAGGTAACCTCGGCCGTTTCGACTTTTTTGGCGCTTAGCAGGCTGTAGCTGAAAATCGCCAGCCCGATCCAGATGGCGATGAAAGCGATCAACTTGTCGAGGTCGAAAACTTCGTTCAGCAATACGATCCCGCAAAAGAATTGCAGCGACGGCGTGACGTAAAACAGGATGCCCACCGTCGTCATCGGCAGCATGCGGGTACCGGCGGTGAAAAACGCCAGCGGCAGCACCGTCACCGGCCCGGCGAGAATTAGCAGCCAGTCGGTCAGACGGGCATGGTTCAGAAACAGCGCCTCGCCCTGGTGATGCAGCCACAGGATCAGCGCCAACGTAAACGGCAGCAGCAACAGAATTTCGACGAATAGCCCGGGCACCGCATTGGTCTTCATTTGCTTGCGCAGCAGGCCGTAGAGCGCGAAGCTGAATCCGACCGCGAGCACCACCCAGGGCAGGATATCTGTGCTCAGGAAATACCAGGCAACGCCGGCGGCGGCGCAAAAAATCGCGATGATCTTGCTGCGATCGAGTTTTTCCCTGAATACGATGACCCCGGCGAGCACGTTCAGCAAAGGCGTCAGGAAATAGCCCATGCTGGCCTCGAGCACGCGATGGTTGGCGACCGCCCAGATGTATATCCCCCAGTTCAGGCTCACTACCAGCCCCGATAGCGCCAGCCATTTCAGTTCGCGCCAGGAACCAAGTGCGACCATGACCTGCCCACGGCGGCGCGGGCTCAGCAACACCAGCAGCAACAGTACCGGCGCCGACCACAGCATGCGGTGCAGCAGAACCTCCAGTGCCGGTACATGGGTCAGCAATGCCCAGTAGAGGGGGAACAATCCCCATCCGATGTAGCCGGTCAGGATAACTGCGTAGCCCTTGTTCATCTCCGTTTAATGTCGACGCAGGTCTCGCGCCAGCACCAGGATCAGGCCGGTCACCTGGAGAAAGATCGCGATGCTGAACAGGCGCGCATTATCGCCCTCCAGCGGCATCTTCTGTTCCGCTAGCGCCAGCGCCTCGAGGTAACTGTTGTTGATCGACTCGATAGTCTTTGTTTGCGCCGCGCTGCTCAGATCCAGCAGTAAGCCGAGATCGGTGTCGACAGGCTGTTGCTTCGGCTTCTCGAATTCCAGCAAGCCGTGGGTATCGATGACTTCGTCCAGGTAATCGCGGTAGTGGGATTCGAGCAGGGGAGACAGTTCGGATTTTTCCGACAACAACAGGATAAAAAATTCCTTTTTGCGCTCGATCTCGGTTTTCGATTGCCACAGGCTGTCGATCAGCACCTGCTTGTTCTGAATTTCGCTTTCGATCAGGTTGATTCGGTCGTTGTTCAGACCAATGAAATAGTGGGTAATCACCGCCGACAGAATGTTGAACAGAATTCCGGTCAGCACGAATACCCAGGGCGCGAGTAAACGATCGAGTCGATGATCAACCATGGCCTGTCTCGAAGACTTGCCCCAGTTGAGCGCCATGGGCACAGCTAAACACCGGTAGCTGGCAATAAACCTGCAGGTCAGCGGCATTGTTCATGTCTTTGTCTATCACCGGCTTCACCTGGTTCAGTACGATAGCGGCCACTGGCAAATGCCGGCTGGCGACAGCCTGCAGCGTCATCAACGCCTGGTTGACCGCGCCGATACGGTCATTGACAACAATGATGACCGCAAGTTGCAGCGCCTGCGCCAGATCCGCGTTCAAACCGTCCTCCGCCAGCGGCGAGTAAAAGCCGCCGGCGCCTTCGACAACCAGGCAGTGCCCAGGATTGTCGCGTGCACAGGCTTCTACCAGCTGTTGCATCAGCACTCGCTTGCCCTCCAGTCGCGCGGCGCGATGCGGCGCCAACGCCGCCCGAAACCGGTAGCGTGCGATGCGTTCGATTGATTCTCGTTCGCCATTGACCTGTTGCAGCGCGGCCGCGTCATGGGTTAGCGGCTCACCGCCGGGGCCCGGCAGGCAGCCCGATTCGGCGGGCTTGCGGGTTTCGATGGCGAGACCGGCCGCGCGCAATTGCGCGACCACCTGGCAGGCGATATAGGTCTTGCCGACGTCGGTATCGGAACCGGTAATAAAATAGCCGTTGCTATCGGGCTTTATGGAGTCGGAATTCGTCATGCGCGCATTCTGTGCAAGTTGCCTGTCAACTGCAAGCCTGGCTTCGGCGCGGCGCGAGGCTTGTTTGCGCCGACCGGCGAAGCGGCATGCTGGGAAAGGCGGGCTCGCCTGCTATAATCGCGCCGGAATTTTTTGACAGGGATCGACATGCAGGAATTTGTTATCGGTCAGCGCTGGATCAGCGCCGCCGAACTCCACCTCGGCCTCGGTATGGTGATCGAAATCGAGCATCGTACCGTCAGCATTATTTTCCCGGCAACCGGGGAAACGCGGATCTATGCGCGTGCCGACGCCCCACTGACCCGCGTTCGTTTCCGCGAAGGCGACTGGATCGAGAAGCAAAGCGGAGAGAATTTGCAGATCCTGCGGGTTACTGAGAACGCCGGATTGATCGTCTATCGCTGCGAGGACGAGCAGGGCAATGCGGTCGATCTGCCCGAAGGCCGCCTGAGTAATTTCCTGCAACTCAACCAGCCCGCGGAAAGATTGCTCAACGCCCAGGTCGATCGCAACAAGTGGTTCAGCCTGCGCTGCAAGTCGCGGGAGATCGCGAATCGCCTGCAGCAGTCCGCCGTGTTCGGGCTGGCCGGCAGCCGCACCAGCCTGATCGCGCACCAGTTGTATATCGCGCATGAAGTTTCGCGGCGTTATGCGCCGCGGGTATTGCTGGCCGATGAAGTCGGGCTCGGCAAAACCATAGAAGCGGGCCTGATACTGCACCAGCAACTGTTGCTGGAGCGTGCTCGGCGGGTGTTGATTGTGGTGCCAGAATCGCTGGTGCATCAGTGGCTGGTGGAAATGCTGCGCCGATTCAATCTGATGTTCAGTATCTTCGATAGCGCCCGTTTTGACGATCCGGAAGACGAAACCGGTTACCACGACGACGGCGAAAATCCTTTCCATAGCGAACAGCTGGTGTTGTGCAGCCTCGAGTTCCTGGTGCAACACCCCGAGAAGGCGGCGTATGCGCGGGACGGGGAGTGGGACTTGCTGGTAGTCGACGAGGCGCACCACCTGCTGTGGTCTCCACAGGCGGTTAGCGACGAGTACCGGCTGGTGGAAAACCTGGCGGAAAGCACCAGCGGATTGCTGCTGTTGACCGCCACCCCGGAACAGCTTGGCAAGGAAAGCCATTTCGCCCGTCTGCGCCTGCTGGATCCGGACCGCTTCAGCGATCTCGATCACTTCCTGCGCGACGAACGCGGCTACCAGCAGCTCGCCGAACAGGCCGAGGCCCTGCTGGATCAGCCCGAACGCCAGCAGGAGCTGGAAGACCTGCTCGACCAGCACGGCACCGGACGGGTATTGTTTCGCAATACCCGGCACGTGGTTCAGGGTTTCCCGGAAAGGGAGGTTCACCCGGTCGCGCTGTCGCCGGCAGCCGATGGCGATCCCGGCGGCGCCTGGCTGGGGCAGTTCTTGCGCGAGAATCGAAAGCGCAAGGTGCTGGTGATCGTGGCGGGTTCGGACAGCGCGCAGCAACTGGTCAACCAGGTGAAGCAGGAGTACGGTATTCGCGCCGCGCTGTTTCACGAGGGCATGACGCTGGTGGAGCGCGATCGCGCCGCGGCCTGGTTCGCCGATCACGAGGATGGTGCGCAGGCGCTGATCTGTTCCGAAATTGGCAGCGAGGGGCGTAACTTCCAGTTCGCGCATCACCTGGTGCTGTATGACCTGCCGCACAATCCCGATTTGCTCGAGCAGCGTATCGGGCGGCTCGACCGCATTGGGCAGAATGCGGTTATCAAGATTCATGTACCGTATATCGAGGCCAGTACGCAGCAGGTTCTATTTCGCTGGTACCACGAAGGGCTCGGCGCCTTCCAGCGCACCTGTCCCGCCGGTCACCAGGTCTGGCTCAAGACGCGAAACGAGTTGCAACGCTACCTCGACGACCCCGGTCTTCCGATGGATGCCTTTATAGAAAGCTGCCGCGAATTGCACCAGGCCCTCGACCTCGAGCTGCAGCAGGGTCGCGATCGCCTGCTCGAAATCAATTCCTGCCGGCCAGGCGTCGCCGAGTCGCTGATCGACGAGGCGCTGCAGCGCGAACTCGAGTTCGACCTGTTCAATTTCATGGAACGCATCTATGACTGCTATGGCGTCAACAGCGAGATTCGCGGCCAGGATCGATGGGTAATCACGCCGGGCGACAACATGCTGACGCAAATGCCGGGCCTGCCCGAAGACGGTATGACCGTAACCTACGAGCGTAGCGCCGCGCTGGCCAACGAAGATCTGCACTACCTGACCTGGGAGCATCCGTTCGTGCGTAACGCGATGGATATGATTCTCAGTAGCGAGTTTGGAAATACCGCGTTGATCGCGATGCAGTACCCGGGCGTCAAGGCCGGTACCCTGCTGGCCGAGTGCCACTTCCTGATGGATTTCAGCGATGACCATCGCAGCCATAACGAGCGCTACTTCCCGAATGCGAGCATCAAGGTCGTGATCGACGAATCCGGGCAGGATCGCGCGACCCGCTTCGATCTACAACAGGGAGCGCGCCAAACGCAGCGGGTCGACCAGGATACCGCGATCAAAATTGTCAAGGCGAGGCAGTCCGAGCTCACGCAGATGCTGGAGTTTGCCGAGCTGATTGCCGATACCCGGGTACCCGGGCTGATCGAGGCGGCGCGTGACAACGGCCGCCAGCTGCTCGGCCACGAGATCGAAAGGCTGGTTTCGCTACAGCGGGTAAACCCGGGCGTGCGCGACGACGAAATCGTATTTTTCCGCGATCTGCTGGATCGTTTCGAAACCGCGCTGGAGCACGCCAGGCTTCGCCTCGATGCGGTGCGCGTTATCGTCGCACTGTAACAATTCAGGATCGGGGCGGGACAGCGCGCACGCTTTGACGCGCGTCCGTAAGGCGACTCTAGACCGCCGAATCGAGTTGCTGCGTATTGCTGTCGGCCTGTTGCTGTTGCAGTAAAACGACAATTTCTTCGTAGTCGACCGGCTTGCTGAAGTAATAACCCTGCATCAGGTTGCATTCATGCGTTTTCAGGAAGTCGAGCTGTTCCTTGACTTCCACGCCTTCGGCGACCGTGTTGATACCAAGTCCCCTGGCCATGTTGATTATCGCAATCGTAATCGATACATCGTCCTTGTCCTCGGGGATATCGCGGATAAACGAGCGGTCGATTTTCAGCGTCGAAATCGGGAACTGCTTGAGATAGGCCAGCGAGGAATGGCCGGTGCCGAAATCGTCGACGGATATGTTGACCCCAAGCTCGGAAAGCTGGCTAAGCGTTTGCATGACGCGATCGACGTCGGACATGAGCATGCTCTCGGTTATTTCGAGGTCCAGCATCGGCGCTTCGAGGTTGCTTTGTCGCAAAGCCTGGCTCACCTTGTCGACCAGGTTCGGTTCGCGCAGCTGACGCACCGACAGATTGACCGAAAGACTAATTGCAGGCAATTCCGCGTTCAGCATTTCCCGCATCTGGCCGCAGGCCTGCTGCAGCACCCATTCCCCGATGGGCAGGATCAGGCCGGTTTCCTCGGCAATACCGATGAACTGGTCGGGAGGGACCATGCCGCGTTCAGGATGTTGCCAGCGGATCAGTGCCTCGATACCGACAATACGGCCCTGCTGAATATCCACCTGCGGTTGATACTGCAACTTAAATTCATTCCTTTCCAGCGCATGACGCAATTCGTACTCGAGCTCGAGGCGATGTTCCAGCTGCCGGCTCATTTCATGGTTATAGTACTGGTAGTTGTTACGTCCCCGGCTCTTGGCGTGATACATCGCGGTATCGGCATTTTTAAGCAGCCCTTCGACGTCGGCTTCGTCCAGCGGGTAGAGGATGATGCCGATACTCGCCGTGATGACCATCTTTTTATCCTTGATCACAAACGGATCGGCAAATCGGTCCATTATTTTTTCGGCGACGACGTTGACGTTCTCTATGGTTTGAATGTTTTGCAATAACAGGCAAAACTCGTCGCCGCCCCAGCGCGCTACCGTATCGCTCGAACGCATACAGCTGCTGAGGCGTTCAGCGGCCTCCCTGAGCAGGCTGTCGCCTGCGTCGTGGCCGAGGCTGTCGTTAATTTTCTTGAACTGGTCGAGATCGATGAACAGCACCGCCGCCATTTGTTCGTAGCGATCCGCCACCTTCATCGCCTGCTCCAGGCGGTCGACGAAGAGGCTGCGATTCGGCAAACCTGTGAGATTGTCGTAGTAAGCGAGGAAGTTGAGTCGGTCGGCGGCTTTTTTCTTTTCGGTGATATCGAGAATCATCGCAACGAACACCGGTGGCTCTTCGTCGGGAGAATATTGCAGCAGGACTTCTACCGGGTAACTGCTGCCGTCCTTGCGCTGGTGTACTGTTTCGAAGTGGACCTGGTCTGTCTCGCCATTGCGTAACGGCTCGACATAGGACCTGAACTCCTCGGCGGAGACTTCCGGCTTGATATCAAGCGCCGTGCGCTGAGTCAGCTCTTCGCTGTCGTAACCGAGGTTGTCGCGCCCGCCCTGGTTGACGTGGGTGAACCTGAAGCTGTCGGCATCGAAAATGTATATTTCGTTGGAGGATTTATCCAGCAGGCGCCCCAGCCGGCTTGAAAGCTCGGTCGCCTGTTTGTGCTCGCGGTGCTGCCGGTTGAGGATGCGGTCGGCCCGGATTACGAACAACAGCAGCACCAGGTACAAGAGGCTGAGTATGGCCACAACCGCAAGGCTGACCTCAAGCTGCTTTTGCTTGATTTCCGCCAGCCGCGCGCTGATATCCGAGTATATTTCGAACACGCCGATAATGCTGTCGTCCCGCCCGGAGTAGATCGGCAGATAGCTGGAGAGCACGGTACGGTTGTATACCTCGCTGCCGTCGATAGTGTGAAATTTTTCCCGCTCCGAAATGGTACTGATGACGCTACCGGTATGGGCCACCCTGCTGCCGGGATAATCCGGCGGCTTGACGCTCCCGGTCTGGCTCGGGTCGGTCGAAAACAGGGTCTTGCCGCGGGTGTCGAAAATCTTGATCTTGAGAATCGGCAGGCCCCGCAGGATTTCTTCGACGTCGACGTGCAGCTGTCGAGACAGGGGATTATTAACCAGTTCCGACTGCGGCAACGATTCGGCCTGCTGCAGGAAGTTGCGGTACTCGGGGAACAGGGTATTGGCGATGGTGCGGGTAAGCGAGACGTAATTGCGCTCTTCGATCTGAATCAGCTGCTCGATAGTGGTATGTCGGTAGTAAATACTCAGGCTCACGGCCGAAGCGATAATCGCAATCAGGCTGACGATCGAAAAATGAAGCTTTAGTTTGAAGTTTTTTTGATTCGACATGTTGTTGGTAATGTTACCGTCAGTCATATTGAGGATTTCCTGACCGTGAAACCTGTCACCAGTCGGGTCGCTCAATCGTCTGTAAAAACCATACTTTCCTGCGCGATACCTAATGAAATGCGCCACTGAGCAGGCTATCGGCAAATTTCCGCCGGACTGAAATAATATTATTGACATACGTACCGGTCGGTATTATAAAACATACCGACTGGTATGTGACTCAGCTATGAATGATTTAACCGATAACGATGTTTACTGGTGGCGTCCGCTGGACGACAGCGAAGCCGATACCCGCGGGCAGATACTGTTCGCGGCCTACAGGGAAATCCATGTCAACGGATTCCAGTCCGCCAGCCTGAGCAATATCCTCAAGCGCACCGGCGTCACCAAGGGCGCGCTTTACCACCATTTTCGGGATAAGAAGGAGCTGGGCTACGCGGTCGTCGACGAAGTTATCGCGACCCGCATCCAGCAGAGTTTCATCCATCCACTTGCGCATTTCGACGATCCGATCGAGGGTTTCATCGAGCTGATCCAGGGCGCCGGCGACACTTTTTCGATGACCGATATCGAACTCGGTTGCCCGCTGTCGGTGCTGGCCCAGGAAATGGCGCCGATCGACGAGGGATTTCGCACCCGTCTGACCGCGATTTACGCGCAATGGCATCAATCGATCGCCGATGTGCTGGCCAGGGGCAAGGCTGACGGCCTGATCATCGACGAGGTCGATCCCGAGACCATGGCGGTTACCATCGTGGCCATCATGGAAGGCAGCCTGAGCGCGGCCAAGGTTGCGCAAAGCCTGGAAATGCTTCACCAGTGCGGCTGTGGTTTGACACAATTGTTACAACTGATAAGAAAGAAGCCCGGGAGTCGAAAATGACCAAAAAGTACGCCGAGTTTATCCTCGGCCACAAGTGGATGACGGTGATTCTGTCGGTGTTATGGATCATGGCCATGGGCTTCGGCGCGCAGAACCTGACCTTCACCAACGATTACCGCGTATTTTTCGGCGAAGACAATCCGCAGCTGATGGCGTTTGAAAACCTGCAGGATACCTATGCCAAGAACGACAACGTCATGTTCGTGCTGGCGCCGAAAAATGGCGAGGTGTTCACCCGGGAAATCCTGAGCGCGGTCGCCTGGCTGACCGAGCGGGCCTGGGAAACGCCTTACTCGACGCGGGTCGAATCGCTCAGTAACTACCAGCACACCTCGGCGGTGGAAGACGATTTACTGGTCGAGGACCTGGCCTACGAGCCGCAAAATCTAACCGACGACGACCTGATTCGCATCCGCGATATCGCGCTCAACGAGCCGGTTTTGATCAATCGACTGGTATCCTCCAAAGCGCATGTTACCGGCGTCAATATCACCATCGAGCTGCCGGGCGTGGATCCGATTACGGAAAACCCCGAGGTGGTCGACTTCGTGCGCCAGCTGCGCAGCGAATTCAATGCCGAGTTTGCCGATATAGAGGTCAAACTGACCGGCATCATCATGATGAACCAGGCCTTTCCCGAGGCCAGCCAGTACGACATGTCGACCCTGTTTCCGTTGATGCTGCTGCTGTTCGTCGTGGTGCTGTATTTCTGGGTCAAGGGATTTTCCGGCACCATCAGCACCTTCATCATCATTATCTTTTCTATCGTCGGCGCCATGGGCATGGCCGGCTGGTTCGGTATCGCGCTGACGCCGCCGTCGTTTTCGGCGATCATGATTATCCCGACCATGGCGATCGCCGACAGCGTGCACGTGCTGATGAACTACCTGCTGATGATGCAAAAGGGCGAAACCCGCGAAGAGGCGATGGTCGACAGCATCCGCATCAATTTCCAGCCGGTGTTCCTGACCAGCGTGACCACCGCGATCGGCTTCATGAGCATGAATTTTTCCGACGCGCCGCCATTTCACGACCTGGGTAACATCGTCGCCATGGGCGTGATGATCGCCTTCGTGCTCAGCGTGACTTTTTTGCCGGCGATGATGCTGCTGTTACCCGGCAGGCAGCGCGTCGGCGAAACGGCGTCCAGCCGCGCGATGCAGCGCTTTGCCGAATTCGTCATCGCCAAACGCTCCAAGCTGCTGGTCGGCATGGGGCTTGGCTGCCTGCTGCTGATCTCGTTCGTGCCGCAAAATGAGCTCAACGACGACTTCGTCAAATACTTCAGCGAAAAAATTGAGTTCCGTCGCGATGCCGATTTTGCCTCGGATAACTTGAGCGGGCTTTACCTGATCGACTATTCGCTGGAGTCGGGGCAGGACGGCGGCGTCAGCGATCCCGGTTTTCAGCAAAATATCGAAGACTTCGCCAACTGGTACCGCCAGCAGCCGGAAGTCATCCATGTTAACGTCATTTCCGATACCTTCAAGCGGCTCAACAAGAGCATGCACGGCGACGACCAGGCCTGGTATCGATTGCCCGCTGAGCGCGAGCTGGCGGCGCAGTATCTGCTGCTTTATGAAATGTCGCTGCCATACGGTCTTGACCTGAACAACCAGATCAACATCGACAAGTCGGCAACCCGTATGACGGTCATGCTGTACAACATGACCACCAGGACGGTGCTGGAACTGGAGCAGCGTGCGCAGCAGTGGTTGCGCGACAACGTGCCGCCGAGCATGCATAACGAAGGCGCCAGCCCGACTATCATGTTCAGCAATATCGGCGAGCGAAACATCAAGAGCATGTTGCTCGGCACCACAGTGGCGCTGGTGCTGATTTCGCTGATCCTGGTGTTTGCGCTGCGCTCGTTCAAGATAGGGCTGTTGAGTCTGATTCCAAACCTGATACCGGCAGCGCTGGCGTTCGGCGCCTGGGGTATCGTGGTTGGGCAGATCGGCCTGGCGTTATCGGTGGTAACTGGAATGACGCTCGGCATCGTGGTCGACGACACCGTGCACTTTTTGAGCAAGTACCTTCGCGCGCGGCGCGAAAAGGGTCTGCATGCGCAGGACGCGGTGCGCTATGCCTTCAGCACCGTCGGCCTCGCGCTGGTAGTGACTTCGATCGTGCTGGTGGCGGGTTTTACCGTGCTGACCTTTTCCGCATTCGCGCTGAATTCGAACATGGCCTTTATGACCGCGGTGACGATTATCTTCGCCATCGTCGCCGACTTCCTGCTGCTGCCGCCGATACTGATGGCGCTGGACAGCAAGTCGCATAGTAATTCCGAAACCGGCGAACAACCGATCACTGCCTTTGAGACCAAGGAGCAAGCAAATGTTTAACATCAAATCCCTGATTGTGTTGACCTGCATCGCGTTGCCGATGACCGCTTTCGCGCAAAGCCCTGAAGAGAAAGGTCTCGAGGTCGCCATGGCAGCCAAGGCTTACGACAAGGGCTTCACCGATTTCACCGCCAACATGGTCATGACCCTGAAAAACAAGTCGGGGCAAACCTCGAAGCGGTTGATTCGCATACGCACGCTGGAGGTCGAGGGCGACGGCGACAAGAGCCTGTCGATCTTCGACGAACCGGCCGACGTCAAGGGCACCAAGATGCTGACCTACTCGCACGGTCTCGAACCCGACGACCAGTGGCTCTACCTGCCGGCGCTGAAAAAGGTCAAGCGCATCAGTTCGCGCAACAAGTCTGGGCCTTTCATGGGATCGACCTACGCCTTCGAAGACCTCGGTTCGCAGGAAGTCGAGAAATACACCTACAAATACCTGCGCGAAGAACCCTGCGGCGAGCTGACCTGCTATGTCATCGAGCGCTATCCGGCCTACAAGTTTTCCGGTTACACCCGCCAGGTCGCGTGGATCGACACCGAGGGTTACCGACTGGTCAGGGCGGAGTTTTACGATCGCAAGAAGTCACTGCTGAAAACCCTGACCTCGAGTAACTTCCAGCAGTATCTAGGGCATTACTGGCGTCCCGGACAGATGGATATGGTCAACCATCAAAACGGCAAGAGCACCTTGCTGGAGTGGACCGACTACCGGTTCAAGACCGGTCTCGGCGATGGTGACTTCCGCTCGCAGACGCTGAAACGTATCAAGTAAAATGCATCGACCGATTGCCGCTTTTGCCTTGTTGCTGTTGAGCGCAAACTCGGCGGCCGAGTTTTTCGGCAACGTCGCGCTTGAAGCGCAACACTTCAGCGAGCGCGCGCAGTTTGACGATCAGTTCGATGACAATCTGACCCTGTCCTTCAAACCGAAATGGGACGGCGAATGGAACGATGGTAACGATTTGTGGAGCTTCGAGCTTTTCCTGCGCGCCGACGACAGGGATGGCGGTCGTGAACATGCCGATATTCGTGAGGCGTTGTGGCTGCATGTCGACGGCGACAGCGAGTGGCGCGTCGGCATCAATACCATGTTCTGGGGAGTTACCGAATCGCAGCACCTGGTCGACGTCATCAACCAGATCGACCAGGTCGAAGGTATCGACGGCGAAGACAAGCTCGGTCAGCCGATGCTGCACCTGAAACGATACCAGGACTGGGGCGTGGTCGATTTGCTGGTGCTGCCCGGGTTTCGTGAAAGGACTTTCCAGGAAAAGCAGGGACGCCTGCGCACGCCGCTGGTGGTCGACACCGACCAGGCTGAATACGAATCGTCGGACGAAGATCGACATGTCGATTACGCGCTGCGATTTTCGCAAACCTGGGGCGATCTCGACCTCGGCGCTTCATGGTTCAAGGGCACCAGTCGAGATCCGTTGCTGCTGCCTGGCTTCGATGATTCCGGCAACCCGGTGCTGATCCCGTTTTACCAGCAGATGACGCAGCTCGGGGTTGACGCGCAGCTGATCGCGGCGGACTGGATTTGGCGTCTCGAATTTATCCGCCGCGAAGCCGAATCGAACGACTACAGCGCCTATACTGCCGGATTCGAATATACCTTTTACGGCATCATGGCATCGGCGGTCGATCTCGGCATGCTGGTCGAATACTCGGCCGACGATCGGCCCGAGGGCGAGGCCGGCGCCTTCGATAACGATGTTTTCCTCGGCGCTCGTTTCGCCTTCAACGACGCGCAGTCGAGCGAAATACTGGCCGGCTTCGTGGTCGACAGTGACAATCGCAGCCGGACATTTCGCGTCGAGGGCAATCGACGTTTCGGCGCAAGCTGGAAAGGCACGCTGGAATTGCAGACCTTCAGCAATATCGATGCCGACGACGTGCTCGCCGCTTTCGAAAAAGACGATTTCGTGCTGCTGGAGATGGCTTACTACTTCTAGGTGTTGCCGTCTGGTTGATTTGGCGGCCGGCCCGGTTTGTCGTGCCGGGTGATCTGTTATCATGCGCGACACGATATCTGTCATGGGGGGATTTGTATGACCGAAGCCTATTCTTTACAGGACTATTGCTCCGACCTGAGAGCGATCAGCGTGCAAACTTCGGACGAGGATGAAATTCTGCGGCGCGTGGGGCCGCTGGCGCAACGCTTTGTCGCCGACAGGTCCTGGCTCGAACCTCGGCACTATGAAACCGACGCCGAGCAGGGCTTCGGCGTGCATCTGCTGCACGAAGAGCCCGACCATTCGCTGGCGGTGCTGGTGCTCAGCTGGCTGCCAGGCAGGGGCACGCCGCCGCATGATCACGGCACCTGGGCGGTGGTTGCAGGGGTCGAGGGCGTCGAGCGCAACGTTCGCTATAACCGGATCGATGACGGCAGTCGCGAGGATTTCGCGGAGCTCGAGATCAAGCACGAATTCGATGCCCGGGAAGGCGAACTGGTGTGCATGAAAACCGGCGGCATCCACATGGTCACCAACGAAACCGATCGCATTACGCTGTCGGTGCATACCTACGGCCGGCATATCAACCACACCAACCGCTCGCAGTTCGATCTCGATTCGAACCACAGAAAGGCCTTTATCGTCCGCGTCGATTAGCTGGCGGCGCGTTTTACCAGCGCGTGCTGAACAGGTACTTTACGATCAGGGTTTTGAGCGTTGGAAACAGGTCCTGGTCGCGCTGCAGGCCAATCGCTTCGTCGGGATGGCTGTCGCCCTGCTGGGTGTAGTATTCGGCGGCGATGCTGTGCATTCCGTCCCCATCGGCGGCGAAGCCATACTTCAATCCAACGGTAATCGCATCGAAGCTCGCCAGCCGCGTGTCGGCGCTGGCGTACTCGGGTAAGGCTTCGCTGGCGAGCAGGTTATAGCGGTAAAAATCGGCTTCCCGCTGGCGATACAGGCGCAGGTGCGGCTGCAGGTAAGACTTGCCCGCTAGCGGATAACGGTATCGCAGGTCTAGCGCGATGCCGCTGAGGTCCCAGTCATCCTCGCTGTAGCGCAGCGAAACGTCGAGCACGGTGCTGTCTATCTCTCGCTTGTAAGCCAGGTAAAAAGTATCCACATCGCGCGACCCGGGGCGGTTTTCGAAGCGATACTCGAGCGTTGCGCCGAGGCTCGGCTGGTTCTGGTCGTCGATCACGCTCAGCAATTTGTAAGGATCGTTGAGGTATCCGCTGAAATGCGAGCGGGTATAGCGCATTTGTATCAGCGAGCGCCGATCGATGATCTGGGTCAGGCCGAGGCTGATTTCGGCTGCTTTCCTGGTATCGGAGGATTCGCGCCGATTTTGCAGGCTTCCGGCCGGCGTCATCGGTGATAGCGGCAACGGGATGTCGCCGACCGGGTGCACGCGGTTATATTCGCCGTAAAAACCGAAAAACAGGCTGCTGTTGCGCTGGTTCAGGTCCCACTGGTAGCTATTGCCGAAGCCGAGTGAAAGGTAGTCGAACTCCATCGAGATGTGTCCGTCGTAGCTGATCGCCAGCGCCTCGGAGTGCTGATCGGTGTAACCCGCTTCTACCGCCAGGCGCGTATCCATGTGCGTGTCATCCGCTGGTAACTCTCCGGCCTCGACCTGGTAGCTGCCGTCCCCGGAAGACTGGGTAAAGGTTTGCACGACGTTGCTGGGCGTGGCGCCGTTGGGCGTGGCGCCGGTCAGGGTGTCGATTTCGAGGCCGATCGCGACCTCGTCTTCGTCGGCAAGCCGGCGGCGCGCGTTTAACAGCAACTCGACGCCGGTGTTGCGATTCTGTTCGGCGTAGCTCATCAGTCCAAGGTCGATATCCCAGGGTTCCGCCACCGCCGGCGAGACCGGCATGCCCAGCAGGCTGCAGCTCGCGCAGGACAGCGCCCGGCTGATATTCTTTATCGGCATGTGCCGTTGCTACCCGCTGCGCAAAGCCGATGAGACAGGCTTGCTAGTTGCAACCACAACCGCCCCCTGCAAATCCGCGGCCGCCGCTGGTGCCTTCCTTGCTGAAGTAGAAATGATCGTCCAGCAGCAGATCCATGTCATTTTCGGAAAACTGCATTTCGGGACGCGACAATATTTCGCGCTGCCAGGCCTCGACGCCCAGGCTCTCGCAGCCCCCGGCAAGGACGCAGGCCAGCAGTAACGGGTAATACCGCGCCAGGCGATGGCCTCGAGTGAGCGCTTGCCGGGATTTCGCAACCGTTTTCACGGGATCAGAACCGCCGCGCCGGTGAGCTGGCCATCGCGTAACGCCTGCAGCGCCTGGTTTGCCTGCGCCAGCGGAAACTCTACGACGCGGGTACGCACCGGCACTTTCGGCGCCAGCGCGAGAAAGTCGATCGCGTCCTGGCGCGTCAGGTTTGCCACCGATCGGACCACGCGCTCTCCCCACAGGATGTTGTACGGAAAACTCGGGATATCGGACATATGGATACCGCCGCAGACCACGACGCCGCCCTTGCGCAGCGCGCGCAACGCGGCCGGCAGCAGCGATCCGACCGGGGCGAAAATGATGGCGGCGTCGAGTTCGACAGGGCAGGGCTGATCCGAATCGCCCGCCCAGGCCGCGCCCAGGTCGCGCGCAAACTGCTGCGCCGCGTCGTCGCCGGGGCTGGTAAAGGCATAGATCTCGCGTTGCTGGTAGCGCGCCACCTGGGCGACGATATGCGCCGCCGCGCCGAATCCGTAAATACCGAGCCGCCGGGCGTCGCTGCCCGCCATCACCAGCGATCGGTAACCGATCAGGCCGGCGCACAGCAGCGGCGCGAGTTCGGCGTCGGAATGCTCGCTTTGCAGCGGAAAGCAAAAACGCGCGTCGGCCACGGTTTTCTCGGCATAGCCGCCGTCGATCTGGTAGCCGGTGAATCCGGGCTCATCGCACAGGTTTTCCGCGCCCGAACGGCAGTAACTGCAGCAGCCGCAGGTATGGCCCAGCCAGGGAATGCCGACCCGATCGCCGATTTCGAAGCCTTCGACCGAATCGCCGAGCGCGCTGACGCGGCCGACAATTTCGTGCCCGGGGACAATCGGCAGTTTGGGCTCGGTCAGATCGCCGTCGACGACGTGCAGATCGGTGCGGCAAACGCCGCAGGCGGTAATGCTGACCTGTATCTGTTGCGGGCCGGGTTCGGGATCGGGCAATTCCACCGCTTTCAACGGGCTGCCGGCTTGTTCGAGAATCATCGCCTTCATTCGTTTTCGGCCCTGGGCTTGGCGCCGTGGCTGTCCTTGCCGGTTATGCCGGCGGTCAGCGCGAAGCGCATCGCCTCGTCCATGCTCATCTTGCAGGGCCTGATGTCGCCGCTCGGCACCAGCAGCGTGTAACCGCCGATCATGTAACTCATCGGCAGGTAAACCAGCACGCAGTCGCGGTCGCGAAACGCCTCCGGCAGCCGCTTGGGATCTTCCTGGGTGACAAATCCGATGATTTCCATGTTGGCGATTTTGACGATGACGACGCGGCCGAAGTTTTCCTTCTTCGGCGAAAAGAAGTCGAACAGATCGCGAATCGCGCGATACACGGTCTTGATGATCGGCAGGTGGTAAAAAATGTTTTCACCGAAGGCGAATAGCTGGCGCACCAGCACCGCTTTCATCAACAGGCCGACCAGGAATACCAGGATCAGCCCGGCAATGGTGCCCATGCCGGGAAAATAAACCATCCTGGGCAGCACGTACTGCAGCGCGGCGCCCATGACTTCTTCGGACGACAGCGCCATCCAGTAGAGCAGATAGATCGTCAGTACGACCGGTAACACGGTGATGAAACCGGTAATCAGGGTGGTGCTGATGGATTTGAACATGTGCCGGATTTCCTGATTCAGATGTGCCCGATTCTACCAGCTTTTAAGATAAATCCCGCGGCTGAGCGGATTGCACGGATCTGTCGTATCGCGGCCTGGGCTCACAGGGCATAAACCCGCGGTATCCGGATTCAGTGGCAATCAGGCTGGGCCCCGTGGTCGAGCCACGGGGTGACGACTGGCATTGAACATCGGAAGCTTAAGCGCGCAGTAGTGGTTCGAGCCACTGGATGACGGCTGTTTACCGGAGGTTGTCACGGCGGGCGGAAATCTATGTCAGGCGAGCAGGATGTCGCGTACCTGCTGATATTTCTGCATGGTTTTTTCGACGATCTCGGCCGGTAGCCTCGGCGCCGGCGGGGTTTTGTCCCAGTCGAGCGTCTCCAGGTAATCGCGAACGAATTGCTTGTCGTAACTCGGCGGGCTGATGCCGACACGATACTCGTCAGCCGGCCAGTAGCGCGATGAGTCGGGGGTCAGTATCTCGTCGATTAACACCAGCTCGCCGCCTTCGTCGACGCCGAACTCGAACTTGGTGTCGGCGATGATGATGCCGCGCTCGCGCGCGTAATCGGCGGCTTGCCGGTACAGTTCAATGCTCTTGTCGCGGATGGCGTTGGCCTTGTCAGCACCGATTTTCGCGACGATGGCGTCGAAGCTGACGTTGATATCGTGATCGCCGACCTCGGCCTTGGTGGAAGGCGTGAATATCGGCTCGGGCAGCTGTGCCGCCTGCTGCAGGCCGACGGGTAATTCGATGCCGCAAATGGCGCCGGTGGCCTGGTAGTCTTTCCAGCCGGAGCCGATAACGTATCCGCGTACGATAGCCTCGACCGGCAGCGTCCTGAGGCGCCTGACGATGATCGAACGGCCCCGTAGTTGCTGGTAATCCTCGGCGCTGACATAGTCGCGCAGGTCGAGACTGCTGAGGTGATTGATGATCAGCCCGGCGGTTCGTTCAAACCAGAAGTTCGAGACTTCGGTCAGCAGTTCGCCCTTGCGTGGAATCGGTTCGTCGAACACTACATCGAATGCAGAAAAGCGGTCGGTGGTCACAATTAGCATGTGATCGGCTCCGATCGCATATATGTCGCGCACCTTGCCGCGCGCGATCAATTCGAGGTTGCCGATTCGGGTTTCAAAAATGGCTTCGTTGTTCATTACCGCTTCCAGGTTTTCCAGCTCGCGCATGATAGCATGCAGCAGTAGCGGAACATTCACATCGGACTTAATTTTTTGATCCGATTCGCGTTATAATCGCTCGCTTTTTTGGGATAACCCGGAGCGTGCAATGACAAAGGCTAAAGTAGCGGTGGTCATGGGCAGTACCAGCGATTGGCCGGTAATGCAGCTGGCATGCGAATATCTGGATCAGTTCAGCGTCGACTACGAAGCGCGCGTGGTGTCTGCGCATCGCACCCCGGATCTGCTCACCGAGTTCGCCAGCACAGCCGCCGATAACGGCTTTGCCTGCATTATCGCCGGCGCCGGCGGCGCCGCGCACCTGCCCGGCATGCTGGCCGCCAACACCACTTTACCGGTGCTCGGCGTTCCGGTGCCGACCGAGCATCTAAAGGGGCAGGACTCGCTCTATTCGATCGTGCAAATGCCCAAGGGTATACCCGTGGCCACCTTTGCCATCGGCAAGGCGGGCGCGATCAATGCCGCGCTGTTTGCCGTATCCATGCTCGCCAACGACGATTCCGGGCTGGCGCGGCGATTGGCCGACTTCCGCGATCAGCAACGTGATTCGGTGCTCGATATGACCCTGCCGCCGGCCGAATAAAATGGCGATACTGCCAGGCGCAACCCTCGGAATGCTCGGCGGCGGACAGCTCGGCCGCATGTTCGTGATCGCGGCCAGAACCATGGGCTACGAAGTGATCGTGCTCGACCCCGATCCGAATAGCCCCGCCGGCGGGCTCGCCAGTCAGCACCTGGCCAAAGACTATGATGACACCGACGCGCTGGATTACCTTTCCGGCCATTGCGCCGTGGTTACCACTGAGTTTGAAAATATCCCGGCGGTAACGCTCGCCTACCTGGCTAAATCGGTGCCGGTGCATCCGTCGGCAACCGCGCTGCATATCGCGCAGCATCGCAAGCAGGAAAAGGAATTCTTTCGCCAACAGGGCCTGAGCACCGCGGATTTCATCGCCATCGAAAGCGATGACGATGTCGAAGCCGCGCGCGAGTTCTCCTTCCCGGCAATTCTGAAAACCGCGACCATGGGCTACGACGGCAAGGGCCAGGTGGTATGCGAGGGTTTCGAAGATTTGCAGGCTGCATACGAGCAGGTTGGCAGGAAACCCTGCCTGCTCGAGCAGAAAATCGATCTCGACTGCGAGGTGTCGGTGGTTCTGAGTCGCTCGTTTGCGGGCGAGGTTACCTGTTTCCCGATTGCCGAAAACAGCCACGCCAACGGCATTCTCGACGTCTCGATCGTGCCCGCGGTGATTTCCCCCGAGCTTGCCGAGACGGCGCTCGATGCCGCCACGCGTATCGCCGACGGGCTCGATTACTGCGGCGTGCTCGCGGTCGAGTTTTTCATCTCGAAGGACGCTAAGCTGCTGGTCAACGAAATGGCGCCGCGGCCGCACAACTCGGGTCATTACACGCTCGACGCCTGCGAAACATCGCAGTTCGAGCAGCAGGTACGCATGGTTTGCGAGCTGCCGGCCGGCTCCTGCAAACAGCACAGCCCGGTGGCGATGTGGAACCTGCTGGGTGATATCTGGCCCGAGGGCGGCAACCCCGAGTGGGAGGCGGTTCTGTATCACGAGCACGCCAGGCTCCACCTCTACGGCAAAACCGAGGCGCGCCCCGGGCGCAAGATGGGGCACGTCAACTGTCTCGGCAACACGCTCGACGAAGCGCTGTCGCTGCTGGAGACAGTCCGAAAAACACTGGACAGGTAGCGTTTAGCCTTTCGGCAGGCGTTTGATCGTTGTTAATGCCTGATCAAGGTGTTATCCCTGATCTCTTCCAGTTTTCCTTCCTGCTTGTCATTTTCATTGCGGAAGAATTCGGCCCTGGGGGAGAGAGGATCATCGAATGTTAGCCTCTCCAGGCCATTAACGAGTTCTTCGATAGTTCTCACTAACTTGATTTCGTCGACCGTCAGATCGAAATTTTTCAAATCGCGACGCATTGCAAAACGCTCCCTTAAATTTACCACCTGGCTGAAATATTAGCCTTGCTTAGGCAAACAAACAATCTTTGAAATGGATAATCGATGTCTCTTTATGCCTGCACCTACTGCTTGATGCCGCGCGCGACAGTATAGGTCTTGCCCTGCTTGATTTTTTCGTAATGACCAAATACCTCGCTGAAGCCGCGTTTGAAGAACTGGCGCAAACCGGTGATGGTGACAATGTAAAACGAGCCGCCGGGTTTCAGGTACTCGAGCGCGTCGAACAGGTAGATATAGAGCATTTCCTTGCCGACCTTGGCCGGGATGTTGGATACGATTACGTCGAATTGCTGCGCCGGAATCTGCTTGAAGCCGTTGCTTAGCAGGCAGCTGGCGTTATCGATTCCGTTATGCAGGCGATTGCGCTCGGCATAGTCGACAGCGACGAAATCCTTGTCGACCAGGAGGCTGTGCCCCTGCGGCGCCGCGCGCGCCATGCACAGGCCCAGCACGCCGTAGCCGCAGCCGAGGTCGAGGCAGTCATCGCTCGCTTTCAGTTCGAGAAAGTCGAGCAGCATCCGTGAACCGTCATCGATCGCGCGCGGGGAAAACAGGCCCCAGGTGGTATAAAACTGCAGATCCCGGTACTCGATCAGCAGATCGTTACGTATTTTTCGGTTGTATTCTTTCGGCTTATCAAGCACGGATTCCGCCCTGCCGGTTACGTTGGCCACGGCTTTACTTCGACATATGGCTTTGCAACAATGACTCGGTTTACAAGGCGCCATTATCTATTGGAGATATGAAGATTACTACCGGGGAGTTCTGATTTATGCGATTAGTTTTAACCTTGTGTTTTGCCGCGGCGACATTGTTCAGCGCCGCCGTGCAGGCTGACGCGGCCAGGGGGCAGTCCACCTACGCATCCAGGGGTTGTATCGCTTGTCACGGCGCCGGTGGAATCAGCGCGGTGGCGGCCTATCCTTCGCTGAAAGGCAAAAGCGCCGATTATATTCGCAAGAACCTGACTGATTTCCGCAGCGGCGCGCGTGTAAACCAGGTCATGAACACGATGGCGGCGCCGTTGAGCGATGCGGACATAGCAAACCTGGGCGACTATATCGGCAGCCTTCGCTAGCCTTCTGAAATAGCGGGATTAAAACCAGGTATCGGAAAGCCGCTTGTTTACCGCCGGTTTTTGCACTGGCGGCGGTATTACCATTTGAGTTGTCAAATTTCGTGTCCTGCTCGCCGGCGTCATCAGGATCGCCAGCGTTATCAGCAGGCAGGATAACCACTGTGCCAGCCCGATCGATTCCGCCAGCATGAACCAGCTGATGATAAACATCGTCGGCAACTCGACGCTGCCGGCCATCGCCGAACGCGCGGCACCGATCATCGGCGCGAAACTGACATACAGCAGTTGCGGCAGCAGCGCCGTGCCCAGCGCCAGCCCGGCGACCAGCCACCAGCCATCTGCGCTCTGAGGCGTCGAACTACCCGGCGCTGCCAGCATGACCAGGGGCAAAAGGCTCAACGAGGCGCCGACCGAAAACGTGGCGACCCGCTTGATGGGCTTGATCGGCGTCAGCTTGTGGATCAGCACGTTAATACCGAATCCGAAACTGACCGGCGCGCTCAGCGAAACCAGTAAAGCCGGCAGATGACGTGGATCGACCGCGGCCGGGGAGCTTGCCAGCATGGCCGCCATGATGACTATCAGGGCTGCCGTTATTGCGCGCCTGGACGGCAGGTCACGAAACCAGATCCAGCCAATAAGCAGGGTAAACACCGGGTAAGTCATGTAGAGCACGCCGACGGTCGATACCGGTACCGTGCGCAGCGCGTAGACGAAACCGATCCAGCCGAGGCCTACCGAGACACCGGAGAGAATACCCCAGGCGATGGTTTTCAGTTGCGCCCCGGGAGCCCATAATAACGGCAGGAGGATGAGCGCCGATAAGCCATAGCGATAAAACGCAACCGAGTAAGAAGCCATGCCGCTGTCGATCAGGGTTTTGGCAAAATAGGGGATGGTGCCGAAACAGAAGCAGGACAAAATCACCAGGGCAGTCGGCAGCAATGTGCTGCTTTCGCGCGGAACGTCATGCGCAATTCCGGTCACCGCCATGGATCGACTCCTTACGATAGAGCGATCAAGCATATGCGCCGGCGGCACAAATGCCAGGTAATTTTTTCGATTGGCTACACGATAAAACCCGATCGCAAGGCAAGCCCGCGTTACAACCGCGTCATGCCCAGCAGGTGAGATTCGATATCGAATACGTGCTGGTCGTGCAGCCCGAGCGAGCGTAACGCGTTTGCCAGTTGCAGCAGGTACTCGTCATTGGGTCCGCTGGGACCGGCGGCGCCTGAAATATGGCGCGCGATTTCAAGCTCGCTGGCGGCGCCGAGGTAGGCTTCGTTTTCCGGGGTTGCGATATAGGTCAGGCCGGTGGCATGGCTGCCGTCGTCGAAGGTCATCTCGGTGACGACGCGCAGGTATCCGTTTTTCTCACGCACGTCGAGCTGCCTGAACACCGGGGCCTCGATGAGGAAGGCGAGTCCGCCGCAAACGGCGTCCTGTTCCTCGATCAGGGTTACCACGCGCCCGGGATTCTCCTCGGTGCCTCGATGATCGTGCGAACCCTGCCAGAAACGCCGGCTCCAGCCGCGAATGCTCGCCGGCCTCGATTCGAGGTAGGGGAAATCGACCAGGTAAATCAGCGAGCCGTAGCCGAACAGCCATACCTGCTGGTCGTCATCGAGCTGATGACGGCGCTGGTTTTCCTCGATGGTATTTTTACTCATGAACGAATCACCCTGCGTTGGTTTTTACCATAACGCCCCGGCACTGACCACCCGCTGCATCCGGGTAGCTGGCCGCGGCCACCAGGTAACAGGCCATACCGATCAGGATAACCAGGTTAAAGCCGAAATGTATCGCCAGCAGCGACGCCAGAACCGCGCTGATCACCGAGGCGCAGCCGTTGATGCCCCAGGCCCAGGGGGTTAGGGCCGGCGCTCCGATACTGATCGACGCAAGCCCCAACGGGAACGGAACTCCCATGCAAAATCCCATCGGAGCGATGAGAAAAATGCTGAGCAGGATTCTTGCGCCTAATGGCCAGCCGCCGGCCAGCTGCAGTAACGGCCCGAGCAGCAACAGATAGGCGCTGCCGAGGAGGATGATGACCAGTATCGCGTAGACAGTGATGCGCCGCGCGCGCAGGGTGTTGGCAAACCGTTGCGCCAATGCGCTACCGAATCCGGCCGCGATCAGGAAGGATGCCAGCACAACCGCCGCGGCATGAAGCGGGTGGTGCAGCAGCAGGATGAATTTTTGCAGAAACGATATCTCGATCAGCAAGAATCCGAGCCCAAGTGCGCCAAAGTAGGTAAATAGCCGCAGTTTGCCGAAATCGATCGAAGCCGAATCCTGATCGCGCCTGAGCAGCCACAAGGGCAGCAGGATCAGCAGCAGGCTCAGCGCCAGGCTCAACAGCAGAGTTATTACCAGGGTCAGATATCCGGTTTCGAGCAGCGCGCTGCCGCCGCGATAACGCAGTTCGAATAATTCAGCGAGCGTGCTCCATTTGACGAAGTGAAAGTGAAATGGCCGGTCGTCGCTGGCCGGCTCCAGATTGAACTTGTAATCCTGCACAAACTGCGCCCGCTGGTCGCCGAGTAAGGCCTGTGCGGCGGTGTAAAAATAGGCTGACTCCAGTTGATTGTAGCGGTTGGCCTGGCTCGCTGGCATTCCCGGATAGTAAGCCGTGTCGAACGAACGCGAATTGCTGAAAACCTGCAGACGCTCGATTTCAGCAGTGCTGATCGCTGCGTTTTTGATCAGCAGGGTGCTGGTTTGCAAACCCCGGATCAGTATCAGCCGTTGCCATGCATCTTCGACGCCATGCCGCTCCAGGGCCTCGATCGCGGTGGCAAACAACTTCAGGCTGTCGCGCGGCGGCAGTTTGATCCAGCGCGTGAGCGCGATGAAGCCACCGGGTTTCAGCCTCGACAGGGCCTGCTGCAAAGCCTCGATGGTGTACAGATAGTTTTCGTTGAGACCGTGCACGCCGCCGGCCGAGCTGGCGAAGGAGTCGAGCATGGGCACCTGGATCAGGTCGTAGGCCGTGGCGCCGCGCTGCAGAAATCCGCGTGCCTCCGAAAGTTGCAGGTTGACGCGCTGGTGATGGTAGAGCCTGCCGTTGAATTCGGCGAAACGGTTGCGCATCAAATCGATCACCTGCGGATTGATTTCGACCGCATCGATGTTTCCGGCGCCGTGATAAATAGCTTGCAGCACTTTGGCACCGCCACCGGCACCGAGCACCAGTACGTCGCCTGAGCGCTGCAGATGGTAAGGCAATGCCGAGGTCATCTGGTCGAGATATGCCAGCTCCTCGAGCTTGCCGCGGTAGCGTGTTATTGCGCTCATGCCGCCAGCGTTGGTAAAAAGTCCGAGTTGCGGTGGCGGCTCGGCCCGGGCATTGAGACTAAGTCCGGGGGCATGGCGCAGCGGTTGCGCCGGGCTTTCGATGACATTTAACACGCCCAGGGGACTGGAGCGTGTTTCGATGATGCGAGTCCCGGGGATGCGCAGCATCTGGCTCAGTTCCTTGTAAGGTGAGACGATGGGTTCGCTCCAGGCAGCGGGTAGCTGGTGCAGGATCAGCATTGCTGCGGCAAATGCCACCAGGGCGGGCCAGCTGCGGCCGCGGCATTCAATCCAGACAATCGCAGCGGCGCCAAAACCGAGTGCCGATACCAGAATCAATGCCTGCGATGGTGACAGCAGGAATAGCGCTCCTATGATGCCCAGCGCGCCGAGCCCGGCGCCCAGCAGGTCGGCTGCATAGATTTGCGCCAAGCGCTCGCGGAACTCGATCAGGGCCATGCCGATCAGGTTGGCGGCGAAAAAAAACGGCAGCGTCAGTAACAGGATGACAAGCGCCAGGCGCAACCAGTGCTGGTGATCCCAGATAAGCTCTTCCGGATTGAAGGAAAGACGCTGCGCCAGCAGGAAACCGAGTAATGCCGATAGCGCGAACAGGCAGGCTTGACTGGTCGCGAATCCGCGGAAACGCCCGCTGAGATGCGGCGCCGCGAACACCAGTAAACTGCCGCTGACGCCGAAACCGAGCAGCGCGATACTAACCACCAGGTAAGCGAAGTGGTGCCATTGAATCAGTGAAAACAGCGCCATCAGTAAAACTTCGTAAGCCAGCACCGCTGCCGACATCAGGGCGACGGCAATCCTGGGTTGCGAGATCTGTTTCACGCTGTTGCTAGTGGCTACCGGTGAGCGGCACGAATCTGACCGGCAAAACCTGTCGTGTGACCACTTCCTCGGAGTTGATGCGCGTGATCAGTATTAGTTCCTGAGTCGAAAAGCGGCTGCCCACCGGAATGATCATTTTTCCGCCGACGGCGAGCTGTTTTACCAGCGGAGGAGGAATGTGGCTCGCGGCCGCGGTGACGATGATGGCGTCGAAAGGCGCCTGTTCGCTCCAGCCGTAATAGCCATCGCCGATGCGCAACTCGATACCGTCATAGCCGAGTCGCGTTAACAACGACGCTGCCCGCTTAGCCAGCGCCTCGATGATTTCGATGCTCCACACGCGGGTATCGAGCGCGGCCAGCACCGCTGCCTGGTAACCTGAGCCGGTACCTATTTCAAGCACTTTTTGTCCCGCTTCGAGCTCCAGCAGGTCGGTCATGATGGCGACGATGTAAGGCTGGGAGATGGTTTGACCATGCCCGATCGGCAACGGCCGATTGCGGTAAGCCTCGTCGACCAGATCGTCTGGCACGAATTCATGCCGCGGCACCCTGGTCATTGCTTCGAGCACGCGTTCGTCGAGCGCCGCGCGTTTGAGATAGGCGCTGGTGGCGCGCACATCGTTTTCGATCAGGCGAATCATGTTTTCGCGCCGAGCCTGAAAGCCATCGTCGGCATTAACGGCTGTGACCGGCAGGGCCAGGCTTGAAGTGATCAGCAGGACTTCAATAACGGTTGTGATGAAGTTACGATAAGAAACAATCCCGAACATCGTTAAAATTATTGCCCGTATCCCTGCAGCCTGGAAGCAGATTATAAGCGTGAAATCCTACCTCGCCAATTTTCGTTTTTACGAAGAGCTCAATGATTTTCTCGCCCCCGGGTGTTACAAGGAAATTCTCGAGTACCGCTTCGACGGCCGACCCGCGATCAAGGATCCGATCGAGACGCTCGGGGTGCCGCATAGCGAGGTCGACCTGATCCTGGTTAACGATGACTCGGTTGGTTTCGATTACAGGCTGCAGCACGGGGATCGTGTCGCGGTATACCCGATGTTCGAGAGCCTCGATATTTCACCCCTGCAGCACCTGCGAGCGAAGCCGTTGCGCGTCACCCGTTTCATGGTCGATGTCAATCTCGGCAAGCTTGCGCGCCTGCTGCGAATGCTTGGCTTCGATACGGCTTACGGCAATCGCCTCGAGGATGGCGAAATTGTCGAGATCGCTATCCGCGAGAAACGTATCATACTGACGCGCGATCGTCGTCTGCTGTTCCGCAGGACGGTTACCCACGGCTTCTGGGTACGTTCCGATGATCCCGAAACCCAGCTGGGTGAAGTCATGCAACGACTCGACCTGGCAGCGCAGGTCAATCCCCTGCAGCGTTGCCTGCAGTGCAACGGACTCATTGAAAGCGTCGATCGCGAACAGGTCTGGGCCAGCCTCGAACCGCTGACGCGGCGCTATTACAGCGAGTTCTACCGCTGCTCGAGTTGCCACAAGGTTTACTGGGAAGGCTCTCATGTCGAGCATATGAGCGACGCTATTCGTCAGATGCTCGGGCCCCGGCGCTAGCAGAATGCTGTTTCAGCTCGCGCTCGCACAGTGCAATATTGTCGCGTAACTGCTGCGCACGCTGTTGCAGAGCATGCGAAGGGCCGCGCTCCAGCGCGTCGGACACGCGGCGTAACTCGTGTTTGAGCAGTGCGATTTCCTGCCGAAGTTGCTGTTCTGCTGACATCTGCCTTGCACCCAGGATTAGTCGCGGACAGTTTAACAGCCTTGCATGGCCGGAGCGCATTGGGGTTAGTTGTTATTATCCATTTTGACCAGGCTGAAATCGCAGACGATATGGTGTAAATTGCCAGCCACTTGCAGCCGGGAAATGCCATGACCGATTACCAGATAGCCCCGTCGATTTTGTCCGCCGATTTCGCGCAACTCGGCGAAGAAGTCGATAACGTGCTCGCCGCGGGCGCCGATATCGTGCATTTCGACGTAATGGACAACCATTATGTCCCTAACCTGACCATTGGGCCGCTGGTCTGCGAGGCGCTACGCAAACACGGCGTCACGGCGCCGATCGACGTGCACCTGATGGTCAAGCCGGTGGATCGCATTATCCCCGATTTCGCCAGCGCTGGCGCCAGTTACATCACCTTTCACCCCGAGGCTTCCGAGCATATCGATCGCAGCCTGTCGCTGATTCGCGACAGCGGTTGCCGTTCGGGCCTGGTGTTCAACCCGGCAACGCCGCTAAGCTATCTCGACCATGTACTCGACAAGGTCGACATGGTTTTGCTGATGTCGGTGAATCCGGGATTCGGCGGGCAGAGCTTTATTCCGGCTACGCTCGACAAGCTGCGCAGCGCGCGCCGCATGATCGATGAATCGGGTTTCGATATCCGGCTCGAAATCGACGGTGGCGTCAAGGTCGACAACATCGCCGAAATCGCCGCCGCCGGCGCCGATACCTTTGTCTCGGGTTCCGGGATCTTTGGTGGCGCCCGCTCCGACGACCCGAATCGCTATGACAGCATCCTGCGGCAAATGCGTGCCGAACTGGAGCGCGCGGCTTCGGTCTAGACTGCCGTAATTAGTCATGGTCATGCCCGAAAGGCTGTGATAGATTCTGACGCCTGACAAAGCTGCTTTTACACATGACTCAAGAACGCTTACAGAATATCGAGGGTAGCCAAAGCTGGCGATGGTGATCGCAAGCTGCCGTATCCCTTGTTTCGTTTTCTGTTCAACCGTTTAAGAGTCACTCATGAACCTCGCTCAATTCAATAAAATCAGGCGTGATTACAATCGCATTCCGCTGGTGCGTGAAATTTTTGCTGACCTCGATACCCCGTTAAGCGCCTATCTCAAGCTTGCCGACACGCCTTACAGCTACCTGTTCGAATCGGTGCAGGGCGGCGAAAAATGGGGCCGTTACTCGATCATCGGCATGGCCTGCAGCGCCCGTATCAAGGTCTTCGGCCGGCGCGCGATACTCGAAGTCGACGGCCAGATCATCAGCGAGGAAGAAACCGAAGACCCGTTGAAATTCATCGAGGATTACCTCGATTTTTTCAAGGTTGCCGAGGCGGAATGCCTGCCCAAGTTTCACGGCGGCCTGGTCGGCTATTTCGGTTACGACACGATTCGCTATATCGAACCGAAACTGGCCGACTGCCCCAATCCCGATAAACACGAAACGCCCGATATCCTGTTGATGCTGAGCGACCGGCTGGTGGTTTTCGACAACCTGTCGTCGCGCATGTTTCTGGTGGTGCATGTCGAGCCGTCGGAAAAGAACGCCTGGCATGAAGGCCAGCGGCAACTCGACGAACTCGAAGCGACACTGAAATCGGTGCGGCTCGAGGATAATCCGGTCGCCTCCGAGCAGGCGGTCAGCGAACAGGATTTCACTTCCGAATTTACCCAGCAGGGATTCGAGGCGGCGGTGGGCAGGGCACGTCAGTATATTATCGACGGTGACGCGATGCAGATCGTGCTGTCTCAGCGTCTGTCGATTCCCTACCGTTCGGCGCCGATCAACCTGTACCGGGCGCTGCGCAGCCTCAATCCGTCGCCTTACCTGTATTACCTTAACCTGGGAGATCACCACGTGGTCGGTTCGTCGCCCGAGATTCTGGTGCGACTCGAGGACGAGGCTGTAACGGTGCGTCCGATCGCCGGTACCCGCCCGCGCGGCAAGACGCCGGCCGAGGATCAGTTGCTGGAGCAGGAGCTGCTCAACGACCCGAAGGAACTGGCCGAGCATTTGATGCTGATCGACCTCGGACGCAACGATGCCGGACGGGTCAGCCAGGTCGGAACTGTCGCCTTGACCGAAAAAATGATTGTCGAGCGCTACTCGCACGTGATGCACATCGTTTCCAACGTCGAGGGGCGGATCAAGCCCGAGATGTCCGCCTTCGACGTGCTGCGCGCAACCTTTCCGGCGGGCACGGTATCGGGCGCGCCCAAGATCAGGGCGATGGAAATCATCGACGAGCTGGAGCCGGTCAAGCGCGGTATTTACTCCGGCGCGGTCGGTTACATCTCCTGGAGCGGCAATATGGATACCGCGATCGCGATTCGCACCGCGGTGATCAAGGATGAACAACTCTACATCCAGGCCGGTGCCGGCATTGTTTACGATTCGGTGCCGGAAAACGAGTGGGCCGAGACCATGAACAAGGGGCGCGCGATTTTTCGCGCGGTGGCGCTGGCCGAGGCCGGTCTGCCGTCGCGAGATCCCTGTGCCGAGAGTGGGGAAGGGGGTGAGTCATGAAAGTGCTGATGATCGATAACTATGACTCCTTCACCTATAACCTGGTGCAATATCTTGGCGAGCTCGAAGCCGAGGTCGAGGTCGTGCGCAACGATCAGATCGGCGTCGACCAGGTGCTGGCGTCGGATGCCAGCCATATCATGGTGTCGCCGGGACCCTGTACGCCGAACGAGGCCGGTATTTCGATGGCCGCGATCAAGGCGCTGGCCGGGCACAAACCGATACTCGGGGTTTGCCTCGGTCATCAGAGTATCGGCCAGGTGTTTGGCGGCAGAATCGTGCATGCGCGTGAAATCATGCATGGAAAGACGTCGCCGGTGTTCCATACCGCTAGCGGCGTCTTCGAAGGTTTCGACAGTCCATTCATCGCGACCCGTTATCACTCGCTGGTGATCGAGAAGGATTCGTTACCGGATTGTCTCGAGGTCACCGCCTGGACCGAGAACGACGACGGCGAGGTGGATGAAATCATGGGCGTGCGTCACCGGGAGATGCAGATCGAGGGCGTGCAGTTTCACCCTGAGTCAATCCTGACCGATAATGGCCACGCACTGTTGCACAATTTTCTTCAACAAGCAGTTTTATAGGGGGAGCGATGGATATACAGACAGCAATCAAATCGATGATCGCCCGGCAGGACCTGAGCGGCGATGACATGGCTTCGGTGATGCGGCAGATAATGACCGGTGAGTGTACTCCCTCGCAAATCGGCGGATTTCTGGTGGGTTTGCACATGAAGGGCGAAACCGTCGACGAAATCTCCGCAGCGGCCAGGGTCATGCGTGAGCTGGCGACCCGGGTCAACGTCAGCCAGCAGCACCTGGTCGATACCGCCGGCACCGGCGGCGATTCGTCGGGCAGCTTCAATATTTCTACCGCCAGCGCAATCGTTGCCGCCGCCGCCGGCGCCAGGGTGGCGAAACACGGCAACCGTTCGATGACCAGTAACTCAGGCAGTGCCGACGTGCTCGAAGCCGCCGGCGTCAAACTCGACGTGTCGCCCGAAAAGGTAGGCGAGTGTGTCGAGCGGGTCGGTGTCGGCTTCATGTTCGCGCCGGCGCATCACGGTGCGATGAAGCACGCCATCGGCGCGCGCAAGGAACTGGCGGTGCGTACCGTGTTCAATGTGCTCGGACCGCTGACCAATCCGGCCGGCGCGCCCAACCAGGTAATCGGGGTGTTCCATAGCGAACTCGTCGAGCTTATGGCCAACGTGTTGAAACAGCTTGGCAGTAACCATGTCATGGTGGTGCATGCCGACGACGGAATGGACGAGATCAGTATCTCGGCGCCGACAAGGGTCGCCGAGCTGAAAAATGGCGAGGTAAAAACCTATACCCTCGAGCCCTCCGATTTCGGCATGGAAAAAGCGGATGTGTCGGAGTTGAGAGTCGGTTCGGCGGAAGAAAGCCTGGCGATGATCCGCAGCGTGTTTGCGGACAATCCCGGTCCCGCGCGCGATATCGTTTGTCTCAACGCGGGTGCGGCGATCTACGTGTCGGGTTGCGCGGATTCACTGGCCGCCGGCATCGTGGCCGCGGGTAATGCGATCAGCAATGGCAAGGCGGCAGAGGTGCTGCAAAACCTGGTGGCCGAGAGCAACGCCTGATGAGCGGCCCGCGAGCGGATATCCTGAATAAAATCCTGGCGCGCAAGCTGCAGGAAATTGAATCTCGCCGGCAAAAGCTGACGCTGGTCGATTTGTTGAAACAGGCGCAACAGGCGTCTGCACCACGTGGCTTCGTGGCCGCGCTACAGTCGCGTGTCGATCGCGGTGAAGCGGCGGTTATTGCCGAAATCAAAAAAGCGTCGCCAAGCAAGGGTGTGATTCGTGAAGATTTCGACGTGGTCGAGATTGCCCGCTCCTACCAGGCAGGTGGCGCCAGCTGCCTGTCGGTGCTGACCGATCAGGATTTCTTCCAGGGTCACGAGGATTACCTGGTGGCGGCGCGAGCCGCCTGCGAGTTGCCGGTGATCCGCAAGGATTTCATCGTCGATCCCTACCAGGTGGTGGAAGCGCGTGCGATCGGCACGGATTGCATTTTGTTAATCGTGGCCGCGCTCGATGACGACACGCTGGCGGAATTGTATGACCAGGCCGGCTCGCTAGGCATGGACGTGCTGGTCGAGGTGCACGATCGCGAAGAACTGGAGCGCGCGTTACGCCTCGATCTCGATTTGATCGGTATCAACAATCGAGATTTACGGACTTTCGATACCCGTCTCGAAACCACGATCGAACTACTGGAGATGATTCCCGCAGGCTGCATGGTGGTTACCGAAAGTGGTATTCACACTCGCGAGGACGTTGCCTTGATGCGTCAGCACGATGTGCATGCTTTCCTGGTCGGCGAAGCCTTCATGCGCAAGCCCGATCCGGGAGTGGAACTTCGGCAGCTATTCGCTAATTGAAAGTCATCTCCGCGCAAGCGGGGCGGTCCGACGCATCGGTCTTGCAAAGCTATCCCGGTTCCAGGCCTGGGTACTAAGAGCAACCCAGTAAGTCGAGATTCCCGCTTGCGCGGGAATGACTCAGGAAATTTAGACGTTGACTGGTGCCTGAAAGCCGGCAGGTTGTTGTTAACGCGTGCCGAAAACGACGATGGTTTTACCGTGCGCGGAAATCAGGCCGTCTTCTTCCAGCGTTTTCATGACGCGGCCGGCCATTTCTCGCGAGCAGCCGACGATCTTGGCAATTTCCTGGCGTGTAATCTTGATCTGCATGCCATCCGGGTGGGTGATGGCGTCGGGTTCGCGCGCAAGGTCCAGCAGCGTGCGCGCTACGCGTCCGGTCACGTCCATGAAAGCCAGATTGCTGACCTTGCGGCTGGTGTTGCGCAAACGGCTCGCCAGTTGCGACGATAGCTGGAACAGGATTTCCGGGGTTTCCTTGGCTAGCTGCATGAACTGGTTGTAATGAATTTCGGCGACCTCGCAGGCGGTACGGGTTATGACCCATGCGCTGCGCCTGGTATCCTCTTCGAACAGCCCCATTTCACCGAAGAAATCACCCGGATTCAGGTAGGCTAGTACGATTTCGTTGCAGTCCTCGTCTTCGATGACGACGCTGACCGAACCGTCGATGATATAATACAGCGTCTCGGACTCGTCTCCCGCATGAATTATCGTACTGCGCGTCGCGTATTTCTTGGCGTGGCAGTGATGCAGGAAGTTATCCAGGGCCGGATTTTGTCTTGGTACGACTTTTGTGATCGGGTTAACTGACATTTTTTATTTATCTGTTCTAACCAAACTTAAACATAGCATAAAATCAGGATTTCAACAGCAATAGGTTTTAACAATGAAGTGTAGAGTAAAATGGCTCGATCACATGTCGTTTGTCGGCGAATCCGATAGTGGTCACTCGGTGGTGATGGACAGCTCGCCCGACGGCGGCGGGCGCGATCTCGGCGTGCGTCCAATGGAAATGCTGCTGCTCGGTCTGGGCGGCTGTACCTCTATCGACGTGGTGTCGATATTGCACAAATCGCGGCAGCAATTAGTTGACTGTGAGGTAGAGATCGAGGCCGAGCGAGCTTCGGGAGTACCCGCCGTGTTCACTAAAATTCACCTGCACTTTATCGTCAGCGGCAAGGATATTGATCCGGACAAGGTACGCAAGGCAGTCGATTTATCGGCGGACAAGTATTGCTCGGCTTCGAAAATGCTGGAAAAAGCTGCTGAAATCAGCCACGACTTCGAAGTCATAAACCTGTCTTAAAGAAGTCAGCAACCGGACTAGATACGGTAGGCGGTGAAGGTCATGGCCTTGCTCACCAGGGTCATCGCCTTTTTAACCGCTGGCGGCAGTTCGGCGGCGCCGGCCTCGGCGGCGTTGGTGGCATGGCGCAGTTCGTCTTCGCGCATCGCGCTGAGGATGGCGCGGCTGCGTTGATCCTGTTCGGGCAAACGTTGCAGGTGCTGATCGAGGTGGGCGCAGACCTGCTGCTCGGTTTCCTTGACGAATCCGAGGCTCCATTTGTCGCCGGCTGCGCCTGCCAGCGCGCCAATGGTGAACGAACCCCAGTACCAGACGCCGTCAAGCAGACTGCGTCCCTGATCGAGTTCACCGAGTCGGCGCTGGCACCAGTTGAGGTGCTCGTTTTCTTCCTCCGCGGCCTCGTTCATCGCGTCGCTGATCGCCTGTTTACGCGCGCTGAGCGCCTGGCCCCGGTATAGTCCCTGGGCGGCGACTTCGCCGGCGTTGTTGACGCGCATCAGCCCGGCGACATGCGCCTGTTCTTGCGCGGACAGATCCGCCTGTTCGGCTTCATCGGCCGGGTAGCCGCGCTCGGCCGCGGGTGGGCGCAGATGGCAGGTACTGAGGCCGTGCTGCAGTTCCTCGAGTAGACGATCGGTCAGGGTTAAATGACGCATCCTGGTTCCTGAAAAGGGTTCTGAAAAGCGGTCTGTAGAAGCCATATTATCGGTTAAAAAGGGATATTATTCCAAGCCGTAAAATATCCCTTGAAAACAGGGTTTCGCGGCTTGTAAAGCGCCGATTTATCCGTTAGTATTCGCGCCCTTTGTTAAAGAAGTCAAAGCCTTAAAGGCTGCAAGCAGGAATTTTATGAAAACCTTCAGCGCAAAACCAGAATCGGTAAAACGCGACTGGTACGTGATCGATGCCACCGACAAGGTGCTGGGTCGTCTGTCGACCGAGGTCGCGCGTCGTCTGCGTGGCAAGCACAAGCCCGAATACACGCCCCATGTCGATACTGGCGACTACATCATTGTTATTAACGCGGAAAAAATTCGCGTTACCGGTAACAAGGAAAACGACAAGATGTATCATCATCACACTGGCTACATCGGTAGCCTGAAGTCTACCAATCTGGGTAAACTGCGCCAGGAGCATCCCGAGCGTATCATTCAGCACTCGGTCAAGGGCATGCTGCCCAAGAATGCACTGGGTCGCGCGATGTTCCGGAAACTGAAGGTTTACGCGGGCGACGCCCACAACCACGCGGCGCAACAGCCCCAGCCCCTCGAAATCTAACAGGTCAAATCATGGCAGCAGAACAATATTACGGTACCGGTCGTCGCAAGAGCTCATCGGCGCGGGTTTATCTGAAATCCGGCAGCGGTGCTATCACCATCAATAACCGCACCATCGATGAGTACTTCGGTCGCGAAACCTCGCGCATGGTTGTCAGACAGCCCCTGCAAACCGTCGACCTGATCGACAAGTTCGACATCAATGTCAACGTATCCGGCGGCGGCCCAAGCGGTCAGGCCGGCGCGATTCGCCTCGGTATCACCCGCGCGCTGCTGCAATACGACGAGACTTTTCGTGAAGCGCTGCGCAAGGAAGGCTTCGTCACCCGCGACGCGCGCGAAGTCGAACGCAAAAAGGTCGGCCTGCGCAAGGCTCGCAGAGGTGTTCAGTTCTCGAAACGCTAATCGGGAATCAAACGGCTACGAAAAAAGCCCGCTTTCGCGGGCTTTTTTTTTGCCTGTCATCCCCTTGCAACCCGGCAGAATATTGAACCGAGCCGCCATAGCAGGATCCCGGCTCGGAGGCCGGGATGACTCGTTAAATTTGTTATGTTAAGTGCCTTGAGGTTCGCCTCTGCAAGCTCCGCGACACAAAGGGGATCCGGCGCGGTCATTCGTGCGCCATCGGAAAGGCTCGTTGCTTAAAGCTGCGCGCTAACGGTTTTGACGCCGGCGTCGGTGCCGAGAATCAGCACATCCGCCGGGCGGTGGGCAAACAGGCCGACGCAAACAACCCCGGTGATCTGGTTGATGCGAGTCTCGATATCGAGCGCATCGCTGATGGCGAGACCGTGCAGGTCGAGGATATGATTACCGTTGTCGGTAATCGTGCCGTTGCGCAGGCGGGGCTCGCCCCCCAACCCGCGCAGTGCGTTGGCGACCAGTTCGCGCGCCATCGGAATGACTTCCACTGGCAGCGGGAACTCGCCCAGTACCTCGACCAGCTTGCTGTCATCGGCGATACAGACGAATTTGGCGCTGGCCGCGGCGACGATTTTCTCGCGCGTCAACGCGCCGCCACCGCCCTTGATCAGCTGTAGCCGAGCGTTCGATTCGTCGGCGCCGTCGACATACAAATCGAGTTTTCCGACCTCGTTCAGATCGACCACCTTGATGCCGTGGCCACGCAGGCGCTCGCTGGAAGCCTCTGAACTGGAGACCGCTGCTCTGACCTGGTCACCCATCCTGGCGGCGAGTAAATCAATGAAATGATTTACCGTGGAGCCGGTGCCGACGCCGATTACCGAGTCGGGTTTGACATAATCGACTGCAGCCTCCGCGGCAATCCGCTTTTTATCTTCCGGGGACATGGATTTACCTGTTGCTTCGTGTGCGATCAATTATGATAATCAGCGGCAAGCAGCGCAAGACATTGCGCTGTTTTGCTTTGCGATTTTTCTCCAACACGTGATTTGCGGACTATGCGACAAAATAAATTTTTAGAGAAGGTGCTCACCGCGAGAGTTTATGATATCGCCCGCGAAACGCCGCTGGATCACATGGACCGGATTTCGCAACGCTTTCATAACAAGGTCTGGCTCAAGCGCGAAGACCTGCAGCCCGTTTTTTCTTTTAAATGCCGCGGCGCCTTCAATAAGATTTTCCAGGAGTTGCAGCGTGATCCGAAATTAAAAGGAGTGATTACGGCTTCAGCGGGTAATCACGCGCAGGGAGTTGCGCTGTCCGCGCGTAAACTCGGTTTGAAATCGACCATCGTCATGCCGGTGACAACGCCGGACATCAAGGTATCAGCAGTAAAGTCCTTCGGCGGCAAGGCGGTGCTACACGGCGAGAATTTCGATGCCGCCAGGGATCACGCGCTGAGCCTGGCGAAAAAAGAAAAGCTGGCCTTTATCCACCCCTACGACGATTTCGACGTGATGGCGGGCCAGGGAACCATTGCGCACGAAATTATTCGTCAGCATCCGGATCAGATCGACATGGTATTCGTCCCGGTGGGCGGCGGTGGACTGGCTTCGGGCATTGCCGGATTTCTCAAGGCGGTTAACCCGAAAATAAAAATCATCGCGGTCGAGCCCGGCGACGCGGCCAGTTTTTACGAGGCCTACCGGGCCGGTCGGCGCGTGGTGCTGAAAGAAGTCGGCATATTCGCCGACGGCGTCGCGGTCAAGCAGGTCGGCAAGCATACCTTCGGCATGCTCAAGGACCTTGTCGACGACGCGATCACGGTTACCACCGATCAAATCTGCGCGGCGATCAAGGATACTTTCGAAGACACCCGCGCGATCTGCGAGCCCGCTGGCGCGGTCTCGCTCGCGGGTTTGAAAAAATATGTCGAGAGCAATGGCATCAAGGGGCAAACCCTGGTTGCGATCAATAGCGGTGCCAACATGAACTTCGACCGCCTGCGCCACGTGTCGGAGCGCGCCGAACTCGGCGAGGAGCGCGAGGCGCTGCTGGCGGTCGAGATTCCGGAGCAACCCGGTAGTTTCAAGAAGTTATGCCAGTTGATCGGCAATCGCTCGATCACAGAGTTCAACTACCGCTATGCCGACGACAATCTCGCACGCGTGTTTGCCGGTATTCAGCTAACCCACGGCGCCGACGAGAAAAACAAGCTCATATCCAGGCTGCAGTCCAAAGGGTACAAGGTGGTCGATATGACCGGCAACGAGGTAGCCAAGCTGCATACCCGTTACATGATCGGCGGCCATCCCGGCAGCAGCGTGACCAATGAGCATCTGTACCGTTTCCAGTTTCCGGAAAAACCCGGCGCGTTATTAAATTTTTTGATGAAGGTGGGTAATCGCTGGAACATCAGCCTGTTCCACTACCGAAATCACGGCTCCAATTTCGGCCGGATCCTGATGGGATTCCAGGTCGACAGGAGCGACCTCAAGGCCTTTAACGCGTTTCTCAAAAGCCTCAAGATCCCCTACTGGGATGAAACCGAAAACGAAGCCTACGATTTGTTTCTGAGATAGCGGCGCGTGCTTGAAGCGGCTGGTTACTCGGTTATCTCAAGTACGGCAAAAACAACAAAAAAATTCGAAGATAGGATACTGACCACGGTGTCGTCGCAAATCTATCAACCTTGAACCGAAGGTTCAGGTGGGGTTATTGGCAACCCATCAGGCTTCCTGACTCGTCAGGCATGCACACCAGTGTTACACGAAAGTCCCCGAGATTGATAAATAGGCTCAAGGATTATGATGGTTGCTAACGATCACCGTAGTCAGTATGAAATGACTATGGCCTGAAACCGGGGAAAAGTACAATTTAAATTTCTAATGGCTATTGATTCGACATGCATTCTCGCCGGATCTATACGATAGCTTTCAGATATCCAGCTGTTTCGCCTGCTCGAGCACGCGTGAAATCTTGTTTTCCAGGTCCTTCAGGCGAGGCGGCAGTTCCTGGCCGAGCTGCTTGTCGACATTGCCGGTTTGTAGCAGGTCGTTGGCCATGTTGAGCGCGGTGATAACCGCGATGCGTTCCGAGCCCATGATATTACCGGTATCGCGTACCTCGCGCATCTTGCTGTCGAGAAATTTGGCCGACTCCAGCAGCGCCGATTGCTCGCCGGGAGGGCAGGCGACCTTGTAATCCTTGTCGAGTATGGAGATATTGATCGGTTGAGCGTCTGTCATGAGCCTAGTTCGAGTGATCTTAATCGGGAAATCATCGCCTCAACCCGGCTGCGCGCCAATTCGGTTTTTTCGATCAGTTGAGAGCGTTCGCCAACCAGCTTGTCTTTCTGCTGCCGCAGACTGGTATTTTCGTTTTTCAGCGAGCCGACCGTTTCGATGAGCTCGTCGATGCGCTGTTCGAGCTGCCTGAGGTCGTCTTCGGTATATACGTTTTTATCTGTATCCATAGTGCAATCATAGGCCTTGAGCCGCGCAGGTCAACATAGAGATGTTTTTTGCAGGCAGGCTCGGGTGCTAGAATGCGAAAATTATACGAATCTGCGGGTTTTCTACAATGCTCGATTTCGATCAGGTGCAAGCCGCCCTGCAAAACCTGGGCGCGAGCGTCGATGCGGCCGAATCCCACGGCACCCTGTGCGCCCTGTTGCTCGATAACGCCACGTTCGCAACCTGGCTGGGTCATACCCTTGAGGAATTGCCGGATACCGGAAACGTGCTTGCCGCCGAGCAGCTTGGCCTGCTCGAGCAGTTATTCGAACTGACCCGCGAGCAGTTGAACAACGAGGACCTGGGGCTCGAACTGCTGTTGCCGGACGAGAGCGACGATTTGGGCCAGCGATTGCTGGGATTGTCGGGCTGGTGCCAGGGCTTTCTGTACGGGATCGGAGTTAGCGGCTTCGCCAACGATGACAGGCTCGACCAGGACGGCCGCGAGTGTTTGTCAGATCTGCTCGAAATTAGTAAGCTCGCCCATGACGAAGACAGCAGCGACGAAGCGGAAATGCAGTTCGCCGAGATTTCCGAACATGTGCGCATGTCGGCGTTGCTGTTACACGAGATGCTGAATCCGTTGAAGCCTTCGTCAACCGTACATTAAACGTATCAATATAAAGGCAGTTTGCAATGGCACTTGCTAAAGCCTAATCTGGCGTCATTGCGAGCGTAGCGAAGCAATCTCCCTAATGGCAGTAAGTTGTTTCGAGATTGCTTCGCTTCGCTCGCAATGACACGCTTGAGTAAATGCCATTGGGGACATATTGCCTGTTTCGCGGACGAAACCAGGTAAAATGCCGCCGATTTTCAGGAGTCTCATGAAGCCAGCCGAGTTTAAACGCCGCCGCAGTCAGCTGATGAAAATGATGGGCAAGAATACGATCGCGATTCTGCCGTCGGCACTAGAAATCATCCGTAATCGTGATGCCCACTTCCCGTTTCGACAGGACAGTGATTTTCTCTACCTGACCGGTTTTAACGAGCCCGACGCGGTGATGGTGCTGATTCCCGGCCGCAAGCACGGTGAGTACATCCTGTTCTGTCGTGAAAAAGACCCGCAGCAGGAGACCTGGAACGGACGCAGGGCCGGCCAGCAGGGCGCGGTCGAGATTTACGGCGCCGACGATTCTTTTCCTATCGACGATATCGACGATATTCTGCCGGGACTGCTGGAAGGCACCGACAGTATTTATTACACCATGGGCGGCTCCGCGGAGTTCGACAAGCGCCTGATCGGCTGGGTCAATCACATCAAGGCGCAATCGCGCGCCGGGCTGCACGTGCCGTCCGAGTTCGTCTCGCTGGACTATATCCTGCACGACATGCGCCTGTACAAGAGCCGCGAGGAGCTGCGCCTGATGCGCAAGGCGGCGGCGATCAACATCGTCGCGCACAAGCGCGCGATGAAGCTCTGCGCACCGGGGAAATTCGAGTACCAGATCGCCGCCGAGTTCGACCACGAGTATCGCAGGAACAACACCGAGCACGCCTACTCGGCCATCGTCGGCGGCGGCGCCAACGGCTGTATCCTGCATTACACCGATAATAAAGACGAGCTATGCGACGGCGAGCTGCTGTTGATCGATGCCGGTTGCGAAGTCGAGGGCTACGCTTCCGATATTACGCGTACTTTCCCGATCAACGGCAAGTACTCCAGCGCCCAGCGCGAAGTCTACGACCTGGTGCTCGCCGCGCACAGCGCCGCGGTGAAAAAGGTCAAGCCGGGCAATCACTGGAACGATCCGCATAACGCCGCGGTGCGCGTGATAACCAAGGGCCTGGTCGAGCTCAAACTGTTGAAGGGAACCGTGCCGAAGTTGGTCAAGGAGCAGGCTTACCGCCGGTTTTACATGCATCGCACCGGTCACTGGCTAGGCCTCGACGTGCACGATGTCGGTGACTACAAGGTCGGCGATCAGTGGCGCCTGCTCGAACCGGGCATGGTGTTGACGATCGAGCCCGGCATATATATCCCGGCGAAAAGCCGTGGCGTGCACCGAAAATGGTGGGACATCGGTATCCGCATCGAGGACGATGTGCTGGTGACGCGCCAGGGCTGTGAGATTCTGACCGATGCGCTGCCGCGCAAGGCGGTTGAAATCGAAGCCCTGATGGCGAGCTAGGAAGCCGATGGCGGACAAAACCTGTGACGTTGTGATAATTGGCGGTGGCCTGATCGGCCTGTGCGCGGCGCTGATTCTGCAGCATCCCGGCCGCCGCGTGACGGTCGTCGAGGCGGCCGACCTTGGCCGCCAGCAAGCCGGCGGGCTCAATGCCCGCTCGATTGCGCTCGCCGCCAGCAGCATGCAGATCTTCAGGGCGCTGGGCGTCTGGCAGCAAATCGAGGCGCGTGCGGCCTCCATCCGCCAGATCCACGTTTCGTCACGAGGGCGCTGGGGCGTGACCCGGCTACGGGCGGCGGATTACGATCTCGAGGCGCTCGGTTACGTGGTCGAAAACAACGATCTGAGCCAGGTGCTGCTGGACGCAGTCGAGGCTTCGGATAATATTCGTTTGCAGGACAAGTCCGAGTTCGAATCGATTGCGCAAAATGCGAAAGTCGAGCTCGGCTATCGCAACGACAGGCGCGCCAGGAAACTCGAGGCGGCAATCGCCGTGGTCGCTGATGGCGCCCGCTCGAAAACGCGCGCGGCGCTCGGCATCGGTCACAACAACGTCGATTATGGCCAGGCGGTGGTGATCTGCAATGTCGAATTCAGCCAACCCCGAATCGATACCGCTTATGAGCGTTTCACCGCGCAGGGCCCGCTGGCGATGCTGCCCCTGGGCGGTAAAACCTACGCCTGCGTGTGGACGCTCAAACTGGCGCAGGCCGAGTCGGCGTGCGAGCTCGGCGATGACCAGTTCAGCGCACGGTTGCAGGACTGTTTCGGCTTCCGTCTGGGCCTGATCGAGCGCGTCGGCGATCGTTTCTCGGTACCGCTGCAGCGCACGCGTGCCGAGTCGCTGCAGCAGGGACGCTGCCTGCTGGTCGGTAACGCCGCCAATGCGCTGCATCCGGTCGCCGGGCAGAGCTTCAATCTGGGCCTGCGTGATGTCGCCTGCCTCTACGAGTTACTCGCCGAACGGGATCTGGCAAAGCTCGACGACGATTCCATCGGCGTGGTGGCGCGCGAATATGAGCGCCTGCGCCAGCATGAACAGCGGCAGGTCATTCGTTATGGAGACGGGCTGGTTACGCTGTTCTCCAACGAACTGCCCCTGTTCGACCACCTGCGGGCAGCGGGGCTGGGGCTGCTCGATCTGTTGCCGGCATTGAAGGCCCAGGCCGCTTACGCCGGCATGGGAATGACCTTCGGTGGAAATCGCCTGTTAAGGGGGCACCTGTGACCTATGCAGGCTAGTGATTTCGATATCGTGATTTCCGGCGCCGGCATGGTTGGCGCCTGTGCCGCCTACGCGCTTGCCGAAAATGGATTCCGCGTGGCGCTGATCGAGGCCGCGGCGCCAGCAAAGGACGACTGGCCCGACGCGGACTACGACCTGCGCGTGTCCGCTATCAGCCCGCGCTCGCGCGCCATTCTCGAAGGAATCGGCATTTGGCAGCAGCTCGAGCAGGCGCGGATATGCTACTACGAACAAATGTATATCTGGCACCAGCACGGCTCGGCCAGCGTAGGCTTCGACGCGGTTGACCTGGCGCGTGACAACCTGGGCGCCATCGTTGAAAACCGGATGCTGCAGCGAACCCTGCATCGGGCCTGCGACAAACAGTCGCGAATCGAGTGGTTCATGCCCGACAGCGTCGAACAATTACTCGTTAACAACCTAGCCGGCGTCGAGCTGCGGCTCGGCTCCGGCAGCTGTCTCCGCGCCGGGCTGTTGATCGCCGCCGACGGCCGCGCTTCGCCGACGCGCGCGCTGGCCGGGCTCGAGGTCCGCCGCGGGCAGTACCGGCAGACGGCATTCGTCGCCAACGTCGATACCGAAATTCCGCATGCGCATACCGCGTGGCAGCGGTTTTTGGCAACCGGTCCGCTGGCCTTCCTGCCGCTGGCCAATGGTCAGAGTTCTATCGTCTGGTCCTGTGACGATGAATTTGCGCAACAGTTGTCCGCGGCCGATGACGACGAATTCGCCGCGGCGCTGGCACAGGCTTTCGAGCACAGGCTTGGCGCCGTGACCGGCTGCAGCGCGCGCATGAGTTTCCCGCTCGGCTGGCATGCTTGCGATCGCTGGCTCGAGCACAGCGTGCTGCTGATCGGCGACGCTGCCCACGGCGTACACCCGCTTGCCGGGCAGGGGGTAAATCTCGGTTTCAGCGACGTCGATTTGCTGGCCAGACTGGTGACCGACCAGGCTCATCTGGGTCGGCAAAAACAACTGCGCCGTTACGAGCGCCAGCGCAAAAGCGAGACCTGGATGGCAACCATGGGCTTCAGCGGGCTGAAATGGGTCTATGGTCTCGAGCAAAAACCGCTAACCGGGCTGCGTGACCTGGGCATGCGCGTGGTCGAGGAAACACCCTGGTTCAAGCGCGCGTTGATGCAAAAAGCAATCCAGAATCTAACCTAAAGGGATTAAATTAGGCCTGGTGAGAGCGATTCCACCTGTTTTTTTCTGGCAGAGCTCTACCCGAGGAGCTATTCTTGGTTACTTAAAATACAAAAAACAAAAATTAATGCGGATGGGAACAGGCATATATGTCGTGTTGGCACTGGTATTCGCAATACCGCTGGGAGTAAGTGCTCAAGACACGCTGGAAGAAGTGCGCTTTAGTGTCGAGCGTTACGAAATCGTTGGCGACAATCCCATTGGGGAGGTCGCCGATAGCATACTGGCCCCGTATACCGGTGAACAATATGGACTCGAAGGATTATCGGCTGCGCGCGATGCGCTCGAGCAGGCGATTATCAATGCCGGTTTCAATTTCCATCGTGTTTCGCTTCCCCCGCAGGATTTGTTCGAAGGCAGTGTAATACTCAGAATTTCCCGCTTCGCTATCGGCCGCATCCTGGTCGAGGGAAACGAATTTTTCGACGACGATAACATCAAGGCTTCGGTCCCCGGGCTGCGCGAAGGGGAAACGCCGAACACCAAGCTGTTGTCGCGATCGCTAAAAATCGCCAACAACCATGCCTCCAAGAGCACGCTGCTGCGATTTCGCGAAGGCGAGGCCGCCGACTCCATCGATGCGGTACTGGCGGTAAAGGATCGCGATCCGCAGGTTTACTTCATCTCGCTGGACAATACCGGTCCCGAGGATGGCGAGGAGTGGCGCACCACATTCGGTTATCAAAACGGCAACCTGTTCAACCGTGACCACTCGGTAACCGCGACCTTTACCACCGCGCCCGAGGATACTGAGACCACGCGGCAGTTCGGCATCAACTATCACATGCCGATGTATAGCCATGGCGCCAGCCTCGATATCCTGCTGTCTGATTCCGATTCGGCCGGCGAAACCGGTGGTGAAGACGACGCCGGGCAGAGTATCGCCCCGGGCATCGGCGGCGGCCAGGCGCTCGAGATCACCGGCGAGGGTACGGTCTTCGGCTTCATCTATAATCGACCGCTGCTGACCGATGGCAATTTCAATCACGAATGGTCGGTCGGGCTGCAGCACAAGAAATTCGACAACAAATCGGAATTCGGCAACGCGACGCTGAGCGGCGCTGAAGTGCTGAGCGTGCCGCTGGAGCTGGGTTACTCGTTCAGTCGCCAGTTGCCCGGCTCGAGTTTTTTCGGCAGCGTAACCCTGGTGCAGGAAATCGGCGACGATGACGAGGAGTATGATCAGGACCGGCTCGAGGCCGAGAGCGGCTGGAGCGCGTTGCGATACAACATTTCCTATGACCGCCTGTTCGGCGAAGACTACCTGTTTCACGCCGGCTTTTCCGGCCAGCAAACCAGCAACCTGCTGATTTCAGGGGAGCAGTTCGGCGTCGGTGGCGTCGGCACCCTGCGCGGTTTCGAAGAGCGCTCGGTCACCGGCGACTCGGGTTACCAGCTGAGCCTCGAATTGTGGTTTCCACCGGTATCCAACTTCGGCCTGCGTTTCCTGGTATTCGCCGATTTCGCGCATACCGAGTTCAACGACGGCGATATTAGCGGTAACGAGGGCGTCGATTACGATCTGTCCTCCGCCGGCGCCGGCATGTTCTGGTCGTGGAAGGAAGATCTCAGCGTCAGCCTGAATTACGGTGTCATCGGTTCCGGAGGTGGTCCCGATACCACCATTAACGAAGACGGCGACAGCAAGCTCCACCTGAGCGCGGTCTACCGGTTTTAAGGCGTGACGTGAAAATCATCAATCGCCTCATCATCGGTTTACTGGCAGCGGCGCTCAGCTGCGCCAGCCTGGCGGCGGTAGAGGTCGGCGAGGTGACCTTTGCGCGCGGGGTCGTCACCGGGCAGATCGATGGCCAGCAGCCGCGCATCATCGGCAAGGGCGTCGGGCTTCACAATGGCGAGACGCTGAATACCGGCAGCCGCGCGTTCGCGTTAATCCAGCTTAACGATGGCACAAAGATGACCCTGCGCCCCAACACCACATTCAAGATCGAAAACGTCGATGTCCGCGAGGGTAGCGAGAATGCGCTGCTGAGCCTGATTCGCGGCGGCTTCAGGGCGCTGACCGGATTCATCAGCAAGCGTGCGCCGGACGCATTTCGCGTCAATACCTCGGTCGCCACCATCGGCATCCGCGGTACCGAATTCGACGCCCGGCTGTGCGAGGGCGGTGAATGTCAGGCGGAAGAAGAGGCCACCGGGCAAAGCGCGCAACGGGAATCGCGGGTAGTCGGGCGTATCGCCCTGCTGCGCGGCAAGGCCAGCGCCACCGAGGACGATCAGAAAAGCCGGGCCCTGCATGTCGGCGCCGCGGTTTACGAGCGCGACCAGGTGCAGACCGGGATCAAGGCCTTCACGGTAATTGCCTTCAACGATAAAACTCGTGTCACTCTGTCCCCGCAATCCGCGTTTCGTATCGAAGAGCATGAATACAAGCCTGATCTGCCGGACGAAAACAATTCCTTTCTCAGCTTTTTACAGGGCGGCATGCGACTGGTTACCGGATTGATCGGACAGCTCAACCAGAAGTCTTTCCGCGTCGGCACCCCGACCGCGACCATCGGGATCCGCGGCACCGGTTTCGACCTGGTCTGCCAGGGCGCCTGCGTCAGCGGTAACGCGCTGCGGGATCCGGCGAGCGACACGCTGCTGGGCAAACTGCTGGGCTTTTTCGTCAGGCCGGTTTACGCGCAAAGCAACGATAGCGGTATGTTCGCCAAGGTCTGGAGCGGCTCGATCGAGCTGCAGCTCGGCAACAACAGGACGCTGTTGTTGCAAAACGGGCGCACCGCGTTTTTGCGCGACAATTTCAGCCAGCCGCAGCTGGTGCCGGATATTCCGCCGCTCCTGCGCAGCATGCAGGGCGCGCCGCGCCCCGACAGGGTCACGGTGGACGAGGGTCTGTTCAGCGAGTCCGACATGTCGACCATCGACCCGGGATTATTCGTCAAGGTGGATAACGGCGACGTCACGGTCAGGGGCGCCGATGGCAATACCGTGTTCGTCGGCGCCGGCGAAGCGGTTCACGCCGGTAGCGTCAGGGCCGTGCGTCTTGGTTTCGTGCCGGCCTTCCAGAAGTTCGATAGCACCCCGCGGCCGGCGCAGATCACCGCGAAATCGGAACAAATGATGAACCTGTTCGGTGAAAGAGCCGCCGGCCAGGAATCGATGGAATGCACGGTGCAATAATGGACAAAGTGTATAACTGGAGCTAACTATACAGTTAACCAATGATTAATTTGTTGCATAAGCGTACAAAAAAGCTTGCCCCGATAGCCCTGGCTATCTGGGGCGGCTGTGCGCTGGCAAACCCTTCCGGTCCCACGGTAGTCAACGGTAGCGCGACTTTCTCGCAACCGAATGCAAATACGCTGAACGTCAACAACAGCCGCAACGCAATCATCAACTGGCAAAGCTTCAGTATCGGTCACGGCCAGACCACGAATTTTATCCAGCCCAGCAGCTCCAGCGCGGTGATGAACCGCGTCATTAGCAACAACCCGTCGAAGATTTATGGCAATCTCAATTCCAACGGCAAGGTCTTTCTGATCAACCAGCACGGCATGATGATCGGCGCCGGCGCGCGCATCAATACCGCCGGCTTCTACGGTTCGACATTGAATATCACCAACGAGGATTTTCTTAAAGGCAATCTCAAGTTCGAAGGCGGCGGCTTTGGCGGCATCCAGAACCATGGTTATATCCACGCCGGCCCCAATGGCAACGTCGTGCTGGTGGCGCCCGATATCGAAAACGGCGGTGTTATCGAAGTCGACAACGGCAACGTCATCCTGGCGGCCGGCGAATCGATTCGCATCACCAGCCTCAACGACGCGGCCATCGAGTTCGATGTGCAGTCGCCGGACAACGGCATCATCAATCTCGGCAGCATCATCGCCAGGCAGGGCGCGGCGCGCCTGTTCGCCGGCAACCTCAAGCACAGCGGCTCGATCAACGCCACCGGCATCGTGCGCAACGCCGACGGCAGCATCAGCCTGGTGGCGCAGCAGGATATCGAAGTCAGCGCCGGCGCGACGCTGAATGCCGATGGCGAAGAAGGCGGCAATATTCGGGTGCAGAGCCACCATGGTGACGTCCATTTCTCCGGCACTGCCAGCGCTCGCGGCGAATCCGGCAAGGGCGGCAAGATCGAGATTCTGGGCGAACGCGTCGGTCTGTTCGGCGAGGCAAAGCTTGACGTCTCGGGCCGCACCGGTGGAGGAGAGGTACTTGTTGGCGGCGATTTCCAGGGCGGCGGAGATACGCAGACCGCGAGCCAGACGCAGGTCAGCCTCGGCGCGAGTATCCACGCCGATGCAATCGAGTCGGGTGACGGCGGCAAGGTCATCGTCTGGGCCGACGATTTTACGCTGTTCAATGGCCTGGCAACTACCAAAGGCGGCGCAGGCTTCGGTGACGGCGGCTTTATCGAGATTTCGGGTAAGGGAAACCTCGGCTACTACGGATCGGTAGATGCGTCCGCGAAACATGGTGCAGCGGGCACCATACTGTTCGATCCCATCAGCGTAACGATACAGGCTGGCGGCGTGACCACACTCCCGGCTAATCCGCTGACCTTTGCGATCAACCCTGGACAGAATCTGATCTTCGATCCTTTGGCTATTACCGCGATTACCGACACGGGTGCCGCCGTAGAGATTCAGGCTGATCAGGATATTATTGTCAATGACGCAATCAGCACTGATGAGGGTGGTACCAGTGGCCTGATAACTTTTCGGGCGGGGCGGAGTATCCTGATCAATGCCCCAATTACCACCGATAATAGCGACCTGCGATTTTACGCCAATGACACCGGCGCCACTGCGGCCAATCGTGGAACCGGCGAGGCGCGAATCACATTGGGATTCGGCGCGACTATAGATACTTTTGGACCTTTTCAGCCCGCGCAGGGTGGAAATGTCGAGTTCTGGATGAATACCGGTGCCAGCGGCACCAGCGGTGATATCACGGTCGGCAATATTGTCGCTAATCACGTCCTCATCAAACATAACGGGCTTACCGATGGTGGCGATATCCTGCAAAACAGCGGCAGTACGATCACCGCTTCGACGTTGTTTATCGATCATGACGGCCCGGCCAACGGGACTGTCGGTACTGGTTTCGTACCACTAAATTTGCGCGTCGACAATGTCGGTGCGCACATTCATGGCGCTACGCAGGCGCCTAACGGTATTTTTATCGACGCCCGCCCGAATCTAGCCCTCGATGTAACCGTCGGCGAGACCTGTTATGGCAATGGCGCTGTCGGCTGTAGCAACTTTGGTTCACATTTAATCAAGGGATTGGAAACGCTTCTGGGGGGCGAACTTGAACTGAGCGTTACCGGAGGGGGTTTGAGTATTGTTGAGCCAATTATCATTACTGACAACGTCAAGATATTCGCCAATAGCGATATCGAGGTTAATGCGGGTATCTTAAATCAGAACGTATCGGTCAGCGGCAGCGGCGTTAGCCTGACCTCTTTTACCGGTAATGTTCTGGTGAGCGGCGGTGCCGCCTTAAATAGCGACGCCAGCATCGAATCTACACTCGGCGACGTGAATGTCACCGCTCTCGATTTAATATTTATCGGCGGAACCGGAACCAATAGCGATGCGGTTGTTGTCGCCAATAATGGCGTACGCAACCTGAATTTTACCAATCCGGACGGGGTCTGTAGCAACTGCAGCCTTTTAGGGGCTGATCCCAGGGCAAACGGAGCCACCGAAACCGGAGTTTTTGCGGCCGCGGTTTCGCCAATTGCGGCCTCTTTCTGGGACGGGGGTGGGGGCACCAACGATTGGAACGTGGCGCTCAACTGGACGCTCGATACGGTTCCGACATTGTCGAGCGATGTCATTATTGGCGATTTCCAGGTCAACGTAACGGCGCTCTCCGAGGCATTCAACCTGACCATGGGCGCCGGTGGCGCTATCACCCAGAGTGCCGGTACATTAACGATTTTGGGCAACGCCGATCTGTTTGGAGGCTACACCCTGGCGGGAGGAGCGCTGGATGTCAGCGGCAGCATGGCGATCGACGGTCCGTTTAATCTGCAGCAGGGCGTGGTTACCAGCGACGGCGATATCACGGTAGCGGGTGTGACGACCTGGAACCCCGCCACCACGGGTGGCACCGAAACCCTTACTCTGGACGGTGCCGGCATCCTGTTCGCCTTCGGGGGCTTTGATCTCGGTAATTTTCTTGATCTGAATGATACGCTTACACTGGATAAGGTCCTGGTCATCGACAGTTTCAGTTCCTGGTTCGGCGCGGGCTCGAGTCCTGTAACCATAAACACCTCCGCTGCGGGCACGATAGTCAACAACGCCGATATCCTGGCGGCAAACGGCGCCCAGATTGCCATCGATGTAGCGGTAATCAACAATGGCCTGATCAGCAAGGCAGCCGACAGTGCGGGCCTGCTGCTGTTTAGCAACGTGCTCAGCATGAATCCTGGCAGCGAGCTGCAAATCGAAGAAGTCGGCACGGTGCAATTAAGCGGCTCGAGCCTGACCCTGAACCAGGCGCACCTGTCCGGTGCGGGTACTTTCATCGGCGACGTCATCAGCCTAGGCGGTCTGATCGATATAGAGGATTCAGTCGGTAATCCGGCTACCCTGACCATTAATGGCAGTTTGGCGCTCGATTCGGATTCGACGATTGCTTTTGATATTGGCGGTCCGGCGACTGGTGCCTTGTTCGATGTTCTTAATATCAGTAACAACCTGACTTTAGGCAGCGCCACCATGGTGGCTTTCTGGGAAAATCAGTTTGCCGCAACAGACCTGGCTAATCCCTATGTGTTGATTAATGCCGGCGCGATAAGCGGCGGGTTTGGTAATGAATACCTGCCGGCTGGAGCGGAAGCCAGTCTGACCAGTATAACGACCACTACCTATGAATTCACATCCAATATCGGTGCTAACAATATCATTTTCTGGGACAACGGTGGCGGCGATGAACTCTGGATCACCGATGCCAACTGGGTTGGCGATCTAGCACCTGGTCCGTCAGATTATGCCGTCATCCAATACGACATCGTGCCGATCAATGTGGTTGTCACCGGTACTCCGGACGTGGCAGGGGTCGAGGCGCAGCAAGACCTGACCATCGCGGCCGGCGCGCAGCTCAATATCGGCATTTTCGGAAAGCTGATCGGCGATAGCCTGACCATTAACGGCGATATCACCACCGACGGAAATGTCATCATGGCTAACGACGCATTGTGGAATAGCGGCACGCTAGGTGGCAACGGTAAATTCACGCTGCACCAATTCGGCGTGCTCGATATCAACGGCAACACCAACCTCGCTGCGGACTTTGACGGTTTTGGCATTATCAGAGGCGTGGGCAATATGACCATAGCGCCGACGGCGATCTTCACCAGTGACGGCAAAGTCCAGCCGGCGGGGGACGGTGTCATCGGGGTCCTGACTTTCGATGGTAATTTTATTAATACTGGCACTATCGATATCGACATTGCCGCGACCGGCACGCCCGGCACCAGCTACGATCAGCTCGTGGTCACCGGTGACGCTTTCCTGTCTGGCTTCATGTCGCTGAATCCGGTCGGTGGTTACACCGTCAGTGACGATAATTTCACTCCTATAACCTATGCCAGTATCTCCGATAGTTCGATGGTCTTCCTGCCGATAGGTTCCGAGACGGTCACTCCCGACTTCGCAGCCCCGGATCTTGACATTAACCTGTTTTTTGCAGTAACGACTAACTGGACTGGTGGCGGCGCTGACAATTTTTGGAATAACGCGGCGAACTGGGATTTGGGCGTGCCAGGAGTAACCGATATTGCCGTCATCGGATTCGGCAGTAGCTTCAATATCACAATTGTTGCCGCCGCAAATGCCGGTACACTCTCGCTGGCATCAGATGCCTCGATAACAGTTTCCGGCGGCTCTCTGTCCGTTGTCAACGACTCGACGCTCAACGGCGTTTTTGTGATGAATGGCGGTAGCCTCGATTTATCGGGCATGACCCTGACCCTGGCGGGCGGTTTCAACTGGAGCGGCGGCAGTACCATTCAAAGCGATGGCAGCCCCAGCTTTCTCGTCCTGCCCGCGGGCGCAACGGTTTCCGGCGCCGGCATTCATACTCTCGATGACGTAACCGTCAATAACAGCGGCATTTTCCAATTGACCAGCGCCGCGGCAGACGATTTCCGTCTAGAAACCGGCGCAACCTTCAACAATGCGGGCCTGTTCGACATCACCAATGACTCGAATATCTTTAGCGCATCGAGTGGCGCCTTCGTTAATACCAACACGCTGCGCAAGTCGGGCGGCGCTGGCACCTCGACGCTGAATGCGGCGATCGCATTTAGCAACACCGCCGCCACCATCGATCTCCAGAGCGGTACCCTGGTGCTGGGCGCCGGGCCGCTAACGCTGGACGCCGGCAGCGTGCTAAGCGGTATCGCAACCCTGGGTAACGATGTCCTCAACAATGGCGGCAGCGTACAGCCGGGTGGTCAGGATACGATAGGCACGCTGACCATCGCCGGTGATTTCACCCAGACCTTGGGTTCGATAGTTATCGAAATTGATAATGCAGTAACTACCGCTGGGTCCGACTACGATCAATTGAACGTAACCGGCCAGGCCGACTTCGGCGGCTCCATGTCCCTGCTGGTAATCGGAAATTACACGGTCGCCAACAACGACACCCTGGACCCGATCACCTACGCGACCTATGGCGGTACCCCGTTCGGCACCATCGTCGCCATCGGTGGCGAAAACGTCACGCCGGACTATACCGCCCCCGACCTGACCCTGACGCTGTCGTTTTCCGGGTTGTTCACCTTTACCGGCGCGGTCGACAATAGCTGGAATAACGCCGGCAACTGGGACCAGGGAGTGCCAGGCATCGGTAACGACGCGCTGATACCGACGGGATTCAATGTCACTATCGCCGCCGCCGCAAACGCGGGCACCTTAAGCCTGGCCGCCGGCAGCACGCTCGACATAAATAGCGGCGGAGTATTGACCATTGCCAGCAGCGCAACCTTCGACGGCCTGTTGTCGATCAATGCCGGTAATTTGAATATCACCACCGCCACGGCGACGGTTAACGCAGGTCTGAACTGGACCGGAACCTCGGTCATCACCGGCGGTACGCTGAACCTGAATTCGGCATTCAATATTAGCGGAGGCGCCGCCAATATTCTCGACGGCGTTAGCGCCAACGTTACCGGCAACACCACCTATACGCTCGGCAACCTGACCCTGGCGAATGGAACCGTGCTCAACACCAACGCGGTATTCAATTTCGCCGGCGACGTCGGTATCGCCGACGGCGGCGGCGCGACCTCGACCTTCAACAGCGCCGACGGCGCCACCATCGTCAAGTCGGTCGGCGTGTCGTCGTCGGTGGATAGCACCGTGCTCAGCACGCATGCCGGTAGCGTAGACGTGCAAACCGGCACGCTCGATCTCAACCTGTTGCTGCTCGACCTGGGTGCGGGCGATGTCTTCTCGGGCGCGGGCAACTACGTTGGCAACGTCACCAATAATGGCGGCACGATACGCCCCGGTGCGGCCGCGCCGACAGGTGCGCTGTCGATCACTGGAAATTTCGTCAGTAACAGCGGCAGGCTCGAAATCGATGTTCAGGCCGCCGCGTTGTTCGACCAGCTCATCGCCACCAATGCAACCTTCGGTGGCGGCAGTATCGACGTTAACCACCTGGGAGGTTATATTCCGACCGTCGGCCTGCAGCAGCAGGTTGTCGTTTGCGGGGTTTCCTGTGCCGGTAGTTTTGGCGCCATCAACTCACCTGCCGGGGTCGTCTACGGGCAGACCACCAATGCCACCAACCTGACTCTGGACGTCGTGTCGGTCACTTTCGCCTGGGACGGCGGCGGCGACGGCATCAACTGGACCGATGCCCTTAACTGGAGCCTGGACGTGGCGCCGAACAATACCATCGACGTGGTGTTGCCTGCCATTAATGTTCAGGTCAATGCCGCCGGCGCGCAGGCGAATAACCTGACCATCAATGGCGGGCTGGCTATTCTCGGCGGCGGCGATTTGACGATCAACGATTTCACCGCCAATCCGAGT
>Ga0224508_10000149_pt1 | contig 73574 bp, 77 predicted proteins | sample SF_Jan12_sed_USG_4_FD_170157 | JGI IMG/M metagenome (GOLD analysis project Ga0224508, IMG submission 170157) | Sediment microbial communities from San Francisco Bay, California, United States - SF_Jan12_sed_USGS_21 | ecosystem: Environmental > Aquatic > Marine > Sediment | place: USA... | reverse complement strand
CCAGCGAGGTCGCCAGACCGAACAAGGTCGCGAAGACCGCGATGGTGTCGATGATGTGTCCCGGCCAGCCCCAGACCTTATCGCCGAAGATCGGGTAGAGGATCGAGCGCACAGTCAGCGGCAGGCCCTTGTTGTAGGTAAAGATCGCCAGCGACAGCGCCACGATGGCATAGATTGCCCATGGATGCAGACCCCAATGGAAGATCGTCGCCGCCATGCCCAGACGGCGCGCGCCATCCTGGTCGCCCGCTGCACCGCTCAACGGCGCCCAGCTATCGGGACCACCGGCCCCCTCGGCCACCGAAGACGAATAGTGCGAGATCGGTTCGCTGACGCCGAAAAACATCAGGCCGATCCCCATGCCGGCAGCGAACAGCATCGCGAACCAGCCCGTATAAGAATAGTCCGGCGTCGCGTCGCGGCCACCGATGCGGACCCGGCCATAAGGCGAGACGATCAGGAACAGGCACAAGAGCACGAAGATGTTCGCCGCGCCGATGAAGAACCAGTCCAGCGTCTCGGTTAGCCAGACCCGCAGATTGCCATAGAGCGGGCCAACGCTGTCCTGAAACGCCAGCGTTACCAGGACGAAGGCGATAATTGTCAAACCCGATATGGCGAAGACCGGATTGTGGATATCCAGCCCGAATGGTCCGAGTTTGGGCTGAATGTTGTCCTGACCGATCTCATAGTCGGTCTCGATCAGGCTTGCCGGGCCATCAGGCGCAGGCATCGCCTGGCTTTCTTTATCGTCAGTCATGACATTTTCCCTGTGTTTTCTCGTTTGGCGGTAGTCTCGCAAGACTGACCGCGCCCTACCGGACCACGAAGACCGAGGCGTCGGAATGCGATGCGATCTTGCCGCCGTTTGACGGCCACACGTAGTCAACGATGTCCGGGATATGCGAGGCCATCACCACAAGATCGGCGCCGGTTTCCTCGACCGCGCTGAGCAGCGTGTCGTCGAGGTCAGTCGTTGGATCGTGGCTGGCATAGGCTTTGGTCGTTGCTTCGAGACCACGAGCCGCCGCTTGCTCGGCACCAAACGCTTCGAGCTTTTGCGCGAATTCGGACGGATTGTGGGCGAGCGGGCCCGGTGTGTTCGGCGCTACACCCACATAGCAAACAGGGATGCCATAGTGCCTCGAGAGGTCGGCCGCGGTCGCCAGGGCCTTTTCCAGGCGCTCAACATGGGCGAGATCGACCGGGATCATGATCTTCTTGTACACAAGCCCCTCCTTTCCTTGTCTGTTGACCGGGAAGGCGAATAGGGCCGATACATCGGTCGCCAGCGTGGCTTGCACGACGCTCGGAGCTATTGCCAGAGTAGCGGCGCGCGTGCCGCACTCATTCTTCCCTGTCAGTTTCATTTGTTTTCTTTTCACAACGCATGTTACTGGGTTGGATCACATGTCCGATTGCGACTCTTTTAGTCGAATTTTGCCCCAATCACGGAATCAAGCGCGGCGCACGCCTACTACAGCCATCGGCTCTGCCATTCGACCGGCTTGGGTCAGGACCGGTCATCTGAGCGATTTGGTCGGGTGTCGGCTTCGGGCCGCATTGCTGAAATTCGAACTGAGACACCACCGATTTTCCCGGTCGCTGGTTGCCCGAGATTAATCATCGTAGGGTGGAACTTGTTCCACCAATGACTCCAGCAGCCGGCGCAAGGTGAATCAAGTTCCACCCTGCGCCGGTGTCCGTCAAATATCGAAGTTCGCCAGCACCGGCTGCCAGGACGATTCGGCCTGGAAGAACGCGACCGCACCGCGCGCCGTTTGATCGGCGTCAACGGGGCGGTGCCAGCGATGTGACCAAATGATAGCGGGGATCATTGCCATCATGGAGACAGATGATGAGGAGCAAGGTAGTCGCGGCGGTCATGACCGTCGCTGTTGCGGTTACGGGCTGCGCTGACCTCGGTTACGGGCCCAAGCAGAGCATTGGCGGACTGACCGGAGCGGCCCTGGGCGGCCTGCTCGGCGCGCAGTTCGGCAGCCGGGAAGGCGGGCTGGTGGCAACTGGCGCCGGCGTTTTCATAGGTGCCTTAATCGGCAGTGAGATTGGCAGGTCACTCGACGACGCTGATCAGGCCCGTGCCAACGATGCGGTCGTGCGCGCACACAATGCCCCGCTAGGCGAGAGAATCACCTGGAACAATCCGGAATCGGGGAATTACGGGACGATCACTCCAGTGCGCGACGGAACTGCGGCCTCGGGCGCCTATTGTCGCGAGTTCCAACAATCGATCACTGTCAGCGGGCGCCGCGAGCAGGGCTACGGCGTTGCCTGCCGGCAGCCGGACGGAACCTGGCGGATCGTGCAGTAGACTGGCAGTGCCGTAGGGTGGACTCGTAAGAGCCCACCTTTCCAGGGGCTGCGATCAGCGGTGGGCTCTGGCGAGCCCACCCTACGGGTCTGACCGGCCGGCGATTCAAATATCGAAGCTCGCCAGGATTGGCGCGTGGTCGGAAGGCTGGGTCGCGCCGCGCCAGTCGCGCAGGATACGGCTCGAACCCGGCACCGCATCGACGCCCCGGCTCCAGATGTGATCCAGCCGGCGCCCCTTGTCCGCCGCAGCCCAATCGGGCGAACGGTAGGACCACCAGGAATAAAGCTTCTCGGGTGCCGGGATGTGTTCGCGTGTCACGTCGGTCCAATTGCCCGCCGCCTGGACCCGGCCGAGCGCCTCGACCTCGATGGGCGTGTGGCTGACCACTTTTAGAAGCTGCTTGTGGGACCAGACATCCTCCTCCAAGGGCGCGATGTTCAGGTCGCCCACCAGGATGGCTGGGCCGTTTTCTCGAGGGCCCCAGGCCTCCATCTCGTCCAGGAACTGGAGCTTATGGGCAAACTTCGCGTTCGCTTCCGGGTCCGGCACGTCGCCGCCGGCGGGGACATAGAAATTGTGCAACACCGCGCCGCCGGGCAGCCGCGCCGCCACGTGCCGGGCATCGCCCTTGGCGCACCAATCCACATGGCCCGCGTCCTGGATCGGCACCCGCGCGAGGATCGCGACACCGTTATAGCCTTTCTGGCCGCGCGCCGCGCTGTGCCGGTAGCCAAGTGCCTCGAAGACCTCGAAGGGGATCTTTTCGACCGGCGACTTGGTCTCTTGCAGGCACAGTACGTCCGGGGCCTCGGCGTTGAGGAACCCCGCGACCAATTCGGCCCGCAGCCGCACCGAGTTGATGTTCCAGGTCGCGATGGTCAGTGACATGGGACGTCCTTCACTAGATGGCGCGCGCGGGAGAATGCCCGGTCAACATCCCACGCTCAAGCCCTCGCATTAGCTGCGTTCGGAGCCGTCCGCGTTCCGGGTCGCCTCGAAGCCAAGTGTTGCCGGGTCGAACTCGTAATGGGCCGAGCAGAATTGACAATCCGCGGTCACCCGGCCCTTGGGCGTGGTCATTTCGGCGATGTCCTCGGCCGAGTAGGTGACCATCGCCGCCTCGACCCGCTCGGCCGAGCAGGTGCAGCCGAACTCCAGCGCCTGTGGCTCGTAGACCCTGGGCACCTCCTCGTGGAAGAGCCGGAACAAAAGCCCTTCCATCGCCAGATGCGGGCCGATCAATTCGGTGGTCTCGACCGTCTGCATCAGGTGGTTGGCACGGGCCCAATCCTCCTCGCCGCTGCCCATGGCGGCGACATCATCGGCGGTCATGAGCCCATCTTCGCCGGACGGGGCGTCCAGGATGATCCCGCCATCGTCGGGCATCTGCTGCAGCATCAGCCCGCCGGCCCGCCAGCGGGGCGCCTCGCCGGGCAATTCGCTGAGTGCCGCAAGCGCATGGAACCGGGTCGCGAGCTGTTCTGATTGCGCGAAATAAGTCTCGGCGCAGGTGGCGAGCGAGCCTCCGGACAACGGCGTCACCCCCTGATATGGGCGCATGTCCGGCCCCTGGTCGATGGTGACGCCGAAAACCCCGCTGCCCAGCAGTTCGAATGGCGCACCGTCAGCCACCGCGACCGTATCGGCGTCGAACCCCGCATAGGCGCGCAGCCGGGCGGGTTGGCCCTCCTCCTCGGGCGCGAAATAGTCGGTCGCGATCAGGCGCACCGGCCCGTCGCCGCGGATCTGGAGAGAGAATTTCCAGCGGATCTTCACCGCCTGGCCGATCAGCGCGGTCAGCATCACTGCATCGGCCACCAGGCTTGAGACAGGCAAGGGATAGCGGTGCTGCTCCAGGATCCGGTCGAGTGTGCGGTCGATCCGCGCCACCCGGCCGCGAATGTTCGACCGGTCCAGCCGGAAGGGCAGGATCGTGTCGTCTCCGGCCGGGTGCGGTGTCTCGCTCATTGCTTCTGGTCTCTAAATTGCCGGCGGGACATAGCCATTCGAGCGGATGAAAGCAACGGGCGCTGGAATCTCGGCGGCGATCATGCCAAGGACCGGCCCATGAAACGGATCGGAGAGCCGTGGGTCGCGGGCCGACCCTATCGCGATCGCATCGGCGTCTATGGCCTCTTGGTGGGTTGGGACGGCCGGCTTCTCTGCGTTTTTCAAGAAGGCGAGGACGAAAGTGAAATGCAATTGCCCGGCGGTGGGATCGATCCGGGTGAGCAGCCGATCCGGGCGCTGCACCGCGAGGTGCGAGAGGAAACCGGCTGGCGGATCGGGGCTGTGCGCCGGTTCGCGGCGTTCCAGAGCTATACCTGGCTTTGGGATTATCGCTACTGGTCCCGCAAGGTGCATCTGATCTACCTGGCCCGCGCGATCCATGCCTTGGGTCCGCCGCTCGAGGCTGGGCACACGCCCCATTGGCTGACGCCCGAGGAGGCGCTGAACCTGCTGGATGTACCGGGCGACCGCGAGATGGTGCGGAGCGCGCTGGCGCGAGGGATGATCTGAGGGGTCGGGCGCACCGCTTGGCTGATGCCGCCTCCCTCACGCCCACCTCCCCGCCCAACCACCATTTGTCCACCATTGGTTTGATTGGTGGTTGGGCGGGGAGGTGGGTGCGAGGGAGGTGGTGTTAGACTTTTGCCTTATCGAAATCCGCGAAACTGCGGCCTTCGGCCACCAGCGCCTCGATTAACGGCGCGGGGGTCCAGACATCGCCATGGCCCGCCAGCTTGAAGTCTTCGATCTTCTTCAGCGCCGCCGGCAGCCCCATCAGATCGGCCCAGAACATCGGCCCGCCGCGATAGGCCGGAAAGCTGTAGCCAAAGACATAGGTCACATCGATGTCCGAGGCGCGGAGCGCGATGCCTTCCTCCAGGATCCGGGCGCCTTCGTTGACCAGCGCCAACATACAACGCTCGACGATCTCGTCCGTGCCGATTTCGCGCCGCGAGCCATGGCGCTTGAGCCCCTCTTCCTCGACGATCGCCGCGACCTCCGGGTCGGGTTCGGGCGTCCGGCTGCCCTCCGCATAGCGGTAATACCCCGCCCCGGTTTTCTGGCCGAACCGGCCTAGCTCGCAGAGCCGGTCGGCGATCGGCTGGGTTTGGCCCTTCTCCTGGCGCACGCGCCAGCTGACATCGAGCCCGGCCAGATCGGACATGGCGAACGGCCCCATGGCGAAGCCGAAATCGTAGATCGCCCGGTCCACGTCCTGGGGCTGGCATCCCTCATAGAGCAGCCGGAACGCCTGGTCGAAATAGGCGTGCAGCATCCGGTTTCCGATGAAACCGTGGCAGACGCCCGCCAGCACCGGCACCTTGCCGATCTTCTTTGTCATGGCCATCGCGGTGGCGATGACGGATTTGTCGGTGGCATCGCCGCGCACCACCTCCAGCAGCCGCATCACATTGGCGGGGCTGAAGAAATGCAGTCCCAGGACGGATGGGGGCCGGGCAGTTGCCCTGGCGATTTCGTTCACGTCCAAGGTCGAGGTGTTGGTTGCCAGGATCGCGCCGGGCTTGGCGTGGTTGTCGATCCGGCGGAAGATCTGCTTCTTCAGGTCCATGTTCTCGAACACGGCCTCGATGATCAGGTCCGAATCGCTGATATCGGTGATGTCGAGGCTGGGTCTGATGAGTCCAATTCGATTTTCCGCGTCCTCGGTTGTGATCCGGCCCCGCTTTGCGCTGCCTTCGTAATTCTTGCGGATGACGCCCATGCCCCGGTCGAGCGCCTCCTGACCGGTCTCGAGGATCACCACGGGGATGCCCGCATTGGCGAAGCTCATGGCGATGCCGCCGCCCATCGTGCCCGCGCCGATGACCGAGACCTGGGCGATGTCGCGCGTGGGCGTGTCGCGCGGGATGTCGGGGATCTTGTTGGCATGACGCTCGGCAAAGAAGAGGTGGCGCTGCGCCGCCGATTGGTCCGAGGTGACCAACTCGGTGAAAAGCTCGCGTTCCCGCTTCATCCCGGCGTCGAAATCCAGTGTGGCGGCGGCTTCGACGGCGGCGATGCAATGTTGAGGCGCCAGGAACCCGCGGCGCTTGCGCGCGAACTCCTCGCGGGCGGCCTCAAAGCGCGCCGGGTCCGCGCCACCGGGTGCTTCGCGGTCGCGCACGCGCACCAGCGTCGCGCCTTTGGCCACGACCTCACGCGCGAAGGTGACAGCAGTTTGCGTCAGATCGCCGTCAGCGATCCGGTCGACCAGGCCCAGTTCATGCGCCTCGGCGGCGCCGATCGGGTTGCCGTTGCAGATCATCTGGATCGCCTTCTCGACGCCCACCAGCCGTGGCAGGCGCTGGGTGCCGCCAGCACCTGGAATGATCCCAAGCTTGACCTCGGGCAGGCCGACCTTGGCCGAGGGCACCGCCACCCGGTAGTGGCAGGCAAGCGCGGTTTCGAACCCGCCACCGAGTGCCGTGCCGTGGAGTGCCGCGACAACCGGCTTTGGGCAGTTCTCGATAACCTCGTGCACCTCGCGCAGGATCGGGTGCCTGGGCGGCTTGCCGAACTCCGAGATATCGGCGCCGGCGAAGAACGTCCGGCCCTCGCAGACCAGAACCACCGCCTTGGCGCCGTCATCGGCGATGGCCTGTTCGAGCGTGGCTTGCAGCCCTTCGCGCACCGCGAACCCCAGCGCGTTCACGGGCGGGTTGTCGGTGATCACCAGGGCGACATCGCCTTCGAGCGCGTAGCGCACGGGTCCAGTCATCATTCGCTCCAAGATTGGGGTCTCAAGGCCGGGCGCACGCCCGCAGCAACCTTCATCATCGGCCAATAGAATTCAGCCCGCAAGAGGCGCGCCTCAACCGTTCGAACGCATTCGCAGCAGGTATTTCTGCTCGCCCTCCAGCACCATCTCGCCGTCCTGGTTGTGGATGGTGATCCGGCAGGTCATGACCCCGGTCGTGTTCTGGGGTTTCAGCCCGGTGATCTCGACCTGGGGGTAGAGCGTGTCGCCGCAATAGACGCCCTTGAGGAACCGCGAGGACTGTTCGAGGAAGCCGATCAGCGATGGTCCCATCATCTGCGGCAGCACGCCGGCGCCGATGCAGGCCTGGATCAGCACTTGGTAGCCGTGCGCCAGCAGATCGCGGTGACCCTGGGCCCGGCAATAGTGGCGGTCGTAATGGATCGGGTGGTTGTCGCCCGAGGCCGCCTGGAAGGCCGAGAACACGCCCTCGGTCATGGTGCGCGAGGGCAGGTAGAATCGCTCGCCGACTACGAAATCCTCGAAATAGCGCGGCGCGCAGAATTTGAGACTTAGGGGATCGATCCGCTCACTGCTCATGGACTACCTCGCTGGTCTGATGACCCGGCCACTCTCACCTGGTCGAAAAGCGATTTGCAAGGGTCGCAACGAGAGCAGGCAGCGGTTGATTTCGGGCCCCATATCGCGGACCATCAAGCGAGCCCGCCGAACCCGATTCCGTATGTTGGCGGGGGCTGCTTCGCCTGGTTTACCGACCCTTAACCGTGTCCGTGGCACCCGGACCGGCACCCGAATTGGCGGAGGACACTGCAATGATCATCTATCCTTATCTGGCGCTGCGCGGCGGCCGGGCGGTTCTGCTCGCGCGCGGGCGCGTCGACGACTCGACGGCCTACGATTTCGATCCGCTGGAAAAGGCCAAGGAATACGCCGCGGCGGGGGCCGGCTGGGTCCATGTGGTCGATCTCGATGCGGTGGTCGGGACTGGCGACAACCGCGATTTGATCACCGACATGATCCATCAGGTGCCGGCCTCGATCCAGGTCGCGGGTGGCATCCGATCGGCCGAGCATGTGCGCGACTGGGCCGAGACCGGCGCGGGCCGGGTGGTATTCGGCACGGCCGCGGTCAAGACCCCGCAGGTCGTCAAGGAAATCAGCTACGCCTATCCGGATCAGGTCGCGGTCTCGATCGACGTCTGGCAAGGCCAGGTGGTGATCGACGGCTGGCGCGAGACGACCGCCTTCGAACCGCTGGGCTTTGCCGCCCAGTTCGCCGGCTGGCCGCTGTCGCAGATCATCCTGACCGATATCGACCATGATCTTGAGTTGCCCGAATCGAGCCTTGCGCTTTTGACCAAGCTCGCCTCCGAAACGGCGACCCCGGTGATCGCCAGCGGCTTTGCAAACAGCGCCGACGAGATTTCGTCGCTCAAATACCTCTACAACATCTCCGGTGCGATCGTCGGGCGCGGGCTCCATGACGGGTCATTCCGGCTGGAAGAGGTGCTGGAACTCGCGCAGCCTGATCCCGAGCCGATCGCCGAGCTCGTGTGAGCCTAGTCCGCGCCGCGCACGCCCAGGCGCCGCTGCAATTCGGACGACGACGTGGTGTATTGAGATTTCAGCCGTTTTTGCGGGTGGCAGATCGCGAACGCGGCCTGCGCCATTAGCGCCGCCTCGTGAAAGGCGCTGAGGATCAGCTTCAACTTGCCTGGATAGACGCAACCATCGCCGATGGCGAAGATGCCGGAGGTTGCCGTCTGGAAAGCACCTGTGTCGGTGGGGATCAGACCGCTATCGGTTTGGAAGAACGTGTCGGTTCCCGGCGGAGCCGCCTGCGTGCGCCCGTAGCCCAAAATGCCGCCGCCGGTTGCCATGACCGCCACTTTCGACAGGACCGCCCCGCCGTCCTTCATGCCGACCTGCCAGCCGCCCAGGGGCAGCCCCTCTTGCGGCTCGGCCCGCGCGATGCTGATCGCCTGCCGACCCCAGTGGAAACGGGTCTCGAAGGGGCTAATCTGATCCATCAACCTGTCCGCCAAGGGCTGACCGTCGATCACCCGAAACCCGGGCATGTCGTAAATCGGCTTGTCAGGATAGAGCGCGGTCAATTGGCCGCCGGGCCGATCCAGTGCCTCGATGACGTGGCAGCGCAGGTCGACAAGTCCAAGCTGGAAGACAGCGAAAAGCCCCGCAGGCCCGGCGCCGATCACGCAAATATCGGTTTGGTGGATCTCCGTCATCGAATGGACGGCCGCGGGCCGGGCCCTTAGCCGTGATACTCCATTCCGGCCCGGCTGATCGCCGGCTGACGCTGGGCGATCAGATCCGCCAGGATCCGGGCCGAGCCGTTCGACATGGTCCAGCCCATGTGCCCATGGCCGGTATTGAGCCAGAGATTTGGGTATGGCGAGCGGTCGATGATCGGCATGCCCGTCGGTGTCATCGGGCGTAGCCCCGCCCACATGGTCGGGTTCTCGAAATCGGCGGCGCCGTCAAACAGCGCCCGGGCGCGCTTCAGCATCACCCGGAAGTCGCCTGGCCGGTGCCCGTTCGAATAGCCGCTGATTTCGGCGGTCGCGGTCAGGCGCAGGCGCTCGTCCATGGGGCAATAGGCCAGCAGGTTTTCCTCGTCGACACCGCCAAGCCTGGGCATCTTTGCAGCGTCGGTCACGGGCAGGGTCGCCGAATAGCCCTTGACCGGATAGATCGGCAGGCGGATGCCCAGCCGCTCGACCAGATGCGGGCTGTAGACGCCGAGGCTGAGGACAAAGGCATCGGCCACCAGGTCGCCCTTGTCGGTGATGATCGCACTGATCAGGCCGTCACGTTCCCGCAGGTCCAGAATTTCCTCGCCATAGCGAAAATTGGCGCCTGCCTCGGCGCATTTCTTCGCCAAGGCGATGGTGAAGAAGTTGGCATCACCGCTTTCGTCATCGGGCGTGTAGACCGCGCCGGCAATCTGGCCGGCGGCCGCTGCCAGCCCAAGGTCCTTGGCCACAGTCTGGTCCGCATCCAGGACCTCGATCGACATGCCGGCATCGCGCAGGATCTGGCACTTCTTGTCGGCGGCCTCGAAGACCTCCGGCGTCCGGTAGAAGTAGAGCAGGCCGCCTTTCTGGCCCGCATAATTGACGCCGGTCTCGTCCACGACCTCGTTCAGGACTTTCTGCGAATAGCGGCAGAAGGGCGCCTTCACCGCGGTGTTGAGCCGGGCGCGCTCGTCGGTGCATTGGCCCAGGAACTGTGCCACCCAGACCCATTGGCGCAATGACAGGCGCGGCCTGAACCGGATCGCCTGGTCGCCGCTGATCAGCGAGCGCAGCATCATCCGGGGTGCCGCAGGCGAGGCCCAGGCGAAGGCATGGCCCGGCGCGACCAGCCCCGCATTCGCGAAGCTGGTAAATTCGGCCGGGCCGGGTAGGCGGTCGATCACAGTGACCTCGTGCCCGTCCTTCAACAGCTGCCAGGCGGCGGTGACGCCGACAATACCGGCACCCAGGACTGCGATCTTCATGGGTGAGGTAGGGGCAGGGTTGTCACCCCCTCCCTAACCCTCCCCCCAGCGGGGGGAGGGGATAGTCTGGTTCCAGATCGGGGATGTCTCCACCAACCCTGCGCGACGCAGTCTCCTCCCCCCGCTGGGGGGAGGGTTAGGGAGGGGGTGACACCGCGCCGCGTCACCTGGAGGTTTTCCCGCACCGCCTCAATCCACCGCGGCGATCACCCCGATCTCGACATTGAACTGCTGCGCCGCGAGACCCGATCCGACGCAAGCACGCGTCGGCGTGTCGCCGGGCGAGACCCAAGCGTCCCAGACCCCGTTCATCTCGGCGAAGTCGCGCATGTCGGTCAGCCAGATCGTGGCCGAGATCAGCTTCGACTTGTCGGTGCCCGCCTCGGCCAACAGCCGGTCGATGCTGGCCAGGATGTCCTTGGTTTGATCGGCGATGCTGGCGCCGGGCGCACCTTGCGCCACTTGTCCCGCCGTGTAGACGATGCCGTTATGGACCACGGCCTGGCTCATGCGCGGGCCGGTATCAATGCGCTTGATCGACATGGCATTCCTCCCTCAGAGATTGTGATCACCCGATCCGGGACCACGCGCATCAAAGCCCGCACCCAGGTTGCGGGCAAGAGCGAAAATTCGCAGTCATTGGAAGGACGGGTGTTATTAGGGTCGAAATCCGAGAGGCGGAATGAAAAAGATCGGCATCATCGGCGGCTTTGTCATAACGCTCCAGGTTTCGGCTCGGCCGGACGGATCGACCGGACCCGCATTCCGTTCCGCCAGAGGACAGTGAAGCCAATACCGGCCACCAGAATGGTGGAGACCGATTGGCTGAACAGGATCATCGCGACGGCTTTTTCGTCCGGCACATCAAGCAGTTTCAGGGCGAAGGCCGAACCGACGGCAAATCCGCCGGGCAGGCGGATGAAGCGTGCAAGGATCAACGCAAACCCCGCGAAAATCATCAGGAACAAATAGTCGAAAAGTCCCAAATACACGCCCACCGCCAATCCAGCCCAGGCGAAATGGGTGCTTGCGACGAGCTTCATCGCGACGCTCGCCCCGACAATAGCGAACTGGCGAAACCGCGCCCTCGGCCACACGACACCTTCGGCGATCGCCTGACGCAGACCGCTGAGCCGGCCGCCTCCACGTCTAGCGAGCCAATCGAGGGCGCGGCTTATCAAGGGGCCTTCTTGGGATAGCCTGTCCCGGCTCGCATACAGACCCCAAAGGACCGTGGCGAACAGGAGCAGGTTCAGACCGCCCGCCACCATCAGCCCGATCTCGAGGTCGCCCTCTACTTTTGGAAGGCGGCCGGAAAAGGCAACGGCGGTCGCGAAGAAGGCGAAGACAATGCCATCGATGAACCGAGAGATCGCCGTCGTCACCAGCACCGTCGCCAGACGGAGGCCCTCGAGCCGGGCCACCAGCCATGACCGGACCAGCGGGCTGACGCCGAGCGGCACGGCGAAGTTTGCAGCATATCCGGCGAGAACGGCGCCGGTGAGGCGCAAGCTCGAAACCGGTCGCAGGTCGAATAAGAGCTGCCGCCACTTCCAGCCCTGGATCAGATGCTCCAAAAGGATCGCGGCGCCGAGAACGGCAATCCATCCGATTTTTGCGCCGGTCAGCGCGGCGGCCAACCGGGCGAGGTTCAGGTCGCGGTAAAGCAAAAAAATCGCGCCGATTGCCACGAGCGCACCACAAATTGGTATCACCCAGCGCATGGCCGGCCCAGCGGCCCGCCCGCCGCTCAGCCCATGGTCTGGGCTTAACCCGTTCAGCGAAGCGAACGGCCGAGCCCGGCCTTGCGCAGAACGCCGAGGTCTATGCTACGGCTTGCGCAGCAGTCGGCCAATTTGCCTTCGATTACGATCGCCGGGAGCGAGCCGATACCAAGTTCGTCGGCACGGCGCTTAACCCCGGGGTCGTTCATGTCCAAAACCTCAACGTCGCAGGAAGCGCAAGCTTCCTGCTTAATCTGTTCGACTGCCGACAGACAGACACCGCAGCCGGCACTGAAGATTTCAATTTTGCGTTTTTCAACTGCCATAGTGCTCTCCATTCTAGGGCCGGGCGTGCGGTGGGTCGCTGGCCCGAAGTTCGTTCAAGATCGAACAGCGGCGTGCCGGGCCGTCCCCGGGACAATGGTCGATGAGCCGGACCAGGGCGACCCGCATCCGCGTCAGTCCCCGGATCTTTTTCTCGACTTCTCGCAGTTTAGTCTCGGCGCGGCCGCGCACGTCGCCACATTGCGTTTGCAGGTCGGAATCAAGCGCCAGAAGGTCCTTCACTTCCTTCAGCGAGAAGCCAAGCTGTTGCGCTGACCGGATGAACCGGATTCGATCGAGGACGCTGACCGGATAGTCGCGATACCCGCCGCCCGTCGGCCGTATCGGTTGCGCGATCAGATCCTTGGATTCGTAGAACCGAACGGTTTCGACTCCGACTCCGGCCTCCGCTGCTAGTTTGCCAATGCGCATCGATTCTCTCCCGCAGAAGCTAATCTGCATGCCGTAGTCTAATACGGAGTCAAGCGGCGGCTAGATCACCGATGGTGCAAATCTGAGGCAGGGCGGTCGTCCGATCGGTCCGGTCGCCGATCTGTAGTCAATGTTGTAACTAAACCCCACTCACCCGAAATTCCGCCCGCTCCAGCCATTCAGGATGGATCTCCACCCCCCAGCCCGGCGCGTCCGACACCGTCGCGTGGCCGTCCTCGATCGCATAGGGCGATTCCACATAAAGCCCCTCCTGCCAGGGGTAATAAGCCGGGCCCTCGATCGAGAATTCCAGGTATTTCCCTGCATTGGGGATCGCACGCAGCAGGTGCATGGTAAACAGCGTAACCATGGAGTGGTTGGCGCAGTGCGGCGTCACCGGCAGGCCCGCCTCCTCCGCCATCCGCACCACCCTCAGCGTCCGGCAGATGCCGCCCAGATAGCTGACATCCGGCTGCACGATATCGACCGCGCGCATCTCGATCATCCGGCGCCAGGTGGGCAGATCGCAATCCTGCTCGCCCCCGGTCACATCGATGTCGAGCGCGTCCGTCACCTGCTTGGTCTGTTCCAGTTCCCAATAGGGGCAGGGCTCCTCGAAATGGCAGAAGCCCTCGGCCTCCAGCATCCGGCCAACCTCGATCGCCTGGGCCGGGGAATAGCAGCTATTGGCGTCGATCAAGAGGTCCACATCCGGCCCAAGCTCGCGGCGCATGGTGGGGATGATCTCCTCGGTCCGGCCCGGCCATTCGTCCTGGCCACGGCCCACTTCCGCGCCGGCGCGCATCTTGAAGGCGGTGAAGCCCTGCTCGCCTGCCAGCCGCTTCAGCCGCTCGGCCTCGTCCTTGGGCGTGATGTCGCGCTTCATCGACGAGGCGTAGGCGCGGATTTTCCCCGCCGAGCCGCCCAGAAGCTCCGCCACCGGCTTGCCCGCGATCTTGCCCCGCAGGTCCCAGACCGCCGTGTCAAAGCCCCCCATCGCGCGGCGCAGATACGAGCCCGGAAACTTGTGCTCGCGCTCGGTCACCAGGTCCAGAAGGTCGTCCAAGTCCGTGCAATCGACCCCCAGCACGTAAGGCGCCACCTGGCGGTGTAGAACCTGCGCCGTGATGTCCGAGTGATAGGTCGAGACCTGGCCCCAACCCTGGCGGCCTGCATCGTCGATTACCCGGACGAAGCCGGCATGTTCGTTCGCGAATGTCTCGACGCGGCGGATGATCATGGTGCCCTCCCAGGTGGCCGATGCTCAGATTGCCCGGATCGGGCCTGCTGTCCATCCTGGTTGCTATTGCCGCGCGAATTTCGGCTCGCCGAAGCGCACGACCGGTGTGTCGCGGCCGAGCAGGGCGACATCGCGGAAATGGTCCAGGATCGCGGCTGTGGGTGCGAAGAGGTCATGGCCTAGCGTCGGAATGAAAAGCGAGAAGACTTGCTCGCCTGCTTCCTCCTCGGCGCTGAGCCCACGATTGCTGCCGCGCCCGCGCCCGGCGAACAGATCTGTCAGCGGCACCCGGAAAAGCTCGGCGATTTCGTCCGGTGCCGGCTCAACCGGCGTTCCGGGCGCGAGCCAAATCACGAACGGCGTCACCAGAAAACCCGACCGGGTCGGCAAATCGTCGAGTGCACCGATAATCTGATCGGGGCCGGCCTCGATCGCCAGCTCTTCATGCAGTTCGCGTCTTGCGGCCTGCTCTGCCGTCTCGCCCGCGTCGATTCGGCCCCCGGGCAGCGCGTATTGTCCTGCATGCCGCGACATGCGCGCCGCGCGGCGGGTCAAAAAGAGGCAGGCCGGGGCCGATGGCGCATCGCCGGTGAGGACAATGCAGACCGCCGCCGCGCTGAGGTTCGGCTCGGCCACTACCTGCCGGTCATGGGCCGCGAGATGCCCCGCGATCCGGGCCCGCAAGTCACCGTCGAATGTCCAGGAATCGCTCATCGCCCCGCCTCGTTTTGCCGGCCTCGTTTTCGGCAGCCTAGGCGAAGCTCGAACGGGGTTTCCAGCGGTTAGGGCGCGGAATCCGTCAAAAGTGCGTAGAGTGCGGGGGCATCGTCGGTGCCGCGCAGCTTTCGCCGCGTGTCCCCAGTGCGCAGTAAGCGCGAGATGCGCGCCAGCGCCCTCAGATGTGCCGCGCAGGGCACCGTGGGCGACAGAAGCGCGAAGACCAGATCGACGCCAACCCCGTCGCTGGCGCCGAAATCGACCGGTTGGCGCAGGCGCGCAAACAATCCGACCGGGGCGCCGAGGTCCGGCAAATGCGCATGTGGCACGGCCACGCCGCCGCACATTCCGGTCGATGCAACCGATTCCCGTTGGCGCAACGCCTCGGCGACGCTTTTCGCGTCCAGTCCGTAGACCCGCTGCGCCAGGGTGCCGAGGTCGCGAAGCACCTGCCGCGCTGTCGTGGCCGGGGCTTCGGGCAGGATTGCATTCGCGGAAAGAATGTCCGGGATCGCCCCGGATACAGCGTCTCCTCCCAGAGAGCCTTGCTCCAGCATGCCTTGGGGGCCGATCCGGGCAGAAGGGTACAGCAGATCGGCAATTTGTGCCGATCTCTTGCTGTTCCGAAGGGCCCGGCGGCCGGCAGGTGTCAAGGTGACTTGCCCGCAGGAAAGCTCGGCCAAACCGCGCTCAAAGAGGCGCGAAACATCGTCGTCGCGCAGCCCGGCTTCCGTTGGCCGATCTCTCGAGGTGTTGATGGAATCTGCGTGATCGCGGCTACTGGTTCCGCGCTGAGACTTTTCGGCCATATCAAATCCAAACGCTACGCAAAAGCACGTGTTCTCAACTGGGTCCACCCGGGGCCAAACGGCGCCACCGGTGGTGGCGCACCCAGTGGCAAGTATTACCTCTGATTGTGCTGCCGGAAAATTGCCGGTCTGCAACCGATTGCCAATTGAAACGAACTTGTCGGGCGTCCTGGGCGCGGCATTTGCCGTGATCGCCACGGCTTCGGCCGCAACCGATGGGCGCAGCCATTGCGTAGGCCGCGTTGCCGGGCCAGGATGCGGTCATGAAGACGCGCAGTGACCTATCATGCCAGATGCCGCCTGAGGGCGAGAACCGCCCGAATGCGGACGATTTCGGCCGGGCGCTTGGCCCCGGCACCGGGTTCAATCTTCTGGTCCGCGACGTCGAGACCGCGGCGCGCTATCAGGCGGCGGTTCTGGGTGCGAAGGTGAACTACTGGGACCGGGATTTCGCGATCTTGCGCGCGGGGTCCGAGGCCGGCGGTGACCTCTGGATGCTGCATCACGACCGGACCTATCGTGACCATCCGCTCAGCGGCATCGCCCAAGGCGCCGACCAGGCTGGCGGGCGTGGCGCGGGCGCGGAGTTGCGGCTCTATGGTCGCGATCCCGACGCCGCCGAGGCGGCCGCGCGCCGCGTCGAGGACGAACTGGGCGGGGTTGTGCTGGCGGGCGCGGCGGACAAACCTCACGGGTTGCGAGAAGCCTATCTGATTGATCCGGAGGGCTATTGCTGGGTGCCCTGCATTCCCAAGGCCATGGCTAACGAGTCGGGTTAACCCGACATTAGGCCCTTCCTGCAATGGTATTGATCAGCCGCGCAAAAAGCCTGCGGCCAGGGGCAGCCGATCCCGCCCCGTGAACTTGAGAGGCAGGCGGCCCAGGGCGCAGTCAATCGGTGGTTTTCCTCTCGTCCCTTGGGGCCGTTTGGCCCGGAAAGGTGACCGGAATGCTGAAGTTCAAGACCTGCGTTTTTCCTCTCTTCGCGGCCGTGGCCCCGTTGGCGGTCGGCGCTTTCACGCCGTCGCCGGTCCAGGCGCAGACGATGGGCGGCGGCCAGCAGATGCTGTGCGGCAACCGCACCGACATCGTCAGCCAGTTGGGCGAGAAATATGGCGAGCGCCGGCGCTCGCTGGGGGTGACCGGGCGGCGCGGAGTGCTCGAGATATTCGTCTCGGACGAGACCGGCAGCTGGACGATCCTGCTGACCAACGCCCAGGGGACGACCTGCCTGATGGCGGCGGGTGAGGCCTACGAGACTGTCCCGACCGAAATCGGCGGCAGCCCGGCTTGAAGACCGGTTCGCGGGCCGGCCCGATCGGCCCGCGCCACTCGCGCCCGGTGCGCCTGCGCGCCCACGCCCCCTTGCCTTCCACTATGAAATGATGCACTGCAACAGCCGATCACGGCGCTTGCCTGCCCAGAGAAATTCCATTGGGCCCGCGCGGGCGCATCCGTCTCGGTATGCAGACCTGGGAGAGAGACATGTCCAGAAACAAGATCGCATTGATCGGTGCCGGCCAGATCGGCGGCACACTGGCCCATCTGGTGGGCCTGAAGGAGCTTGGCGACGTGGTGCTTTTTGACATCGCCGAGGGTATTCCCCAGGGCAAGGCGCTGGACATCGCCGAGTCGAGCCCGGTCGATGGCTTCGACGCGGCTTTCGCCGGCGCCAATGATTATTCCGCTATCGCCGGCGCGGATGTCTGCATCGTCACCGCGGGCGTGCCGAGGAAGCCCGGAATGAGCCGCGATGATCTTCTGGGTATCAACCTCAAGGTCATGAAGTCGGTGGGCGAGGGGATCGCCAAGAACGCCCCGAATTCATTCGTGATCTGCATTACCAACCCGCTGGATGCCATGGTCTGGGCGCTGCAGAAGTTCTCGGGCCTGCCGGCCGAGAAGGTGGTCGGCATGGCCGGCGTGCTCGATTCCGCGCGGTTCCGCCATTTCCTGGCCGAGGAGTTCAATGTCTCGGTCAAGGATGTCAGCGCCTTCGTGCTGGGCGGGCACGGGGACACGATGGTGCCGCTGACCCGCTATTCGACCGTTGCAGGGATCCCGCTGCCGGACCTCGTCGAGATGGGCTGGTCGAGCCAGGAGCGGATCGACCAGATCGTCCAGCGCACCCGCGACGGCGGGGCCGAGATCGTCGGCCTCTTGAAGACCGGCTCGGCCTTCTACGCCCCTGCCGCCTCCGCCATCGCCATGGCCGAGAGCTACCTGAAGGACCAGCGCCGGGTGCTGCCTGCGGCGGCTTATGTGGACGGCGCTTATGGGGTCGATGGTCTCTATCTGGGCGTGCCGGTGGTGATCGGTGCGAACGGCATCGAGAAGGTGATCGAGATCAGCCTCGACAAGGACGAACAGGTAATGCTGCAGAAGTCGCTCGACGCGGTCACCGGTCTGGTCGAGGCCTGCAAGGGGATCGATTCGAGCTTGACCTGACGCTGGTGGCCTGACTACCGCCCGCCCGACACATCGAGGGTTGCCCCGGTCACGAAGGACGCGGCCTCGCTGAGCAGCCAGATCACCGTCTCGGCCACCTCGGCGGGCGTCCCGGCGCGTCCGATCGGCGCCGATGGGCCGAGTTCGGCGGCGCGATTAGGCTCGCCGCCCGAGGCATGGATCTCGGTCTCGATGATCCCGGGGCGCACGCCGTTCACGCGGACCCCGCCCGGCGCCAGCTCCTTGGCAAGTCCCGCCGTCAAGCTGTCGATGGCGCCCTTGCTGCCCGCATAATCCAGATATTGCCCCGGCGCCCCAAGCCGCGCGGCGACGGATGAGACGTTGACGATGGCCCCGCCCTTGCCGCCACGGTCGGTCGGCATCCGCCGGGCCCCTTCGCGGGCGACCAGATAGGCGCCGGTGACGTTGACGTCGAAGATGCGCTGCATCCGTGCCAGGTCCATGTCGGCCAGCGTCGATTTCGGCCCGACGATGCCCGCATTGTTGACCAGCGCCGTGACCGGGCCGAAGGCCGCTTGCGTTTCATCGAACATGGCGATCACATCGGCCTCGGAGGCCACGTCGCCCCGGATCGCGAGGCCGCGGCCGCCCGCTGCCTCAACCCTGGCGACGGTCTCGGCCGCCGCTGCCTCGTTGCCCGCATAGTTGATGCCGACGGACCAGCCGAGGCTGCCGCCGGCGATGGCCACCGCCCGGCCGATCCCCCGGGCACCGCCGGTGACGAGCATGGTGTGGGTCATGGTTCTGCTCCCGCTCCAATGTCCTGGCTCAAGGCCGGGGCGCGCCGATCCATGTCACGTAAACCGGTTGTCCCTGGGGAAGCCCCTGGGCGCCATCCGCCCGGCGCTGGCGCGCTTGCCCTGGTACTCAGCCAGTTCCCGCTCGGTCCGGGTGCGCCCGGCCGGGTCCTTCCAGGTCAGCCCATCCTCGATCGCGAAGCAGAGGGCGTCGGATAGCCCGCCATCCTTGTATTTCTGCAGCCGCACGCCCTTGCCCCGGGTCATCTCGGGCAGCTCCGCCAGCGGGAAGATCAGCAACTTGCGGTTCTCACCCACCACCGCCACGTGGTCGCCGGTAGCCGGCTGGCAGATCGCCGCCTTGATCCCCGGCTTGACGTTCAGGACCTGCCGGCCGCCCCGGGTTTGGGCCACCACCTCGTTCTCGGGCACGATGAACCCGTCACCGGCGGTGGATGCCACCAACAGGCGCTCGCCCGGGCGATGGATGAAGAGCGCAACCAGATCGTCGTCATTGGCCAGATCGACCATCAGCCGCACCGGCTCGCCCATGCCGCGCCCGCCGGGCAGGCGGTCGGCGCCGATGGTGTAGAACCGCCCGTTGGTGGCAAAGGCCAGCAGCTTGTCGGTGGTCTGGGCGTGGAAGACAAAGCGGCCCTTGTCGCCGTCCTTGTATTTGAGCTCCGAGTCGAGCGCCACGTGGCCCTTCATCGCCCTGATCCAGCCTTGCGCCGAACAGACGACCGTCACCGGTTCGCGCTCGATCAAGGCCTCCATGGGCACGTCCTCGATCAGCGGGGCCTCGGCCAGGCCGGTCCGCCGGGCGCCCATCGGATAGGGGGCGTTCGCCTTGCGCGCGTCGGCGATGTCCTCGGCGATCTTGATCCCGCGAAGTTTTCGTGGGGCGCCGAACTTATCCCGCATGGCCCGAATCTCGTCCTCGACGCGGTCCCATTGGCGCTTTTCGTCGGCAGTCAACTCTTGCAGTTCCGCCTGTTCGACCAGTAGCGCGTCGCGCTCCTGGCGCAGTTCCATCTCCTCGAGCCGGCGCAAGCTGCGCAGGCGCATGTTCAGGATCGCCTCGGCCTGGACGTCCGTGAGGCGGAACTCGGCCATCATCACCGGCTTCGGCTCGTCCTCGGTGCGGATGATCTCGATCACCCGGTCGAGGTTCAGGAAGGCGGTGATGTAGCCTTCGACCACCTCCAGCCGGTGGGCGATCTTCGCCAGCCGGTGCTGGGCGCGGCGGATCAGCACCTCGCGCCGGTGATCGAGAAAGGCGCGCAGCACCTCGGCCAGGCCGCAGACCTTGGGGGTGCGCCCGTCGATCAGGACGTTCATGTTCAAGGGCACTCGGACCTCCAGGTCCGAGTTCTTGAAGAGCGTCTCCATCAGAAGCCCCGGGTCGACCGAGCGCGACTTCGGCTCGAGCACCAGGCGCACGTCTTCCGTCGATTCGTCGCGCACATCCGCCAGGATCGGGATCTTGCGGGCATTGATCAGCTCGGCGATGCGCTCGATCAGCTTGGATTTCTGAACCTGATAGGGAATCTCGGTCACCACGATCTGCCACGTGCCCCGGCCCAGATCCTCGACCTCGTGGGCCGCGCGCAGGCGGAACCCGCCGCGGCCGGTCTTGTAGGCTTCCAGGATCGAGTTCTGCGGCTCGACCAGGACGCCGCCGGTGGGGAAATCCGGCCCTGGGATCATCTCCGCCAGGGTCTCGGTCCGCGCGTTCGGGTGTCGGATCAGGTGCAGCAGCGCCTCGGCCAGCTCGCCGGCATTGTGCGGCGGGATCGAGGTCGCCATGCCGACGGCGATGCCGCTGGCCCCGTTGGCCAGCAGGTTGGGGAAGGCGGCGGGCAGCACGACCGGCTCGTCCTTGCGCCCGTCATAGTTCGGCTGAAAGTCGACCGCCTCCTCGTCGAGGCCGTCGAGCATCGCCTCGGCCACCTCGGTCAGCCGTGCCTCGGTATAGCGCCCGGCCGCGGCGTTATCGCCGTCGATATTACCGAAATTGCCCTGGCCCTCGACCAGCGGGTAGCGGGCCGAGAAATCTTGCGCCAGCCGCACCATGGCGTCGTAGATCGCCTGGTCCCCATGGGGGTGGTAGTCACCCATCGTGTCGCCGGAAATCTTGGCCGATTTCAAGAACTTGGAGCCGGGCGAGAGGTTCAGGTTGCGCATCGCGAAAAGGATGCGCCGATGCACCGGTTTCAGCCCGTCACGCACATCCGGCAGCGCCCGGTGCATGATGGTGGAAAGCGCATAGGTCAGATAGCGGTCGCCCAGCGCGCGCGCCAAGGGCTCGGCCACCACCCCCTGCATGTCGTCATCTGGGAAGGTCGTACTCATAGATGTGGTGTAGCTTAGGAGAAGTCAGCGGTCCATATGCTTAGGTGCCGGGTTTCTCTTGAAAAACGGCTCAAAAACGCCGATATAGACGCCGCTATCGATCACCAATCAAAATCCTGTCTGTCTCTCGAGGCTACCGGCTTTCTGATCTGACCGACAAGCCACAGCCGCGGCAAACCGTGCGCGGCGTCTGAAAGAGGAGACACGGGATATGGCCACTGGCACCGTGAAATGGTTCAATTCCACCAAGGGTTTCGGCTTCATCCAGCCCGATGACGGCAGCAAGGACGTGTTTCTGCACGTTTCGGCGGTCGAGCGCGCCGGCCTGCAGAGCCCGGCCGAAGGGCAGAAGGTCGAGTTCGAGCTCGAAGCCGGCCGCGACGGCCGCAGCTCGGCTGGGAATCTGAGCTACGTCGACTGACGAACGGGTTCAACGAACCTAGCGAACCCCGCAGGCTGGCCTGCGGGGTTTTTTCTTGCTTTAGAGCAAAACCGGATCAGACTGATTCAGTCTAAAACGGTTTTGGTCTAGGGGGAACGCGGATCGCCGGTCATTCGGCGCGCGAACACAATCGGACCAGCGCCGCCTTGTCAGTGACGCCGCCCAATTCCCTAACCGCCGCATCGACCGCGCGGCCCGCATTGTAGCCGATCGCGGCTTCAGGGGTCGGCGGGTATCCGAACTCGCCACGGAAGCTGGTGGCGAAGGGTCGTGCCCCGGCACCCTCCAGATCATCGATTGGAACCGGTCCGCTTCCAGGGGGACAGAAGGCGGGCATCGCAGGATCGGCGAACGCGTCGGCGAGCCGTCCGGCATCCACGCGGTCTGTCGCAATCGTCACCAAATCGAGGCGCCGCTCGGCGACTAGCGCCTTAAGTTCCTCGGCAGAGCTTGCGCGGGCGCTGTCGATCGGGCGCAGATGGCTGTCGAGGCCTCCCAGATGGCCGTCCGATGTCTCGTCCGGATGACCGTCGCGCTCACGCGTTGCGAGCCGCAATCCGTCGAGCGCCTCGGTGCCGCGCTGGCTATCGGGGCCGGTGAGCGGGACGATCACACCGAGCTGAAAACTGTGGGCAAGGGCCGGCAATGGGGCGAGCGCAAGCATTGCGCCAAGCAGGTAAGCTGAGCAGCATATCTTCATGGCAATTTCCTCGGCCGTCCTTCCTGATCGATTGCGACAAATGTGAATGTGGCCTTGGTGACCCGAAGGTGGTCGCCGGCGGGCAGGCGGGTGATCCAGGCCTCGACGGCGACACCCATCGATGTTTGGCCCGCGCGTTCGAGCACCGAGTGTATGGCCAGCACATCACCGACCTTCACGGGCTTGTGGAACTCCATCCCGTCGACCGCCACGGTGGCGACCCGGCCCTTGGCGCGGGCGCGGGCCAGGACGCTGGCGCCCAGGTCCATCTGGGCCATTAGCCAGCCGCCGAAAATGTCGCCATTGGCGTTCGAATCCGCCGGCATGGCGATCGTCTGCAGCGTGATCTCGCCCTTTGGCGCGCCGGCATCGCCACTCATGCGGCTGCCTCAAGCGCCACGCCCTCGACGGTGACCCGGTGCATCAGGCGGCGCTGGCCGTGATAATCGTTCACCGCCTTGTGCCAGGTCGCCCGGTTGTCCCACATGGTGACAGTGCCGGGCGCCCAGCGCACCCGGCAGGCATATTCGGGCTTGCCGCAATGCTGGTAGAGGTAGCCGAGCAGCGCCGCGCTTTCCTCCGCGCTCCAGCCATCGATATCGGTCGTGAATTGCGGGTTCACGTAAAGCCCTTCGCGGCCCGACAGCGGGTGGCGGATCACGATCGGGTGGAGCGCGTCCTGCTCGGCCCGGTCTGCGTTTCCGATCCGGCCGTCCTGGCGGGACTCGGCCCCGGCCATGGTGGCCCCGAAGACATGGCGCGAGGAATGCCAGGCCTTGAGCCCTTTCAACACCGCTTTCAGCCCGTCCGACAATCCCTCCCATGCCGCGGCCATCGAGACGAACATCGTGTCGCCGCCGGTCGCCGGGGTCTCGAGCGCGTGCAGGATCGAGCCCATGGCGGGCACCCGGTCGTAGGAGTGGTCCGTATGCCAGCTCTCGCCGATCGCGGTCTTCTGGTCTGGCTCCTTCAGCACCATGGCGATCTCAGGGTGGTCCGGCACCGGCTTGAAGAAGCGGTTGACGTTTATCTCGCCCCAGCGACGCGCGAAGGCCAGATGGTCTTCGGGGCTCAGATCCTGGCCGCGGATCGCGATCACCGAAAATTGGATGAAGGCGTCGCGGATCGCCTGGAAATCGCCCTCGCGCCGGATATCCGCCCCGATGATCTCGGCGCCCAGCGCCCCGGTCAGGGGTTTGACGGCAAGCGTCACTTACGCTCCTTCATGAAATCCTCGAAGCTTTCGATCACCGCGCGCCACCAGGCAAAGGTGGTTCGGATGTTGTCGTCGGTAATTCCGCCCTCGACGATCACGTTCAATTGCAGCGCAAGATCGCCTTCGTCGTCGCGCCAGAGCGAGCCGTAATGGTATTCGTTGTTCCAGGCATTCACCGTGTCGGTGTCGTTCGGGTAATCGCTGAAATAGGCCCGGTATTCATAGCCCAGACAATTGCTGTCTGGCCCAGCCGCCGCGGTGAACTCTTTCCCGTCGCATTCGTAGAAGTAAATGCTGTAGTTGATGCCGTCGACGCGACCTTCGACCGTGGTGTCGTCGTCACCTTCGTCCAATTCGGCCGATCCCTTCTCGGTTTCGAGCAACACGAGCATCTGTTTCGGGGAAAGAGACTCGTAGAGTGTAGCCGCCTGTCCAGGGGCTTCGCTCGCGATCAGCACGATCGCAGCGGCTGCCACGGGAACAATCATCGATCTCATCTGGGACTCCCCTATCCTTGACCCCATAACTAAATCCTAGCATCGGCGGGCGGGGAATGCGACCCGTTCGCAATGCGGGAGATGGATCAGTGTTGCGGGCTATATCGTCTGGTTCGGCGTTCGTGACAGGCGGAGGCGGGGATGGCACGACTGAGCTTCTGGTTTGATTTGGCCTCAACCTATTCCTATTTGGCCGCGATGCGGATTGGGCCGCTCGCCGATGCACGGGGCGTTGAGGTCAAGTGGCAACCGTTCCTTCTGGGTCCGATCTTCAAGGCTCAGGGTTGGGAGACGTCGCCCTTCGAGATCTATCCCGCCAAGGGCCGCTATATGTGGCGCGACATGGCGCGCCAAGCGGTCCAGTTCGGGCTGCCGGAGGTGAAGCGGCCCGAGCCGTTCCCCCAGAACAGCGTTCAGGCGGCGCGGGTGGCGCTGATCGGGCTCGATCAGGGCTGGGGCGAGGCGTTCTGCCGCCGCGCCTTCGCGGCGCAGTTCGCCGAGGGCCGGGCGATATCCGATCCCGCCACTTTGTCGGCAATCCTGGCCGAGCTGGGGGCCGATCCGGAGACGGTGCTGGCGGAAACGCAGACCGAGGCGGTCAAGGACGCCTTGCGGGCCGCCACGGTGCTGGCTGGCCGTTTCGGCATTTTCGGCGCGCCGAGTTTTGTCACCAGAGGCGGCGAGGTCTTCTGGGGCAACGACCGGCTGGAAGAGGCGCTGAACTGGGCTGCCGGGGAGTAATCCCCGGAAAGATCAAAGCCGCCCGTGGCAGTGTTCTTATTTCGGCTAGCCCCTCAGGCGCAGCGCCGCCCGATCACATCCCGAGTGTTTGAGCTGGAAGCCAAGTTGCAATCGTTGGCATTGCCAGGACGAAAGCGATGGTCAAGAGCTGGAGCAATACGAGTGGAACGACGCCGCGATAGATTTGCAGCATGTCGATCTGCGGTGGTGCCGACCCTTTCAGGAAGAATAGTGCGAACCCAAATGGCGGCGTCAAAAATGATGTCTGAAGCACGAGGGCGACCAAGGCGCCGATCCACACTCTGGCGAGTTGGTCCGAGCCTACATATTGCGTGAAATCGAGATCGCGGATCACCGGGTAGAGGATCGGCAGTGAAACGAGGATGATTTCGATCCAATCGATGAAAAACCCCAGCACGAACAGGATCAGCAAAACAATTAGAAGGATTTCGAAATCGGAAACTGCCAAGTCGTCGAACAGGCCTTTGGCGATGTCATCTCCACCATAAAAGCGGAAGACCAGAGAGAACACGCTGGCGCCCATCACCACGAAAAACACCATCGCCGTGATCGTCATCGTCCGCCAGAGCGCCTGGCGCAAAAGCGATAAATCGAAGCCGCGATAGAGAGAGATCAGCAACGCCGCGCCAACAGCGCCAACGGCGGCGGATTCCGACGGTGCGACCCAGCCGGCGATGATCGAGCCGAGGACGAGCGCGATCAGACCAACTGGAAGCACGAGGCCGCGGAGGAGGTAGATCAACAGCGACTCGGTGGACTGCGACAGGAGAGTTTTGTCGGGCATGCTCGGCCGGATCCAATCAGCGGCCACGAAATACAGGATGAATGTCAGTGCCAGCGCCAGGATCGGCACGATCGGCGCCAGGAACATCGAGGCGATCGTCACCTCGAGCGCGTCCGACAGAAAAAACAATATAATGGCCGGTGGTGCGATCACCCCCAGCGTGCCGGCGGCCGCAATCGCGCCGGTCGCGATCTCTGGACGGTAACGCTGTCCCAGCATGGTCGGCAGGGCCGCCAGAGTGATCGTCGCCACCGAGGCGCCGACCACTCCGGCCATTGGCGCCAGCAGCAATCCGATCAGGATTACCGAGACGCACATGTTGCCCGGCACCCATGAGAGTATTCTTCGCAGGCAAAGCAGCAATTCCCGCGCCGCGCCGCTGATTTCCAGCGCCACCCCCATGAAGAGCAGCATTGGCACTGCGGGATAGACCAGGTTCTCGCCCACAGAACTGTAGATGCGGTACGGAATCAGGAAGAACGATGCGACGGGGAACTCGTCGACCGCAACGCCGATCAATGCGAAGCCTATGCCGATGCCCGCTAGAATGCCGCCGACCGGAAACCCGCTGAACAGGAGAACCGCGAGCGTGAGCAGCATCAGAACCGGAAGGTAGTCGATCAGCATCCCCGCTGGTCCTCGCCCGTACTAAGGGGCCGCGCCAGCCGGTAGCAGGCGCCAAGTAACAACAGGAACGCGCCGATGGGCAGCGCCGACTTGATGATCCAGCGCGCGGAAAGCCCGAGCGCGGCGCGCGAACCCTCGTCCTGGACGTATGAGATCCAAGCCATCCGGGCGCCGAACCACACGAGGATCAGAGAAAGCGGTATCAGTAGGATAATCAGCAGCGCCCTTTCTATCCGGGCTTGCATCCGTCGCGGTAAACGCTCCCGAACGATATCGACCCGCACGTGCCGGTCTGCGATATAGGTCCAGCCGATGCCGAACATCACGCAGGCAAAGAAGAAGTGCCAGGTCAGCTCCTGCAGCGGCGTCGACCCGAGCTGCAGAAACCGCCTGGTCGCGATGTCGAAAATCGAGGTGAGTGTCAGTCCCGGAAGGAACACGAAAGCCGCAACACCCCCTCCGAACTTGACGATTCTGCGCAACTGTCTGAGCCAGCCGTTCATGCCCGCACGCCCCCTCTTTCCCTGACCTGTCCGCCTTATCGCAACGCGATGCGGCAGGTGGATTCTTGCTTCGGGAAGGGAGGTTAATGTCTATAGTGACTATAGATGCAAGCACAACCTGCGGGGCGGCAAACGCAGGCTCGATACTGTTTCCCCGTGCCTCACTTTGCCTGGGTTCGAGAGGTCGTGTGGGAATGATCCGCTAATCTCTCGATAATGCGGCACTGTTCGATCCGGCCGCCTTCACACGCGGTGATCATGTGTTTTAGCTCTGATTTGAGCGCCGTTAGTCTGGAGATGCGCTGATTGACGGTTTCGAGATGCGTCTGCGCGATCTCGGTCACCGCCGCGCAGGATTGGTCCGGACGGTCAGTCAAGTCCAAGAGTTCGCGGATCGCATTCTGATTGAAGCCCAATTCACGGCAATGCTGGATGAAGTCGAGCCTCTGCAGATGCGAGTGCTCATATACCCTGGTATTCCCAGTGGACCGCGGGGGCTTGGGCATTAGACCGATATTCTCATAATACCGGATGGTGGGAATCTTGCAGCCGGTCTCCCGCGAGAGGTGGCCGATCGTGAATTCGATTTCTTCCATGCTGCCCTCTTGTATCTCTAGTAACTAGAGACCCTAGATTACAGTGAGCGATGCGCAAAGACTCGATTCCGACGGGAGAGCGCGAAGATGCCAGGCTGCGGGTGTGGCGAAGACCTGAAGTTTGACGGTGTCTCGCCGGCATACCGGCGCGTGCTGTGGATCGTGATCGCCATCAACTTCACGATGTTCGTTATCGAGATGGGCGCGGGCCAGCTTGCTGGATCGCAGGCCCTGAAGGCCGACTCGCTCGACTTTCTCGGCGACACGGCGACTTATGCGATCTCGCTTTTCGTCATCGGCATGCCGCTGATCTGGCGCGTGCGCGCGGCGCTGCTAAAGGGGTTGAGCCTTGGGATCATGGGCTTCTGGGTGCTGGGCTCAACCTTGTACCATGTCCTTATCCTCGGAGTTCCGCAGGCGGAGATCATGGGGGCAATCGGGTTTCTTGCCTTTGCCGCAAACCTCGCCAGTGTCTTGTTGCTCCTGAAATACCGGGACGGCGACGCGAACGTGCGCTCGGTCTGGCTGTGCAGCCGGAATGACGCGATCGGCAATCTGTCGGTGGTCCTGGCCGCGAGTGGCGTTTGGGCGACTGGCACTGCTTGGCCGGATTTGATAGTCGCGGGTGTTATGGCGAGCCGTTTCCTTTGGTCTTCGCTCCAGATCATCGCCCAGGCGCTGCGGGAGGGGCGCTCGCATAGCGCCGATGCATCCGCGGCGCGGCCCGATGCGCGGTCGACCCGCTGACAATCCGATTTTTCACAGGCTGTCATCCTTCGCGAAGGCGGAGGGTCAGATGGCGTTGACCGGAGATCCCCGCCTTCGCGGGGATGGCGGCTGAGGGATGGGCGCGACTGAAGGCGGGCGCGATGCCGGTCAGGTCCAGCTTAGAGCCGCCCGTGGCAGTGCTTGTATTTCTTGCCCGAGCCGCAGGGGCAGGGCTGATTGCGCCCGGTGCCGCGCCAGGTCTCGGGGTCGTCGGGATCGATGACCGATGTGGCCATCCGCGCGGCGCCCTGTCCACCCGCGTAGGCCATCGCGCCGGCGGGTGCCATCTGGTTTTCGACTCCCGCATGGGCAGCTTCCTGGCGCGCGGCTTCCGCGCGGGCCTCGAGTTCGGCCTGCATCTGCGCCTGCATTTCGGCCATTAACTTCTCGCGTTCCTCCTGCTCCTCGGGCGTCAGGGGGCGCATGCCACTCAGTTGCTTGGTCACGTCGAAGCGGAGTTGCGACAAGAGGCCTTCGAACAGGCCGAACGCCTCGGATTTGTACTCGTTCAGCGGATCGCGCTGGGCGTGGGCGCGCAGCCCGATGACCGAGCGCAGGTGCTCCAGCATCACCAGATGATCGCGCCAATGCTGATCGAGCACCTGCAACAGCAGGCCCTTCTCGATATTGCGCATGTTCTCGGCGCCGATCTGCTCTTCCTTCTCGGCATAGGCCTTGTCGGTCGTCTCGTAGAGCCGCTCCTTGATCACCTCGTCGTCGACACCTTCCTCATCGGCCCAATCCTTGACCGGCAGGGGCATGATTAGGGCATCCTGGATCGCGGCCTCCAGCTCCTCGGTCTCCCACTGGTCCGCATAGGCGCGCTTGGGGATGTGGCGTGTCACCAGCTCGTCGATCACCGAATGGCGCATGTCCCGAATCGTCTCGGACAGATCGTTGGCCGCCATGATCTCGCGGCGTTGTTCGAAGATCGCCTTGCGCTGGTCGTTCATCACGTCGTCGAAGCGCAGAAGGTTCTTGCGGATGTCGAAGTTGCGCGCCTCGACCTTGCCCTGCGCCTTCTCGATCGCCTTGTTGACCCAAGGATGCACGATCGCCTCGCCCTTCTCGAGGCCCAGCTTCTGCAACATTCCGTCGATCCGGTCCGAGCCGAAGATGCGCATCAGGTCGTCTTGCAGCGACAGGAAGAACGAGGACCGTCCCGGATCGCCCTGGCGGCCCGAGCGGCCGCGGAGCTGGTTGTCGATGCGCCGGCTCTCGTGGCGCTCGGTGGCGATGACCCAGAGCCCGCCGGCATCAATCGCCTTTTTCTTGGCCTCGGCCAATTCGGCCTCGATCCCGGCGCGGATCTTGGCGATCTCCTCGCCGTCCTCGATATCGCGGGTCTCGGCCAGCACGCGCAATTCCACATTGCCACCCAGCTGGATGTCGGTGCCGCGGCCCGCCATGTTGGTGGCGATGGTCACGGTTCCGGGTTCACCCGCCTCGGCGATGATCTGCGCCTCCTGCTCGTGATAGCGCGCGTTCAGCACCTGGTGCGGGATGTTGAGCTTTTTCAACCGCTCGGACAGCAGTTCCGATTTCTCGATCGAGGTGGTGCCCACCAGCATCGGCTGACCCCGGTCGCGCCCGTCGCGGATCGCGTCGACGATGGCGTCGGATTTCTCCTCGACCGTGCGGAAGACCTGATCGTCATCGTCCTGGCGCATCACCGGCATGTTGGTGGGCACCTCGACCACGTCGAGGCTGTAGATCGACATGAACTCCTCGGCTTCGGTCAACGCGGTGCCGGTCATGCCAGCGAGCTTTTCGTAAAGCCGGAAATAGTTCTGGAAGGTGACGCTGGCCAAGGTGACGTTCTCGGGCAGGATCTCGGCGCTTTCCTTGGCCTCGATCGCTTGGTGCAGACCGTCCGAGTAGCGCCGGCCCTCCATCATCCGGCCGGTGAACTCGTCGATGATCACCACCCGGTTGTCCTTGACGATGTAGTCGCGGTCTTTCTGGAAGAGTTTGTGCGCCCGCAGCGCCTGGTTGACGTGGTGCACATGGCTGACCGAGGTCGGGTCGTAGAGCGAGCCACCCTCGGGCAAAAGCCCGCCCTCGATCAGCACCTGCTCGACCACCTCGTTGCCTTCCTCGGTCAAAACGACGGTCTTCTGCTTTTCGTCGATTTCGAAGTGCTCGTCCGAGAGATTGGGGATCACCTTGTCGATAGTGACATACATCTCGGTCTGGTCCTCGACCGCGCCCGAGATGATCAGGGGCGTGCGCGCCTCGTCGACCAGGATCGAGTCCACCTCGTCGACGATCGCGAAATGATGGTCGCGCTGGACCATGTCGGTCAGCCGCGGCTTCATGTTGTCGCGCAGATAGTCGAAGCCGAACTCGTTATTGGTTCCGTAGGTCACGTCGCAGGCGTAAGCCGCGCGGCGCTCGGCCTCCTGCATCCCGGCGACGATGACGCCCGTCGTCATGCCCAGGAACGAATAGACCTTGCCCATCCAGTCGGCGTCGCGCTTGGCCAGGTAGTCGTTGACCGTCACCACATGGACGCCGCGGCCCGTGAGCGCGTTCAGGTAGACCGGCAGGGTGGCGACCAGTGTCTTGCCCTCGCCGGTCTTCATCTCGGCGATCTTGCCCTGGTGCAGCACCAGCCCGCCGATGATCTGCACGTCGAACGGGCGCAGGCCCAGCGCGCGCTTTGCGGCTTCGCGCACAGTGGCGAAGGCCTCGGGCAGGATGTCTTCCAGCGCCTCGCCCGCTTCCAGCCGGTCGCGGAATTCCTGGGTGCGATCACGGATCTGAGCGTCGCTCAGCGCCTGGATTTCAGGTTCCAGCGCGTTGACCGCCTCGACGGTCTTCTGCGTGGCCTTGATCTTGCGGTCGTTCGTGGTCCCGAGGACCAACTTGGCCAAGTTGCCGAGTCCCATCATCAGGTGATTTCTCCATGGCGCGGCGGGCCGGGCCGCTTGCTGTCTCCGGCACCCCGTCCAGACCTTGTATGCGGCCAAGCGGGATCACAAAACGCGCATCGGCGCTTGAGGCCCGGAACGCATCGGATTAAGTCTGGCGAGCCATCCGGCGATCGGACCCGGCGTGAGACATATTTTCGGGGAGGGTGAGTGTCAACGCCCCGGCCCCTGGACCGACCCGCGATCGGGGCCGCTAGGGCTCCATAAATCCCCGCAAAATCAAGGAGAAACTCCCGTGAAACTCACCGCACCGACTGTGCCGATGCTTGCCCTGTTGCTGACACTGTCTTTCGGTGCGGGGGCGGCGCTCGCGCAAAGCACGACAGAGAGTTCCGAGAGCGGCGCCAGCGCCGAGGCCGAATCCGGCGAGGGTGAAACCGCAGGCGCCTTCACCATCCGCTCGCCGCTGGCGATCGTCGACGGTGTTCCGATGGAGCTGGGCGAACTAGTGGCGCTGCGCCGCGAATTGCCCGATCAATATCAGCAAATGCCGGACCAGGTTCTGTATGAAGCGCTGATCGACCAGATGATCGACCAGATGCTGTTGGCCGAGGCGGGCCGCAAAGCCGGGCTCGATCAGCGCCCGGCAGTGGCCTACAACCTGCTGAACCAGACGCGCGCGATCCTGGCCGATGCTTATCTGCGCAGCCGCATTGCCGAGCGGGCGACGCCCGAGGCGGTCGAGGCGCTCTATCAGGAGCGCTACGCCAACTCCGAACCGGCCATCGAGGTGCGGGCCGGGCATATTCTGGTCGATAGCCAGGAAAAGGCCGCGGATCTCAAAGCGCAGATCGATGGCGGCGCGGATTTCGCCGAGCTCGCGAAGGAGCATGGGACCGACGGCACCGCGCAGCGCGGGGGCGATCTAGGCTGGTTCGTCAAGTCCGACATGGTGCCGGAATTCGCCAATGCCGCCTTCGCCATGGAGCCGGGCACGATCAGCGATCCGGTGCAGACCGCCTTCGGCTGGCATTTGATCAAGCTGGACGAGAGCCGCGAGCGCGCGACGCCGCCGCTTGAAGAGGTGCAGGACGAATTGCTGGGTGAGGTGATTCAGAAGTCGCAGGAGGAGATCCTAGCCGAAATCCGCGCCTCGGCCGAGATTGTGAAGCCGGAGCCGCCCCTGCCCGCGCAGGCGATCCGGGCCGATGATATGCTGGACGCCGCGGAATAGGGCGACGCGGAGCAAGACGCCGCGAAATAGGACGACGTCTGGGGGGATACATGGACAAGGGAAAGAGCGAGGACCGAGCGGCGAAGATCAAGCAGCTAGCCGCGATGAAGCGGCGCCAAGCCAAGCTGGCTGCCGAGATCGCGGCACTGGAGGCCGAGATGGCGCCGCCGATCTCGCCTTTTGCGCCTGACATGTTTCCGGACTTGCCGTCAGTGGATGGTTTGCTTCTGGCAAGTGCCGCCGCGGGCGTGCGCTACAAGGGCCGCTCAGACGTTATGCTGGCGGAACTGGCCGCGGGCTCGGTGATGGCCGGCACCTTTACCCGCTCGGCGACGCGGGCGGCGCCGGTGCTCTGGTGCGAGGAACGGCTGGCGGCGCTGGCCGCCAAGCCGAACCGCCGCAAGCTGGGGATCGTAGTCAATTCGGGCAACGCCAATGCCTTTACCGGGCGTCACGGGGCCGACGCGGTCGAGGCGGTGATGAAGGCGGCGGGCAAGGCGCTAGGCACGCCCAAGGGCAATGTCTTCATGGCTTCGACCGGCGTGATCGGCGAGCCGTTGCCTTCCGAAAAAGTGACCCGAAAGCTGGAAGCGCTGGCAAAAAAGCTGTCGCCAAAAGGCCAGAAGGGCGCGGCCAAGGCGATCATGACAACTGATACCTTCCCGAAGGGCGCCAGCACGGTCACCGATTTGGACGGGGTACCGGTAACCATTTCCGGTTTCGCCAAGGGCTCGGGAATGATCGCGCCGGATATGGCGACGATGCTGGTCTTCCTCTTCACCGACGCGAAGATCGACCAGGGGGTGCTGCAGGATACGCTCGCCGGCTTGACCGACGAAACCTTCAATTCAATCACGGTCGACAGCGACACGTCGACCTCGGACACACTGCTCGTAGGCGCTACCGGGAAGGCGAAGATGGCGCCGATTGCGGACCGCCGCGATCCGAGGCTGCGGGCGTTCCGCGCCGCGCTCGGCGATGTCATGCGCGATCTGGCAATTCAGGTGGTCAAGGACGGCGAGGGGGCCTCGAAGATCGTCGCGATCACCGTGACCGGGGCCAAGTCGTCCCGCGCCGCGCGCAAGATTGGCCTCACCATCGCCAATTCGCCGCTGGTCAAAACGGCGATTGCTGGCGAGGACCCGAATTGGGGCCGGATCGTCATGGCGGTGGGCAAGTCTGGCGAGGCCGCCGATAGGGACAAGCTTTCGATCCGGTTCGGCAAGATCCAGGTTGCCGAGGAGGGGTGGGTCTCGCCTTCTTATTCCGAGGAGCTGGGGGCGGCTTACATGAAACGCGCCGAGCTGGATATCGGCGTCGACGTGGGGGTCGGCGCCGGGCGCGCCACGGTTTGGACCTGCGACCTGACCCATCGCTATATCGAGATTAACGCGGATTACCGTTCGTGAAGCTTGTCCTGGTCGCTGCGGTGGCGCTGATTGACCCGGACGGCCGGGTGCTGTTGGCCGAACGCCCGCAAGGAAAGTCGATGGCGGGGCTGTGGGAGTTTCCAGGCGGCAAGGTCGAGCCGGACGAGACGCCGGAAGCGTGTCTCATGCGCGAGATCGAGGAGGAGTTGGGGATATCGACCTGGGAGAGCTGCCTGGCACCCTTGAGCTTCGCGAGCCACGCCTATGAGGAATTCCATTTGCTGATGCCGCTCTACGCCTGCCGGAAATGGCGGGGCACGGTCGCTGCCTTGGAGGGCCAGCGCCTGGCCTGGGTGCGCAAGGGTGATCTGAAGGACTACCCGATGCCGCCTGCCGACAAACCCCTGGTCGCGGCGTTGCGCGATTGGCTGTGAGCGTCCAGGTGTCGCACTTTCCGCAGGGCAAACGATTGGGTATCGTCGCGCCTTCATTCGGACCGGGCTTGCAATGATATCGGCCTGGCCGCGATAGACGGACGCGAAAGTCTTGCCCTTATCCGACAAGTCGATCGATCTGGAAGAAACGCTGCGAAGCACGCTGGCAGGCGCTTCGGTGACCGCTTTTTCGCGCGGGATCGGACTATTCTCGCATGTGGACAATCGGCTGCCGCGCCGTGTCGAGGGGGACGCTGCTGGCTTCGCGGATTATCTGCGCCACGGGCTGAACCACACCTTGGCTGCACGCTCGACCCAACGGATCGCGCTGGCGGTCTGGCGCGGTGGTGACGATCAAGCGCCACCGGTTCTAGAAGCCGCCCGCTGGGTCGATCCGGATCGGACGCCCGCCCGAGGGCTGGCCGGTCTTTGGGCTGGCAGGATTGGGGGAACCGACGCCGCGCCGCGGCCACGGCCAACGGCGGCCGGGGTCGAGTCGGTCCTGGTCCCGTTGCCCGCGCAGCCAGGCGACGGGCCGACCGTGGGTGACCAATGGGGCGCGTCCTTCCGCGACAAGCGCCTGATGATGGTCGAGCGGCCCGCGCTTTGCACCGAGTGGCATGCGGAGTCGATCGCCGCGCTCGGCATGGAGCTGAGCATCGTCGACGACGCGCGCGACGTGCTGGCGTGCGCCCGGGCAGGTGGGACGCCCGACCTTCTGGTCCTGGACGCGGATTTCCTAGGCGACGACGCGAGCAGGATCGCCCGGCAGTTCCGCGAGGATCCGGTGCTGGCGGAGGCCGCGATCCTGCTTCTGGGGGACCATCTCGATCGCGTCCCCGGCGGCGGGGAGCCGGGTCTCTTCGACATGATCCTGCGCCCGCCCCTGCCGTGGCGGCGCCTCAACCTGGCGCTCTACGAATTGATCCAAGCCGGCACCGATGAACGGACCCGGCTGAGCCCGGGAACGGCGCCCGAACGGATTCCCGACCTGACTGGCAGGCGCGTGCTGATCGCCGAGGATGTGGCGACCAACCAGCTTCTGCTGCGCGCCATCCTGGCGCCCACGGGCGCCGGGATCGAGGTCCTGGCCGACGGGGCCGAGCTGGTGGCTCGGCAGGAGGCGGAACCTGCGGACCTGGTTGTGCTGGATTTGCAGATGCCCGGCATGGGCGGCATCGCGGCAATCCGCCAGATCCGGGCGATGCCCGGCCCCGCGGGTGCGGTCAAGGCGATTGCGCTGACCGCTTATGCCGGAGCCGCCGACCGGCGCCACGCCCTGGCCGAGGGGATGGACGCTTATCTCGCCAAACCGGTCGTCGTCGACGCGTTCTACGACCTGGTCGGGAAACTGCTGGAGATTGGCCGCTGACCGCCTAGCCGAGCGCGAGCAGCACAAAGATCCAGGGCGGCGGTACCGAGCCGATCCCGAAGACCAGGACCTTCAGGAAATATAACCAGAAGGCCGCCAGGAAGGGCTTCAAGGGCGGCTCGACAAAGCCCGGCGTGACCGGCTCGCAGAGGGCTATCATCGGGTCGGTGATTGAGCCGAGCACCTGGAAGAAGGTCACCGGCCGGCTGAAATCGACGAAGAGCCCCAGAACCCCGCGCGCGACCAGGATCGCCGCCAGCGAGGTAAGAGAGTAGGTGCCCGCGACAATCGTCGCGAAGAAAACCGAGTCGACTTGCGGTGCGCCTTCGGCCCTGGGCGGCCCGAGGGCAAGGAAGACCGCGAAACACAGAACGAAGGCGCCGACCAGGATCAGGAGGCCGCGCAGGGCTTGGCCGTTCATTCGCTATCCTCTCGGCCCTATCCTCTCGGTTCTGTCGCGCTGGCTCCGGTCAGTGCGCCTGTTCCAGCAATTGGCCGCCCCGCGGCACGCGCAGGCGGCGGATGAACTGCTGCATCTCCTGGCTGGGCTGCGGCGTGAGCCGCGACACCACGAAGGTCACGACGAAGGCGACCGGGATGCCGAAGACGCCGGCCGAGATCGACTTGACGTCATACCAGTTGACCTCATCGCCCGAGCCCTTGATGAGATCGAACCCGTAGACATTGCCGACCAGGTAGAAGAGCGTCGTGCCGAAGCCGAGCACGATCCCGGCAATTGCGCCCTCGCGCGTCGTCCGTGCGTCCCAGACACCCAAGACCAATGGTGCGAACAGGCCCGCCGCAGCCAGCGAGAACGCCCAGGCCACCATCGACAGGATGTCCGAGGGCTTGGTCTGCGCGAGGAGCGCGGCACCAATCGCGACCACGAGAAGGATCAGCTTCGCGACCAGCAGGCGGCGTTTCGTGTCGGCATGTGGGTCGATCATCTTGAAGTAGATGTCGTGGCTGAGCGCGTTTGCGATCGCCAGCAGAAGCCCGTCCGCCGTCGAGAGCGCGGCCGCGAAACCGCCAGCGCCCACGAGCCCGATCACGAACCAGGGCATGTTGGCGATCTCGGGCGTCGACAGCACGATCATGTCGCGGCCGAGCGTCAGGTCGGCGAAGCTGAAGCCCGCCGCCTTCTCGGCCCCGCAAGCGGCCATCACCGCCGCCTGGTCGGTGACGGCCACGCCGCAGATCGAGATCAGCGCATTGCCGCCGATATTGCCCCATCGATACATCCAGGCTGGGATCTGGTCATAGGGCAGCGTCCCGCCCGCCTGGACGAACATGTCCATGACGTTGAACTTCGCGAAGGCGGCATAGGCCGGCGCGGTGAAATAGAGCAGGAAGATGAAGAACAGTGACCAGCCCACCGATTTGCGCGCCTCGCGCACGGTCGGCGTTGTGAAGAACCGCATCAGGATATGCGGCAGCGAGGCGGTGCCCACCATCAGGCAGAAAATCAGGAAGAAGAAGTCGCGCGGCGTGTAGTTGGTGAAGGGCTGCACATGGGATTTCGCCACGCCAAGCTGCTGTTCGTAACCGGTGATGTCGCCCAAGACCGAGCCATACATGATCTGCGGCACTGGCACCCCGGTCTTGACCGTCGACATCCAGACCGCCGGGACCAGATAGGCGACGATCAGGATGATGTATTGCGCGACCTGGGTCCAGGTGACCGCGCGCATGCCGCCCAGCATCGAGCAGACCAGGATCCCCGCCAGTCCGGCAAAAACTGCCCACTCGAAGTCGATCCCGAGGAATCGCGAGGCAATGACTCCGGAAGCATAGATCTGCGCCGTCACATAAGTGAACGAGGCTGCGAATAGCACGATGATGCCCAGAAGCCGGGGCATGTTGCCGCCATAGCGGGTGCCGAGGAAATCGGGCACCGTATAGGCGCCGAACTTGCGCAAGTAGGGTGCCAGCAGGACCGCCACCAGCACATAGCCGCCGGTCCAGCCGAGCACGAAGGCCAGCCCGTCATAGCCGAGCACGTAGAGCGAGCCCGCCATGCCGACGAAGCTGGCGCCCGACATCCAGTCGGCGCCGGTCGCCATGCCGTTGTAGACAGCCGGGACCGAGCGCCCGGCCACGTAATATTCCGAGACCTGGCTGGTGCGCGACATGATGCCGATGAAGGCATAGACCAGGACGGTCAGCCCCATATAGGACCACAGGATGTATTTCGCCGGCAGCCCCAATTGCTCGAGGATCGCCATGGCGATGACGAAGATCGCGAAGGCGCCCACATAGATGCCGTAGATGCGCCCGAGATTGTCGGTGAAATCACCCCGCATGGCTTGCCCCCTCAATCCTCATCGGCGCCGAATTCCTCGTCGATCGCGTTCTGGCGCGCCGCGAACCAAAAGATCAGCACGACGAAGACGATCAGCGAGCCTTGGGCGGCCATGTAGAAGCCCAAGGGAAAGTCGAAGAACGTGATCTGGTTCAGGTAGCCCACGAACATATGGATGAGGAACGAAAAGACGGCCCAGACGACCAGGCAGATCCACATGAGTGTGCGCGTCTTCGCCCAGTGTGCCGCGGCGGCCTCCGGTGCGATTTGATCGGACATGATCGTCTCCAGTGATGGGCCCTCGGGACCTTATCATTTCCGATTCCCAGGGCAGGTCAACCGATCAGTCGGTGTCTTCTGGTCCGATGACTTGCATTTCCCGGTCCGAGACCGGATGAGAGGGGGCGCCGCCACGCGAGGCGGCTTTAACGGACAGATCAGCGGGGCCGCGCCCATTGGACTTTCTGAAGCTCCTGACAATCGGCGCGCGGAGGGGCCGGATTGCGACTGTGCCCGACCTGGTCACGGCGATCGGGGAAGGCGCCGCCTACCTGTCGCAGGGGTCGGCCTATGCTTATATCCGCGCCCGGTCGGGCACCATGGGACCCCGCCTGATGCAGGACGCCGCCTTCGGCGCCGCCATGGAGCGCTGCACCTGGGAGGGCTTTGCCGCTTTCGCGGCAGACCTGATCCTGATCGTCGAGACCGATCTGCGGCCTTGCGCCGTCGATCCGGATGCGCAAGTGCTGCAATCGCTCTACCGCTCGGTCCTGGCCAACCAGGATCTGCCCCGCCACCGCTCCGGCCAAGGCTGGGACGACCGCGTCGCGCGCTTCGATCAGCGCGTGGTCGCGCATTTGGCAGCGCCGCCGCGCGGCGTCGGCGAGATCTGCCGCGAGGGCGCGGAGATCCTGCTGAGATTTATGCCGGTGACCGATGATATCCGCCAGGCCGATCGCGAGATGGTGCTGAACAACGTGCAATTCCGCTTCATCGAGCATGTGGAGGCATTGCGCCGCCGATCGGACAACAGGGCGCTTTCTCTGGCGCTGACCGAAACGACCGCCAATCCGAGCTAGCCGCCCCTGGCGACGACGCACGCGGCGATCCCGCGGACCGCTTTTTCCGGCGATTCAGACGAATTGGCGCGATTCGTTAACATTGTTCTTGCCAACCCTACCCATGTTGTGGTTCCCATAGTTTAGGCACACATTATGCGGTAGAGCCGCACAGAATGATGAGGAGTTGGTCGTTCCGCCGGATAGACGGTACTTGATCGAACTTCGGGGGAGGATTGCTATGACCGACGTCGTCGAGATTGCCAGGAAGCGCCGGGCCTTGCTCCAGTCTGAAATTGCTCAGCTGGATCGGTTCCTGCGGATGGCCGCGGCGTTGCAGAAATACGAACACGGTGGTTACGACGGGCGGGGGAGCGAACCCATTCGCGAAACTGTCAGTCCGCCGTCGGCCGCGTCGATCTCGCCCGAACCCCGGGCCGCGCCGAGCATGCCAGTCGCGCCGCCGAGCGCGCCCGCCGAGCCGGCCTCGCTCCAAGCCAGCGCGGTACCGCAGGTGCCAAAGAAGGAAGCCCCTCCCGCCCAGACCGAAGCGGCTCCAACCGAAGCGGCTCCAGCAGAAATTCGCCCAGCAGGCTCTGGCCCAGTAGAATCTGGTCCAGCAGAACCCAGCGCAACCACGCCGACGCCGGCGGAAGTGGCCCAGACAGAAGCAGCAGAAGAAGCGCCGCCCCAGGCCGCCGCTCCGCAAGCCGCCGCGCCTGAGGCCGTGATGCCGGACGGCGACGCTCCCGAGACCACGGCGCCAGAAGTTACCGCGCCCGAAGTTACCGCGACCGAAACCACCGCGCCCGAAACCACGGCGCCCGAAACCGCTGCACCCGAGGTTGCCGCGCCCAAGACCGCTGAGACGAAGACATCAAAGGCGCCGAGCACTGACGTCGAGCCAGCTGCCGAACTGGCGCCAGCCGATCCAAGCACGCCTCCGGTCGGGAGTGCGAAGCCGTCCGCGCCGTTGGCAGCCCAATCCGGTGCCCAACCCGACCCTAAGCCCGAGCCCAAGGCCACGGAGCCGGCACGGTCCGCCGCGCTGGACGAAGACCCGGTCGCGAAGCTGATCGCGGCAAAGGCCGGCGAGCCGGTGGCGCCCGCCTCGGAAGCGGCGGAAAAGGACGCCCACACGCCCCGCCAGACTCCCGCGAAAACGCCGTGGTCCGCAGCGATTGCCGCTGGCGCGAAAGCGTTTGCGGATGCCGCGAAGATCAAGACCCCAGCGGGGGACGAGAGCGGCGATGCGGCAAGTGCGAAATCGCCGGAAGCCGCGAAATCCGAGACACCAGTGTCCGGCACAGAAGAAAAGGACGCCGGAGAGGAAGTTCTGGTTCTAGGCAAGCCGAAGCGGCCCGCATCCGGGCCAGTTGACATCCACGTGGGCCAGAAGCTTCGGCAGCGCCGTTGGATGATCGGAATGTCGCGCCAGCAGCTGGGCGATCTGGTCGGGGTCAGCCTGGACGAGATCCGTGGCTACGAGATGGGAACATCGCATATCGACGCCGACCGGATGTGGCAGATCGCCTCCTCCTTGGACGTCCCGATGTCCTACTTCTTCGAGGATCTTGAGGGCCAGTCGGAAAACGGCGAGTCCGCCCGCAGCGAGGTGCTGACCGAGGCCGACGCGCGGAAGATGATGGAAGGCGGCGCCTCGGCTCCGCCGCGCGCGGTCGAGGCGTCCTGAGCTTCGTTGCGCACCGAACCGGCGCCATGGACTGAGCGCCGGAAATCAAGGCCAAAAGCCAAGGCCGGACCCGGAAAACCGGGCAGGGACAGAGTTGAGGAAGGATCGATATGACAGACGTAATCAGTATTGCGAAGAAGTGCCGGGCCGAGCTCACGACCGAGATCGCGCGGCTCGATGAGTTCATTCGCATGGCCGAGAAGCTGCAGCAATACGAAGCATTGGCGAAATCGGCGGAAGCCGAAGTCGAGTTGACGCCCAATCTGGCAGCCGGCGGCGGCGGCGCACAAATCGCGAGCGCCGCAAGGGCCTAGAGCGTACCGCGTTGGCGGGCCCACGGGTTGCGCCGGCACGGCGGGTTTGCGAGGCTGACTCCCAACGTTGACAGACGACGTTGATCGGTAAAGGGCGGTTCGCCGCAGGCGGCTTTGCATGAGGGAATCCCTGAGGAACGTCGTTGTCTGCGCGAGCGATCCTTGCGCATGACCAGCTTTTCGCAGCACACCTTGCGCCGCCGCGTATTGCTCGCGGCATTCTCTGCCATTTCCGTACTCTTCATCGTGTTGCCCGCCCATGGCGGGCCGGACGTCGCGCCGCTCCCGCGCGCGAAGCCCCCGGTGCCGGCGCCAGCCACCGCTCCCGCGCCCGGCCAATATCACACGGGCGCGGTCGGTTGGCTGGTGGCGGATCTGGACAGTGGGTCGGTGCTCGATTCCCGGGAAGCTGATCGCCCTTTTGCTCCGGCCTCGGTCGCCAAGTTGCCGACCGCCTTCTATGCGATCGACCGTTTGGGACCGCTATACCGGTTTCAGACGCGGGTTTTGGCGGCGGGATCACAAAGCGGCGGTACGCTGGAAGGTGATCTGGTCTTGCTCGGCGGCGGTGACCCCGAGCTCGATACCGACGACCTGCTGCCGCTGGTGACCGAAATTCAGGAGCGCGGCCTGCGTCATGTGAGCGGGCGGTTCATCGTCGATGGCTCGAACGGCCCGAGGGCGGTGGCAATTGACGCGGATCAGCCGCCCGATGCCGCCTATAACCCAGCCCTCTCGGGCCTGAACCTGAACTTCAACCGTGTCCGCCTCAAATGGGACGCGCGAAAGGGCACACGCGAAATGCGGGTCTCGGCAAAGGCCCAGCGGCTGGACCCGGAGGTGGCAGGAGTCCAGGTGATCCTAGCGAGCATGCCCGGAACCGAGATGTTTACCCATCGGATGGAGGGTCGGACCGAGATCTGGCAGATGAACGAGGTTGGCTTCCGCGGGAAAGGGGCCCGATGGCTGCCGGTGCGCCGCCCAGAGGTTTATGCTGGCGAGGTGTTCCAAAGCCTGGCGCGGGATCAGGAAATCTCGCTGCTGGCGGCCGATGTGGACACGGCCCCGTCCGGGGGCATGGAAATCGCACGGCACCAAAGCCGGCCGCTTCGCCCGATGCTGAAGGCGATGCTGCGGTATTCCACGAACCTGACCGCCGAGGCGGCGGGGTTTGCGGCCAGCCGGAAGGAAGGCCCGCATGTTCGGACGCTGGCGGATTCGTTGGCGCGGATGAACGCCTGGGCCGCGCGTATCGGCGGTTTCACCGTAGGTGATCCAGGGTTCCAATTCGCCAATCATTCGGGTCTCAGCACCGCGTCCAGGGTCTCGCCCCGGCGGATGGTGGAGGTATTGCGCGCGGCGGCGCTTGCGCAGCCAGCCGAGGGCGAACGCCGCCCGCGTCTTCCAGGCGGGGTTCTTGATCTGCTGGGGGACTACAATGTCGCGGCGAAGTCGGTGAAGCTGGATTACAAGAACCTGGATGTGGTGGCGAAGACCGGCACGATGGACTATGTGCGCGGCCTTGGCGGCTATATCGCAACCCCGTCCGGGCGGCGGCTGGTCTTCGCGATCTTCTCGAACGACCTGGAGAACCGGGGCCAGAACGGCCGGCGCGCCGATCGGCGCTGGATGGCGCAGGCGCGCGATTTTGAACGCCGGTTGATCCGCGGCTGGGTGAAGCGGCTCGGCGGCTGACGGATAGCCTTTGAGCTACGCATGGCTTGTCGTAAGCTGTTTGGATGAGCGTCACCGTCAAAAACCTCGATCACGTCAATCTCCGCACCGCCGCGCTCGACGCGATGGTGGCGTGGTATGGCGACGTTCTGGGGATGCGCCCTGGCCCGCGTCCGGGTTTCAGTTTCCCTGGCGCCTGGCTTTATGCCGGCGATCAAGCGGTGATCCATCTGATTGGCGTCGAGGAACCGCCATCGGCGGACCCTGATGCGCTGCGGCTCGAGCATTTCGCGCTCTCGGCCGAAGGCATGGCGGCGTTCATCGAGCGCCTCGAGGCACGGGGCGAGCAATACCGGCTCAACCGGATCGAGGATTTCGGGATCGTCCAGGTCAACCTATGGGATCCGGACGGCAATCACATTCATGTGGACTTCGATGCGGCCGAGGGGGCAAGCTGACCGCCGCGGGAATTGGGGAGCGGGAACGGGGGAGTTCTTAGGTATGGCCAATAGTCCTTGGAGCCGGCGGCAGGTCTTGGCGGCGTTGGTCGTCGCGGCCGGGGGCGTTCCGGCGGGCGGCGCCCAGACGGTCGGGGTCGAGGCGGCGCGGTCACATGTGGCGGCGACGGTCGACATGGTGATCGGCTTGATCGAAACGCAAAAGCCCCGCGCCGAGGCGGCAAAGGCGCTAAGGAGCATCTTCGAGCGTCAGGCGGCTCTGAAGCAATTGGCGCGCTTTTGCGCGGGCCGCTACTGGCGCGGCATGGCCGATGAATACAAGGATCGCTACATCGAGACCTTCTCGGACCACCTAGCCTATGTCTACGCGGGCTATTTCAAGGATTTCAGCGGCGATCCGGCCGAGCTGCGCGAGGCCATGAAGATCGTCAATGTGGTGGATGTGGGCAAGAAGGGTGTTCTGGTGCGCAGCGAGATCCGGCCTGGCCGCCAAGCGCCGGTTCTGGTCGACTGGCTGATCTCGGACCGTTCGGGCCGGATCGCAATCTCGGATCTGGTGGTCGAGGGCATCTCGCTGGCGGTGACCCAGCGCGAGGTGGTCAGCGCCATGTTCGAAAAGCGCAGCGGCGATGTGGCGCAAGTCATCGCCGATATGGAGCGCGAGCAGGGCAAGTCAGGCAGCTGATCGCGGGAAAGTCCCGGAAACGCCCCGGAAACGCCCCGGAAACGCAACGAGGCCGCCCAATGGGCGGCCTCGGCAATCATGACGCGATAGCGCGGGTTGGTTAGGCGGCAAGCTTGTCGGCGGCCGTCTTGAATTCGGCCATCGCTTCCTCGGCGCGGGCCTTGACGATCTCGAAGGCCTCGGTGTTCGCCTTCTGCGCCATGTCGGCCAGTTCCTTGACCTCGGTGGCCGCTTTCTCGAATGCGGTGCGCATGGCCTGCACGTTTTCGGCGGCGCGCTCGGCGGTCAGCGGCTGGCCCTGGATCTCGCCAACCTTGTCCTTGGCGTCGGCGACGGCGGCCTCGAACAGAGCGACCTGGCGCTTGTAGAGGTCCTGGTAGCCGGCGAACACGACCTTGTTGGCCTCGATCATGGCGTCGACGTTCTTCTGATGGGCAGCCATCAGAGCCTCGGTGTCGAGCGCCGGCAGCTTTGCGGCACCGAACATTTCCTTGAGGTTCTCGGCATCGAATAGGAAGGGGAAGTCCTTGGCAGTCATGTCAGTCTCCATCGGATCTGGGTCTGGTATGCGACCCTTGTCCCCGGGCCGCCGGTCATCGTCTGAGGGGAATATTGTGCAGCGCACAAAAATTGTCAAGGAGAAAGATTGTGCAGCGCACAAATTTATTCTGCCAGCTCCCGTGACCGCTCGGCTGCCGCAGCAACCGTGCGGGTGACGAGCGCGGGCAGTTCGGGCATTAGTACCGCCAGTCCTGCGGCGGTTGTGCCGGCCGGGCTGGTGACGTTGACGCGCAGTTGCTCGGCGCTCTCGGGCGAGGCATCGGCCAGGGCGCCGGCGCCAACCACCGTCGCACGGGCGAGGCGCATCGCCAAATCGCCCTCGAGGCCCGCCGCCCGGCCGGCCTCGGCCATCGCCTCGATCATGTGGAACACATAGGCCGGGCCCGAGCCAGAGAGGCCGGTCACCGCATGCATCTGATCCTCGCTGTCGAGCCGCACGGTCTGGCCGACCGCGGCCAGCAAGGTCTCCGCCATCGCCAGATACGCCTCGCTGGCGGCGGCATTGCCGACCAGCGCGCTGATCCCGCGGCCCACCGAGGCCGGCGTGTTGGGCATCGCCCTGATGATCGGAGCACCGGCGCCGAACATCGCCTCGAAGGCGGCAATCGGCGTGCCCGCGGCGATCGACAGGAATACCGTGCCCCGATCCGCCAAACCCGCCAATTGCGGGGCCGCTTCGGCCATCATCTGGGGCTTGACCGCGATCACCGCGACGGTTGCTGGGGCGAGCTGCGCCGGGTTCAGCGCGACGCCCTCAGCGACCCGTGCGTTAAGCCAATCCGAGGGATTGGGTTCGATCACCTGCACCTGATCGGGCGCCAGGCCACCGGCCAGCCAGCCCTCCAGCATCGCGCCGCCCATCTTGCCGCAGCCGAGCAGCACCAGGGATTGGATGCCGGCCGCTTTCAGATCGCCCATGATGTCCTCCCGATCGGCAAAAAAAGGCGCTGGCCCACCCTCGCGAGGCCAGCGCTCAGCCTGATCGATACGCTCCAACCACTCAAGCGCGCCGGTCAGGCGGTGCCGAATGCTTCTTCGATCGCTATCTCGGCGGCCAGCTCGGCCGACTCCTCGCTCCAGCCGACCAGCTGGAATGCCGGATAGAACCGCTCGCTCAAACCGGTTGCCGAGTGAAGCATCGACTCGATCTGCTCTGGCGTCGCGTGGGCGCCGCCGGCCAGGGTAAGCCCGCAGCGATACGCGAGGAGCTTCTGTTCACGCCAGAGCGTGAAACTGCCGCCCCAGATCTTGTCGTTCACGATGTTGAGCAGACGGAAAAACTCGCCCAAGCGCGCCTCCGGAGGGTTCAGTTCGAAGGTGCAGAACAGGCGTAGCATATCGTCATGCCGAGACCACATCAGCGACAGGGAGTAGGTTCGCCATGCGCCCTCGATCGCGACTGCGATCTGGTCCTCGCCGACCCGGTCAAAGTCCCAACGGCACTGCTCGGCCAGGGATTCAACCATGTCGATAGGGTGAACATCTGTTTCAGGGTGGTGATGCTCGACTGCAGTCATGCCTCATGTCCCCATTTTGTGGTGTTTCCTTTGGCTAAGCCTACTGGATACACCCAGGGTTTCCACGGATCGTGTACTGCTACTCATCGACCCGCAAGATATGGTGGCATTAACGGAGTCCGCCGTAAAGCGGAAATCGCGCTGGCACAAAAGATTCATGTGGATGGTTTTGGGCGCGAAGGGTTAACAAACCGCGTGGCTGCCGGGATTGTCCGGCCCGAGGACAACCCTTAGAGGCAGGAACAGCTCAGCCCAGCTTCTTTTCCAGTTCGGCGATACGTGCGGCCAGTGCCTCGTTTTCCTCGCGGGCCTTCTGGGCCATCTCACGCACCGCGTCGAATTCCTCGCGGGTCACCAGGTTGGCATCCGCCAACCAGCGTTCGACCAGGCCGCGCATCGCGGTTTCGGCCTCGGTCTTCACGCCCTGGGCCATGCCGGCCGCGTTGGTCATCAGCTGGCTGAGATCGTCAAAGAGCTTGTCGCGGGTCTGCATGGCGCGGCCTCCGGTGTTCGGGAATTTGATTTATGTCTTGCGGGAGAGGCCCATGCAAGGACGGGGGACTGAAAGTTGGGCGCCTGTTACCTGACGGGCGCGGCTGGCGGGAGTGCTTGACAGAAGTGTTTGCCAGGGGTGCTTGACAGGGACCGGTGGCGGCCCCCACATCGGCGGGAAACCAAGCGAGGCGCCATGTTATTCGTCCTGCCCTTTCCCGAAATCGATCCGGCGATCTTCACGATCACGCTGGGCAGTTACGAGTTCTCGCTGCGCTGGTATGCGCTGGCCTATATCGCCGGGCTTTTGATCGGATGGCGGCTGGTCGTCGCGCTGATGCGACGGCCCCGGCTCTGGCCGCACAGCAAGGCGCCGATGACGCCGGAGCAGCCCGAGGAGCTGCTGCTCTGGATGATCATCGGGGTCGTCCTGGGCGGGCGGCTGGGCTATGTGCTGTTCTACAATCCTGGCTATTACCTGTCGCGCCCGCTCGAGGCGCTGCAGGTCTGGGAAGGCGGCATGTCCTTCCATGGCGGGTTCATCGGTGTGATCGCGGGCGTTCTGTTGTTCACGGCGCGGCGTAGCCTGCCTCATTTCCAGGTCGGCGACGCAGTGGCGTTGGCTGCGCCGGTGGGCATCTTCTTTGGCCGGATCGCGAATTTCATCAACGGCGAGCTTTGGGGCCGGGTCTCGGACGTGCCCTGGGCAATGGTTTTCCCGGGCGCGGGCCCGGAGCCGCGTCACCCGAGTCAGCTATACGAGGCGGGGCTGGAAGGGCTGGTGCTGGGCGCCGTGATGTGGTGGCTGGCGCTCTCATGCGGCTGGCTGAAGAAACCGGGCCAAGTCATCGGGGTCTTCTTCATCGGCTATGGGCTGGCGCGGAGCGTCGTCGAAAATTTCCGCCAATGGGACGCCCATATTGGCTACGCGGTCGAAATCGGCGGCGGCGGGCTGACCATGGGCCAAATGCTGTCGTTGCCGATGATCCTGATCGGGCTCGTGTTCATCTTCACGGCGCGCGCGCCGGAACGGGTGTGAGCGGGCTCGAAGCCATCATCAAGGCGCAGATCCGCGCCTCCGGCCCGATGAGCGTCGCCGAGTACATGGCGCTGTGCCTCGGTCACCCCGAGCACGGGTTCTACATAAAGGATGATCCCCTGGGCGCGGCCGGGCATTTCACCACCGCGCCCGAGATCAGCCAGATGTTCGGCGAACTGATCGGGCTTTGGCTGACCCAGGTCTGGCGGGATCAAGGATCGCCCGCATCGTTCCGCCTGATCGAGCTTGGGCCTGGACGGGGCACGCTGATGGCGGATGCGCTGCGGGCGGCGGGCGCGGTGTCGGGCTTCGCGGAAGCAGCGGATCTGTGGCTGGTCGAGACCTCGCCGGCCTTGCGGGCCGAGCAAGCAAAGCGGCTGCCTGGCGCTCAATGGGCGGAGCGGTTGGAGCTGGTGCCCGAGGGTCCGGCGCTGATCGTCGCCAACGAGTTCTTTGATGCACTTCCGGTGCGCCAGTTCCTCGCAACCGCTGAGGGTTGGCGCGAAAAGCAGGTCGGGATCGATGGGGACCGGCTGGCCTGGGGCCTGTCGGCGCCGCTGCCTGGGCAGCACGATGCGCCCGAGGGCGCCTGGCGCGAGACGTCACCTATTGCGGACGCTGTGGCCGCCGAAGCTACTCGGAGGATCGCGCGGGACGGTGGCGCGGCGCTGATCGTCGATTACGGCTACCAGGCCGGGGACCGGCCGCCGGGCTTCACCCTGCAAGCATTGAAGCGCCACGCGCCCGCGGACCCGTTAGCGGCGCCGGGCGGGGCGGACCTGACTTGGCTGATCGACTTTGATCATCTGGCCGGCACGCTCGATCCGCTGGCCACCGCCAGCACGGCGCAGGGCACGTTCCTGGCCGCGCTCGGCCTTGGCCAGCGCGCCGCGTCCCTGGCAGATGCGCGGCCTGATCAGGCCGGAGCGGTCGCCGATGCGCTGGACCGCTTGACGGGCGCCGATCAGATGGGGAGGCTTTTCAATGTTCTGGCCGCTTGGCCCCAGGGTGCGGCTGCACCGCCCGGATTTGGCCCGCCCGGCTTCGAGGAGACCCGATGACGCTCGACCCCATCCGCGCCACCGCGCTCGAGGACGTGACGCACGGGTTTTTCACCCGGCGGGGCGGCGTCTCCAAGGACATATATGCGGCGCTGAACGGTGGGCAGGGATCGAACGACGATCCGGGTGCGATTGCCGAGAACCGCGCGCGGATCATAGCCCATTTGGAGGTCGAGGACTTGATCTCGGTCCACCAGATCCATTCCGACCGGGCCGAAGTGGTGACCGGCCCCTGGCCCGGCGACCGGCCGAAGGCGGACGCAATGGTGACTGGCCAGCCGGGGCTGGGCTTGGCCATTCTGACAGCCGATTGCGCGCCGGTGCTTTTCGCCGACCGCCAGGCGGGCGTGATCGGCGCCGCCCATGCCGGCTGGGGCGGGGCGCTGGGCGGGGTGCTGGAAGCGACCGTCGAGGCGATGCTGGGCCTCGGCGCGGCGCGGGGGCGGATCACCGCCGTGATCGGCCCTGTGATCTCGCAGCGTGCCTACGAGGTTGGGCCGGAATATGTCGAGCGGTTCCTGGACGACGACCCGGAGAACGCGTGTTTCTTCGCCGACGGGCAGGGCGACCGGGCAATGTTCGATCTGCCGGGCTACTGCCTCGAGCGGCTGCGCGCGGCGGGGCTGGGTCTGGCCGAATGGACCGGCCACTGTACCTATTCCGACGAGGAGCGGTTCTTCAGCTACCGCCGTGCCTGCCATCGGGGCGAGGCGGATTACGGGCGCCTGGTCGCGGCCATCGCGCTATAAGGAGATCCCATGCCGCATTTCACAGCCGCCGAGTTCGAGGACCGCATGGCTCGGACCCGTGCCGAGATGGCGCGGCGCGGGCTCGACGCCCTGCTGCTGTTCGCCCCGGAGAGCCAGTATTGGCTGACCGGCTACGACACGTTCGGTTTCTGCTTTTTCCAGTGCCTGGTGATCAGCGGGGCCGAGCCGGTGCTCCTGACCCGCTCGGCGGATCTGCGCCAGGCGCAGTTGACATCGAGCATCCAGGATATCCGCATCTGGAAGGACCGGGCGGGGGCCGACCCGACCGAGGACCTGGTGGCGTTGCTGGACGAGATGGGGCTATCGGCCAAACGAATTGGCTGGGAGACCCGGACCCAAGGCCTGGTGCATCAGCATGGCGCGCGCCTGGCGGCGCGGCTCGACGGGCTGGTTGACGCCTCGGACCTGATGGGCGTGCTGCGGTTGGTCAAAAGCCCGGCCGAGATCGAATACGTCCGCAAGGCCGCCGAACTGGGCGACCTGGCCTGGGACGCGGCGGTCGCGCGAGCCCATGCGGGCGCGGATGAGGGCGCGATCCTGGGTGCCATGCATGACGCGATCTTCACGGGCGGTGGCGACTACGCGGGCAACGAGTTCATCATCGGCTCGGGCAAGCACGCGCTCCTCTGCCGCTACTATTCGGGCCGCCGTGTACTGGACGCGAACGATCAACTGACCCTGGAATGGGCCGGCGCCTACCGGCACTACCATTCGGCCAACATGAAGACGATCGTGATAGGCGAACCCCGGCCCGGGCATGTCACGATGCAAGCCGCCTGCGAGACCGCGCTGATGGCCTGCGAGGCGGCGCTGAAGCCCGGCCAGGCGATGGGCGAGGTCTTCGCCGCCCATGCCCGCGTGCTGGACGAGGCGGGCCTCGGCGCGCACCGGCTCAACGCCTGCGGCTATGCGCTGGGGCCGCGCTTCTCGCCCTCGTGGATGGAGGATCAGATGTTCTACGAGGACGCCCCCACGGTGATGGAGCCGGGCATGGTCTTCTTCCTGCACATGATCCTGGCGGATTCCGAGAGCGCCACGGCCATGACACTGGGGCGCACGTCGCTGGTAACGGATGCGGGCGCCGAGCCGCTGAGCCGGATGCCGCTGGGGATGGTGGTGGGATGAGCGCGCGCGGGGCAATCGGCGGCCCTGCCGCCTGGACCGGGGCCGAGCTCGAACGAAACGGGCGCTGGATCTGGCCCCTCGGCGCGCGCGCGGTGGCGGCAATTGATGCGGCGCTGGCGCACATGAAGGCGCGTGGCCTCGATTGGCCGGCACTGACGGCCGACGACTTTCCGCTGGGAGAGTTCGCCGGGGACATGGCGCGGCTGGCGGAGGAACTGGAGCACGGGCGCGGCATCGTTCTGCTGCGCGGGCTACCGGTCGAGCGCTACAGCCCGAACCAATTGAAGGCGATCCATTTCGGGCTCGCCTGCCATCTGGGCACCCCCGTTTACCAATCGGCGAAGGCCGAGATGATCGGCGAGATCACCGATGAGGGGGCGGCGGCGCTGGCGCGGGGCACCCTGAAGGACGAGGGCGGCAAGGACGTCTTCCTCTCGTCCCGCGCCCGCGTCCAGACCACCGCCGAGTTGCGCTGGCACACGGACCGGACGGATGTGGTAGCGCTCCTTTGCGTCGATCAGTCCATGTCGGGCGGCCTCTCGCAGATCGCCAGCGCGGTGGCGATCCATGATGTGATGCTGGAACGTCGCTCCGACCTTCTGGAGGAGCTATACGGCGACATCCCCCGCTCGCGCCTCGGCGAGGAGCAAGGCGGCGAGGCGGCCCACTACATGCTGCCGGTCTTCGCGATGGAGGACGGGCATTTCACCACCCACTATTCCCGCACCTATGTCGAGGCCGGCCAGAAGGTCGCTTCGGTGCCGCGGATGACAGAGAAGCAATGGGAGGCGTTGGACATGTTGGCCGAGCTCGGTCACGAGCTTGGCCTGACCCATGCCTTCCAGCCCGGCGATATTCAGTATCTGAACAACCATATCCTCTATCACGGCCGCACGGCCTATGAGGACGGGGCCGAGGGTCGGCGCCTGCTCTACCGGATCTGGATCTCGATGGCGGCTTCCCGACCGCTTCCGGCCAGTCACGCCGTATTGTTTGGCGCGACGGGAGCAGGAGCGCTGCGTGGTGGCATCCGGCAGCCGGATGGGAGCAACGTGCCGTAGTGCCGTAGGGTGGGTTCTTTGAACCCACCATTCGATCGCGTGTCGGTCGGGTTGCGGTGGGTGCGGAGCACCCACCCTACAGGTCGCGGCGACGGCGGCGCGATTTCAAACCTTCTCCGCCGCCAAATGATCGCTCAACTCGAACGGCACGCCCGGCTCGTCCTTCGCGGCCCGGATGACTAGCGACGTCTTGACGCTCGCGACATTGGGCGCCGCGGTCAGGCTGCCGGTCAGGAAATTCTGGAACATCAGCAAGTTGGGAGAGACGCATTTCAGCAGGAAATCGATCTCGCCGTTCAGCATGTGGCATTCGCGGACCATGGGCCAGCTCCGCGCCAGCTCCTCGAAGGCGACCAGCTCCGCTTCGGCCTGGCTCTTCAGGCTGACCATGGCGAAGACAGTCACCTCGTAGCCGAGTTCGCGGGCATTGACCCGGGCGTGGTAGCCCTCGATCAGCCCGGCCTCTTCCAGCGAGCGGACCCGGCGCAGGCACGGCGGCGCCGAGATACCGACCCGGCGGCTGAGCTCGACATTGGTCATGCGCCCGTCGCCCTGCAATTCGGCCAGGATCTTGCGATCGATCGGGTCGAGCTTGGTGCCGGACATTGCGTTGGTCCCCCCACATTAACGCGTCTGGTGCGCATGTGTTTCGGATTTTTAGGCGGGGAGGAGCCTCGGCGCAATAAAATTGCTGAGATGCGCAACAAATGGAAAGCCAACAGTCGCAGAAAATCCCTCCGCGACGCAAGGAGCGCTCGTGTGCAATCGCCGCGTGCAAGCATGGATTCCGCTGCGGGCTCGCGTTAGTGTGCCGGCCAGGGGTTTCAGATGACACGCCGTCTCGCTGCCATACTCGCCGCCGACGTTGCGGGATATTCGCGCCTTATGGAGGAGGATGAACAATCCACTCTCGAGGCGCTGGCGGCTTGTCGCCAGACCGTCGAGGGGATGATCGGTGAGCATCGGGGCCGGATCTTTGGTGGCGCCGGGGACAGCTTCATCGCGGAGTTCGGCAGCCCGGTCGAGGCGACCCGTTGCGCGGTGGCCATCCAGCAAGTCCTGGCAATTACGGATGGCCCGCTTCCTGGCGGCGAGCGGATGCAGCTCCGCATCGGCGTGAACCTCGGTGACGTTGCCAGCGACGGCGCCAATCTGCTCGGCACCGGGGTCAATATCGCGGCACGGCTCGAGGAAATTGCCGCGCCCGGAGGTATCTGCGTTTCGGGGACGGTCCAGGACCATCTGGCCGGCACGCTTGACCTCACCCTCGAGGATGCCGGTGAAAAGCGTTTGAAGAACATCGCGCGTCCGGTGCGGGTTTGGCGCTGGTCGCCCGATTCACCCGCCGTGCAATCCGGCCCGCCAGGGACTGGCGCGCGATCAGCGACAGGTCGTCAGGCCGGGGCGGTGTCCGCGAAACCCTGCATTGCGGTGCTTCCCTTCGACAACATGTCGGGTGATCCGGATCAGGAATATTTTTCCGACGGGTTGACCGAAGACATCATCACCGCGCTTTCCAAACACCGCTGGCTTGATGTGGTCGCCCGCAACAGCACCTTCGCCTACAAGGGAACATCGCCCGACATCCGGAAACTGTCGAAGGACCTGGGGGCCGACTACGTCCTCGAGGGTTCGGTGCGCCGCGCCGGGCAACGCATCCGGGTCACTTCGCAGCTGATCGACGCCGACACCGGCAACCATCTCTGGGCCGAACGGTACGACCGGAACCTGGAAGATATTTTCGAGGTCCAGGACGCGATCACCGAAACCATCGTTGGCCGCATCGAGCCCGAGATCGGCACCGCGATCCGCCAAAAAGTGCAACGCGCGCCCCGGCGCGATCTGCAAGCCTGGGATTGCTACCATCTGGGCATTGCAAACTTCTACAAATTCACAACCGAAGGGAACCTCGAGGCGCAGCGGCTGTTGCAACAATCCCGCGAGCTTGATCCCAATTTCGCCGAGGCTCATGCTTGGTGGGCCTATGCGGTGATCCTGGGCATGGTCTATTGGGATACCGAACCCGAACCGGATTTGATGGACGAAGCCCTGGCCGCCACCCGCGCGGCGGTGGCGTTGGATACGCAGAATGCCCTGCTCTATGTGCTGATGGGCCGCGTCCAACTCGCCCGCTGCGAATATCGCAGCGCGCTCGCCGAGAACGAAACGGCGGTGCGGCTCAACCCCACGCTTGCCCCGGCCTATTGCGGGTTGGGAGACTCGCTTTCGTATGAGGGACGATACGACGAAGCGATTGCCCAATTCGAAAAGGCCATCGAGATGAGCCCGAATCATCCTCAGCTTTGGGCTTTCCTGAGTTACGGAGCGCTGACCCTTCTGTTCGACCGTCAGTTCGAAAAAGCGCTCGACTGGGCCGAGCGTGCGCTTGAAATTCCCAATTGCCAGTATTGGGCGACCGCCCACGCCGCGGTCGCGCTGGCCTATTTGGACCAGGCCGATCAGGCGGCACGGATGGCGCAGCGGCTCCGCGCCGAGCGCCCGGAATTCTCATGCGCCTTCGCCCGCAAGAAGTTGTTCTACCTAAAAAGGCCAGAACAACTTCAGCTCTATCTCGAGGGCTTGGAAAAAGCGGGCGTCCCAGCGGCGTGACCGACTTCTGAGCTGTTCGCTCTTGTGGCCTTGGGGTCAGCGCGTTTCATACGAGGCTCGCAGCCTCGGCTGATGCAGCTCAGCCACGGGCCGGCCGGAAATCTCGCGCACCAGCTTTCTGCGGACCGCTTCGGCGAAATCCGCATAGCCATCGACCACCATGACGAAGCTCTCTGGCCCCCCGATCACCGCGTCGCGAAAGTAGCCGGCCAGGTCGAAATCGTCGTCCAGGATCGCCAGACCGTTGATGGTAATGCCGCGCGCGATGATCCCGGGCCGCACCCCGCGCGGATGCGGACCCTGGTTGGAGTGCTCGTCCGAGGAGAGGTCGATGACCCGGCGCTTGCCCGCGAACCCGTTCCCCTCGAAGAGCTGCCCGCCATATTCCAGCGCGCTGCCGGTGGCGGTGCCGAAACTGACAACCTTTCGGGCCTGGGCCTCGATTTCATCGGCGAAGGCGGCGGCGTCGCCGCCGGTCCGGATCCGCTGCCATGGCACGGTGTCGAACTGCTGGAAAGTGGCGCTCCACTGCACGAACGTGACCGCAATTCCGTTACCGCCCAGATCCTGGATCGCGGCGATGACCGTGGGGTCGCGGAAGGCCCGGGCGTAGCCGCCGACCTGCAGGTCGAATTCCGAGCCCCGGATGCTGGAGGACGCATCGGCCAGCAGCACCAGTTCCAGTTCGACCTCGGTTTGGGACCGGGCGGGAAGCGCCGCGAGCAGGATCAGGGCCAGGCAAAAAAGGAAGCGCATGGCGGTCAGCTTCCCCGGACGGCGCCCGCATGTCCATGCGGCTCGCGCAATGGTGTTCCGAAGCACGTTTCGTGGCGCGCCATACCCCTTGGCGGGGGCGGCTTGGCAGTCTATCTAGTGCGCAATCCACCCATCCTACCAGGAGCGCGCCGATGCCCGAGACCCGTCCGACCCCCCGTCATACGCGGTGCCTGATCATCGGCTCTGGTCCGGCGGGTTATACGGCGGCGGTCTATGCGGCGCGGGCGCTGCTGGAGCCGGTGCTGATCCAGGGCATCCAGCCGGGCGGGCAGCTGACCATCACCACGGAAGTCGAGAACTGGCCCGGAATCATCGAGACCCAAGGCCCCGACCTGATGGTGCAGATGGAGGCACATGCCAAGGCGGTCGGCACGGACGTGATCGCCGACCATGTGTTGAAGCTCGACCTCTCCAGCCGGCCATTCGTGGCGGAATGCGACTCGGGCGATGTCTGGCATGCAGATGCGGTGATCCTGGCGACCGGCGCCCAGGCGAGGTGGCTGGGCCTCGAGTCGGAGGAAAAATACAAGGGCTTCGGTGTCTCGGCTTGCGCCACTTGCGATGGGTTCTTCTATCGCGGCAAGGAGGTGCTGGTGATTGGCGGTGGCAACACCGCTGTCGAGGAGGCGCTCTACCTGGCCAACCTCGCCTCGAAGGTAACCCTGGTGCATCGCCGCGATGAGCTCCGCGCCGAGAAGATCCTGCAGCAGCGGCTGTTCAACAACCCTAAGATCGAGCCGCTGTGGGATCATGTGGTGGACGAGATTCTTGGCACTCCGGCGGATGGCGTGACCGGCGCCCGGCTGAAGCACGCCAAGACCGGTGAGACGCGTGAGATCGAGGCCTCGGGCGTCTTCATCGCAATCGGACATTCGCCGGCCTCGGAACTGGTGAAGGACCAGATCGAGACCCATATGGGCGGCTATGTGGTGACGAACGGGTTCTCGACGCAGACCTCGGTCCCCGGGGTCTTCGCCGCGGGCGACGTGACCGATCATATCTACCGCCAGGCGGTCACCTCGGCGGGCATGGGCTGCATGGCGGCGCTGGAGGCCGAGAAGTTCCTGGCCGAACAGGCCGACGCGGCGGCCCAGGCGGCGGAGTGATCTCTAGGCGTGACCGACGCCCCAACCCTCACGCAGTTCGCCTATAAGGACGAGATCGACCGGATCGGGGCAGCGCTGCCCGGGCCGGTGCTCCAGATCGGGTCGCGCAGCCAGGTGATCGACCAACAGGTGGAGAACCGCAAGACTTGGCGCGACCGGTGCGGCGCTCAGGGTTTCGTTGGCGCGGACCTGGAGGCGGGGCAGAACGTGGACGCGGTCTTCGACATCTGCTGGCCATTCGAGCGCATCAAGGCGGCGTTGCTACCCGCCGGGCACCAGGCCTTTGGCGGCATCATCTGCTCGCACCTGCTAGAGCATGTTAAGGACCCGTTCGGCGCCGCGCGCAACATCGCGGCGCTTCTAGCGCCCGGCGGTCGGGTTTTCGTGCAGTCGCCTTGGGTGCAGGGCTTTCATGCCTTCCCAGACGATTACTGGCGCATCTCGCTCTCAGGCCTCGAGGTGCTGTTCGAGGGACTGGAGACCCACGACGTCTTCTATTCCGGCGGTTCCAGCGATGCGGGCTACAGGATCGTCAAGGACGGCCATGCGGATCTCTCGCTGAAGACCCGCCAGGCCGAAGCGGAGTTGTTCCAGGTGGTGCTACCCCGGCCCGCCAGCGAGAAGCTGCTGCAAAGCGCGGGAAAGCGCGTGCACCTGTCGCGCGCCTACATGCCGATCACGGTGATCAACTACTTGGCCGAGAAGCCGGCCGGCTAGGGGCCGCGTCTATTTCCCATCACCCCATGACGCGCCGGAATAGTTCCCGCGCCGGCGATGCCCCAGCAAGTAGGTGCTGGGCCAAGGGTAGTATTGCCCGTAGCCGAAATGACTGCGGCGGAAATTGCTGTGCCCCAGGCCGATACCCAGCCCGAAGCCGATCCTCGGATAGTAGCCGGCGGGCCGGTCCTTGCGGCCCTGCTCGTAGCCCTGCAGGAAGGCGGGTTCCAGTTCCGGCGGGCAGGCCTTTCGGTAGCGCCGGCCTTCGATGCCAACCTGATAACCGTTCTCCAGCGTGCAGTAGCTTTCCAGACCCCGGGCTCGGCCTTGGTCATAGGCGGCCTGATCGGCGGGATAGCCAAGCTCGGCGCAATCAGTGAATTTGCCGGAGCGCGCACCGGGCGCGACACCTAGGAGGCCATCATTTTCGCCGTAACTGGCCCAATCGGTCGCCTGGCAGGCCGCCGCGCGCTCGGCCACGGTTGCGGTCGCGCAGCCGCCCAGGCTCAGCGCCAGCGTCAAAGCTGCCGCTTGGAGCAGCGAGCGGCTGAGGGTTGGCTGCATGAGGGCCTCCTCGTTGACGGCCAAACGGCCGCAATCGGGATTTCCGGCGATCAATCAAAGTTTAACACGATTGGCTGTCAGGTGCCCACGACGACTTTGCGCGCGTGCCCGCGGATGGCCCTTCTTCGCAGTTGCAGCAAGAATGGGTGCGCGATAAACCAGGGCATTGTCCGGGGACTTCCATGCCCCGCGCGCCGAGGGACCGGGGAGGAAGGGACCGCATATGAACATCCACGAATACCAGGCCAAACAGATCTTGAAGTCTTATGGCGCCCCGGTTTCGGCGGGGGCCGCGGTGTTGGAGGCGGATGATGCCCGCGCGGCGGTCGACGAGTTGGGCGGCCCGGTCTGGGTGGTCAAGGCACAGATCCATGCGGGCGGGCGAGGCAAGGGCTCGTTCAAGGAAGCCGAGGCGGGTGAGAAGGGCGGCGTTCGCGTGGCCCGTTCGGCCGACGAGGCGGTGGGCTTTGCCAAGCAGATGTTGGGCAAGACGCTGGTGACCCATCAGACCGGCCCCGCGGGCAAGCAGGTGAACCGCATCTATGTCGAGGATGGCGCGGCGATCGCGAAGGAATTTTACCTGTCGCTGCTGGTCGACCGCGAGACCTCGCGGATTTCCTTCATCGCGTCCACCGAGGGCGGCATGGATATCGAGGAAGTGGCCGCCGAGACGCCGGAGAAGATCCTGACCATGTCGGTCGATCCGGCCACCGGGATCCAGCCGTTCCACGGGCGCAAGGTGGCCTTCGCGCTGGGGCTCGAGGGCGCGGCGATCAAGCAATGCGTGCAACTGGTCAACACGCTCTTCAAGTTGTTCACCCAGAAGGATTGCTCGCTCGTTGAGATCAATCCGCTGATCCTGACCGAGGCGGGCGATCTCGTGTGCCTCGACTGCAAGATGAATTTCGACTCGAACGCGTTCTACCGCCAGAAGGACGTGATCGAGTATCGCGACGAAACGGAAGAGGACCCGAAGGAGCTCGAGGCCTCGAAGTTCGACCTGAACTACATCGCGCTGGACGGCGAGATCGGCTGCATGGTCAACGGTGCCGGGCTGGCCATGGCGACCATGGACATCATCAAGCTCTACGGCTCGGAACCCGCCAACTTCCTGGACGTCGGTGGTGGCGCGACCAAGGAGAAGGTCACCGAGGCCTTCAAGATCATCACCTCCGACCCGAAGGTGAAGGGCATCCTGGTCAACATCTTCGGCGGCATCATGCGCTGCGATGTGATCGCCGAGGGCGTGGTTGCCGCAGTCAAGGAGGTGGGCCTGCAGGTGCCGCTGGTAGTGCGGCTGGAAGGCACCAACGTCGAGCTCGGCAAGCAGATCATCAACGAGAGCGGCCTGAACGTGATCGCGGCGGACAACCTGGCCGACGCAGCCGACAAGATCGTCAAAGCCGTTAAGGGGGGAGCCTGACCATGGCAGTTCTGGTTGACGAAAACACCAAGGTGATCTGCCAGGGTTTCACCGGTGCCCAGGGCACCTTCCACTCGGAGCAGGCCATCGCCTACGGCACCGAAATGGTTGGCGGCGTGACGCCGGGCAAGGGCGGAGCGGACCATCTGGACTTGCCGGTCTTCAATACGGTCGGCGAGGCGGTCGAGGCGACCGGCGCCAATGCCAGCGCGATCTATGTGCCGCCGCCCTTCGCGGCGGACGCGATCCTGGAGGCGATCGACGCCCAGATCGAGCTGATCGTTTGCATCACCGAGGGCATCCCGGTCCTCGACATGATGAAGGTCAAGCGGGCGCTCGACGGTTCGGCCTCGCGGCTGATCGGGCCGAACTGCCCTGGCATCATCACGCCCGATGCCTGCAAGATCGGAATCATGCCGGGCCATATCCACCGGCGCGGCAATGTGGGGATTGTCTCCCGGTCGGGAACGCTTACCTATGAGGCAGTGGCGCAGACCACTGCCGCGGGGCTCGGTCAGTCCACCTGCATCGGGATCGGCGGCGACCCGATCAAGGGCACCGAATTCGTCGACTGCCTGGAGCTGTTCCTGGGCGACCCGGAGACCGAGTCGATTATCATGATCGGCGAGATCGGCGGCTCGGCCGAGGAGGACGCGGCCCAGTTCATCACCGATGAACGCAAGGCCGGCCGGTCGAAGCCGGTAGCGGGCTTCATCGCTGGGCGCACCGCCCCTCCGGGACGGCGCATGGGCCATGCGGGCGCGATCATCTCGGGCGGCAAGGGCGGCGCCGAGGACAAGATCGCCGCCATGCAAGCGGCTGGAATCGTTGTCGCAGACAGCCCCGCCGGCCTTGGTGAGGCTTTGCTTAAGGCGATTGGTGGGTAATAGTGAGCGCTAAATGAGTACTGGGTGGCCCGCTGTGGGCCGCCTGAATCGCCGGCGGGCACGCCTGTTCCCCGTGTTCGCCATTAGAGGACAGGGGGGCCGAAAGACCCTCCCGAAGCCAAGATGAACGATCAGTTTCGCGCCTCGTCCTTCCTGCAAGGCCATAACGCCGAATACGTTGAGCAACTCTACGCTCGCTATGCCGCGAACCCGGATTCGGTTGATCCCACATGGCAAGCCTTCTTCCGGGGCCTGGGCGACGACCCGGGTGCCGTGCGCGACGAGGCGAGCGGCGCGCCTTGGGCCAGGCCCGATTGGCCGCCGCAGGTCAATGGCGAACTGGTCGCCGCGCTAGATGGAAACTGGGACGAGGTTCCCGACCCGAAGAAGCTGGCTCAGAAGATCAAGGGCAAGGCTGGTTCCGCGGGGGTCAGCGATGCCGATCTGCGCACAGCCGTGCTCGATTCGATCCGGGCGATCATGTATATCCGCTCGTTCCGCTCGCGGGGGCACCTGGCGGCCGATCTCGATCCGCTGAAGCTGCAGGGCGCGGTCCAGCATCCCGAGTTTGACCCGAAATTCTTCGGGTTCAAGGAGACGGATCTCGACCGTCCGATTTTCATCGACAATGTGCTGGGGCTGGAATCAGCCACCATGCGCGAGATCGAGGCGCTGCTCAGGCGGACCTATGCGGGCACCTTCGCCTTGCAGTTCACCCATCTGGCGGACCCGGAACCGAAATCCTGGCTGCAGAAGCGGATCGAGGGCTACGGCAAGGAGATCCAATTCACCAAGATGGGCCGCAAGGCGATCCTGAAGAAGCTGATCGAGGCCGAAGGCTTCGAGAAGTTCCTCCATGTGAAATACATGGGCACCAAGCGCTTCGGGCTCGACGGAGGCGAGGCGGTGATCCCGGCGATGGAGCAGATAATCAAGCGCGGCGGCGCGCTGGGTGCCAAGGAAGTGGTGATCGGGATGCCGCACCGGGGCCGCTTGAACATCCTGGCCAATGTGATGGCGAAACCCTACCGGGCGATCTTCAACGAGTTCCAGGGCGGCAGCTTCAAGCCCGAGGATGTGGATGGCTCGGGCGACGTGAAGTATCACCTGGGCGCCTCGTCGGACCGCGAGTTTGACCGCAACAAGGTGCATCTCAGCCTGACAGCCAATCCATCGCACCTGGAGGCCGTGAACCCGGTCGTGCTGGGCAAGGTGCGTGCCAAGCAGGAGCAGTTCGGCGACGACCGCACGGCGGTCATTCCGATACTGCTTCATGGCGATGCCGCCTTCGCGGGCCAGGGCGTGGTGGCCGAGTGCTTCGGCCTATCCGGGCTCAAGGGCCACAAGACCGGCGGGACGATCCATATTGTCGTCAACAATCAGATTGGGTTCACGACGGCGCCGCATCATTCGCGCTCGTCGCCCTATCCCACCGATATCGCGAAGATGGTCGACTGCCCGATCTTCCATGTGAACGGCGACGACCCGGAGGCGGTGGTCCATGCCGCCAAGGTCGCGACCGAGTTCCGCCAGAAGTTCCAGCGCGACGTGGTGATCGATATCTTCTGCTACCGACGCTTCGGCCATAACGAGGGCGATGAACCGATGTTCACCCAGCCCACGATGTACAAGGCCATCAAACAACAGTCGACAACGCTCGAGGTCTACTCGAAACGCCTGGCTTCGGATGGGCTGATCGAGGTGACCGAGGTCGAGGAGGCCAAGGCCGCTTTCCAGTCGCACCTGAACGAGGAGTTCGAGGCGGGCAAGGATTACCGCCCGAACAAGGCGGATTGGCTGGACGGGCGCTGGTCGGGTTTTGAGACGTCGGAGGGCGAATATCAGCGCGGCCAGACGGCTTCCAGCATGGAGCAGCTCAAGAAAGTGGGCATGGCGCTCACCCGGCTGCCCGACGATTTCAAGCCGCACCGCACGATTCAGCGCCTGCTCGACCAAAAGCGCCAGATGATCGATTCCGGTGAAGGGATCGATTGGGCGACCGCCGAGGCCCTGGCCTTCGGAACCCTTCTGACCGAGGGATTCCGGGTGCGGCTCTCGGGGCAGGACTGCACGCGCGGCACGTTCAGCCAGCGTCATGCGGGCGTAACCGACCAAGAAACCGAAGATCGTTACTATCCGCTCGACCACATTCAGGAGGGCCAGAGGCATTTCGAGGTGATCGACTCGATGCTCTCGGAATATGCGGTGCTGGGCTACGAATACGGTTTCTCGCTGGCGGAACCCAACGGGCTTACGCTGTGGGAGGCGCAGTTCGGCGATTTCATGAACGGCGCCCAGATCATGATCGACCAGTTCATCTGTTCCGGCGAACGTAAGTGGCTGCGCATGTCCGGCCTGGTGCTGCTGCTGCCGCATGGCTACGAGGGGCAGGGCCCCGAGCATTCATCCGCCCGGATCGAGCGGTTTCTCCAGCTTTCGGCCGAGGACAACTGGATCGTCGCCAATTGCACGACGCCTGCGAACTACTTCCACATCCTGCGCCGGCAGCTTCATCGCAGCTTCCGAAAGCCACTGATCCTGTTCACGCCGAAGTCGCTGCTTCGGCACAAATTGTGCGTCTCGAAGCTAACCGAGATGGCCGAGGGATCGAGCTTCCACCGGGTGCTTTGGGATGACGCCGAGATGGGCAATTCGGACGTCAAGCTGAAGGCGGATGACAAGATCAGGAGGGTGGTGATCTCGACCGGTAAGGTCTATTTCGATCTGCTTGAGGCGCGAGACGGCGCCGGGATCGACGACGTCTACCTGATGCGGCTGGAGCAATTCTATCCTTTCCCAGCCCTCAGCCTGACCCGCGAGTTGGCCCGGTTCAAGAACGCGGACGTTGTCTGGTGCCAGGAGGAGCCCAAGAACCAGGGCGGCTGGTTCTTCGTCGAGCCCAATATCGAATGGGTGCTGGGCCGGATCGGCGCCAAGGCCGGTCGAGCGATTTACGCGGGCCGCCCCGCGTCGGCCTCGCCGGCGACCGGACTGGCCGCGCGCCACAAGCACGAACAGGAAACGCTGGTCGAAGCGGCGTTGAGTTTATGATGATGTAGCCGCCACCCGCCCCGGCCTCCCCGCCCAACCACCAATAATACCACTGGTGGACAATTGGTGGTTGGGCGGGGAGGCCGGGGCGGGTGGCGGCCCCGAAAACAAAAGGCGAAACACATGACGGTTGAAGTCAGGGTGCCCACGCTGGGCGAGTCGGTGACCGAGGCGACGGTCGCGAGCTGGTTCAAACAGCCCGGCGAGGCGGTCGCTGCCGACGAGATGCTTTGCGAATTGGAGACCGACAAGGTCACCATCGAGGTGCCAGCCCCAGCCGGTGGGGTGCTGGGCGACCATGTGGCGAAGTCCGGCGACACGGTTGGTGTCGATGCGCTGCTCTCGACCATCGAGGAGGGAAACGGCGCCGTCGCCGCCGCGGCGCCCCCGGCAGCCGCTCCTGCCGCCGCGCCTGCAGAGGCGCCGCCAGAGCCTACTCCCGCCGCCGCGCCGGCGCCCCCCGCGCCCGCGCCGAAGAAGGCGGATGTCGAGGATGCCCCCTCGGCCAAGAAGGCGATGGCCGAGGCTGGGCTTTCGGCAGAACAGGTCCAGGGCACCGGCCGCGACGGGCGGGTGATGAAAGAGGACGTGCAGAAGGCGATCGCCGCGGCGATGGCGGCGCCTGCCGCCACTGCGGCGCCGGCCCCCGCTCCCGCCCCGGCGGCACGCGCGCCGGTAGGCGCCCACGACGCTCAGCGCGAGAAGCGCGTGCGCATGACCCGCCTGCGCCAGACCATCGCCAAGCGCCTGAAAGACGCCCAGAACACCGCCGCGATGCTGACCACCTATAACGAGGTGGACATGGGCGCGATCATGGATTTGCGAAGCGAATTCAAAGACCTGTTCGAGAAGAAGCACGGGGTGAAGCTTGGCTTCATGTCGTTCTTCGTCAAAGCCTGCATCCATGCGCTGAAAGAGATTCCATCAGTCAATGCCGAGATCGACGGCACCGACCTGGTCTACAAGAATTACTACCACATCGGCGTCGCGGTCGGCACGCCCTCGGGCCTGGTCGTGCCGGTGGTGCGCGACGCGGACCGGCTGGGCTTCGCCGAAATCGAGAAGACCATCGCTGAACTGGGCGCCCGGGCGCGCGACGGCAAGCTGGGCCTGGACGACATGCAGGGCGGCACCTTCACCATCTCCAATGGCGGCGTCTACGGTTCGCTGATGTCGAGCCCGATCCTGAACCCGCCGCAATCGGCGATCCTGGGGATGCACAAGATCCAGCAGCGTCCGATGGTGGTGGGCGGCGAGATTGTGGCCCGGCCGATGATGTATCTGGCGCTGAGCTACGATCACCGGATCATCGACGGCAAGGAGGCGGTGACCTTCCTGGTGCGCGTCAAGGAGGCGCTTGAGGATCCGCGACGGCTGTTGATGGATCTGTGAGACCATCGTGCCACGGCAAGACACACGGCTGGAGTCTGAAGGAGCTGAATTTCTCGTTTGTGGTCAACTTCTGATCGAGGGAATACCCACATACAAGACCTATACTCAAATGCCGGGCTACGATCTGGTTGCGACAAACCCGGATCGAGGCTCAATTGCGCGAATCCAGGTAAAGAGTCGTTGGGCAACCGACTATGATGGCGGTTTCCCCCTGAAGAATTTTGAATGCGATTTCGTTGTGCATGTCGCACTCAATCGGGGATATCGAGTACGTAGGAAGAAGCATGGCGACGATGATGGCAAAGGTGTTCCTCAGTTTTATGTATTTCCAATCGATGTTGCTAAAGCGGCGCAGAGCGAGAAATCGACGTGGGGAAAGGTCTTTAAACGGAACATGGACGACCCGGAGCAATATCGGGATTGCTGGGATTTGATTAGAAGCTTCCTGGAGATGGGCCGAATTTAGGTTTCTTTGTAAGCGAAGGCCGACTCCTGTGAACCCCGACCGCAAACGCCTCACCCTCGCCATCGGCGGCCATTGGATGCCGATGGATCTGGCACGGCTTTGCCATCTGGTGGTGCGGTTCTACCGGTTCGAGCAGCTCTTCTATTTGGCCAGCTCCGGCGGTCCGAACCTCTTCGGCGACCGGTTCAGTCCGGTGATCCTGAAATACCTCGCCGCCTTCGACTGGCTGGCCGCGCCCCTGATGAGCCCCCAGTTCAACGAGAGTTATGAGCGGTCGGAGGAATTCGTGCGGGATTTCGGCGTGACCGACCTCAGGATCATCCGCGCCGCTTACGATGCCGAGACGGATGAGCCAGGCGAGGTCGTCTTCTCGGGCATTGCCAGCATTGTCGACACAATCCGCGACGCGCTGCGCCACGCCTTGTCGCTGCGCGGCGACAGCCCCTTCATCGGCGATGACAGCCAGGGGCGCTTCACCGATATCGAGGCGATGTATGCGGCCAATCTGAGGCTGAAGGCCGACCGGATGCGCAAAATGGGCTATTCGGATGCCGAGCTGCACGCCATCGTCTCGCCCTCGATCGAGGACCTGCAATTCATTTCGAACGCGATGGCCCAGGGCAAAATTCTGGGTGTGGAGAATTCTCCCTCGCCGAGCTAGGTAAGGGGTCGGAGATCGCACGGATTTGTATGGAGGAAATGCCCCATGGCCGAGGATGGCGCCGGCAACGGGACCGAATATGACGTGGTGGTGATCGGCGGCGGTCCGGGCGGGTATGTCTGCGCGATCCGGTGCGGCCAGCTGGGCCTCAAGGTCGCATGCGTCGAGGGACGGGGCGCGCTGGGAGGCACCTGCCTGAATGTCGGTTGCATCCCGTCGAAGGCGCTGCTGCACGCCTCGGAATTAGTCCACGAAGCCGAGGGCAACTTTGCCAAGATGGGCATCACGGCCAAGGAGGTCTCGGTCGATGTACCCAAGATGCTGGAATACAAGGACGGGGTGATCACGGCGAACACCCAAGGCATCGAGTTCCTGTTCAAGAAGAACAAGGTCGATTACGTGAAGGGCTGGGGCGAGATCGCCTCCGCCACCGAGGTCAAGGTCGGCGACCAGACCCTGAAGACCAAGAACATCGTGATCGCGACCGGGTCCGAGCCCGCCTCGCTGCCAGGCGTCGAGGTGGACGAGGAACGGGTCGTCACCTCGACCGGCGCGCTCGAGCTGAAATCGGTGCCGAAAAAGCTGGTTGTGATCGGCGCGGGCGTCATTGGGCTCGAACTTGGCTCCGTCTGGGCGCGGCTGGGGGCGGAGGTGAGCGTGATCGAGTTCCTGGATGTCATCACGCCCGGCCAGGACGGCGAGGTGCAGAAGCACTTCCAGCGCATCCTCAAGAAACAGGGGATCGACTTCGTCATGGGTGCCGCGGTGCAGAAGGTCGAGAAGCTGAAGACCAAGCTAAAGGTCCACTACCAGACCCGGAAGGATGAGAAGGACCACGAGATGGACGCCGATGTGGTGCTGCTGGCGACCGGGCGGCGGCCCTACACCGAGGGCCTAGGGCTGGACGCGGTGGGCGTCGAGACCGAGAAGGGCATGGTCAAGACTGATGACCATTGGCGCACCAACGTGGCCGGCATCTGGGCGATCGGCGACGTGATCGCCGGGCCGATGCTGGCGCACAAGGCGGAGGACGAGGGCATGGCGGTCGCCAACGAGATCGCCGGGCAGCATGGTCATGTGAATTACGGGGTGATCCCCGGCGTGATCTACACGGCCCCCGAGGTCGCGTCGGTCGGCCAAACCGAGGATGAGCTGAAGGAGGCGGGCCGCAAATACAAAATCGGCAAGTTCCCGTTCATGGCCAATGGCCGCGCCAAGGCGAACTTCGCCTCCGAGGGCTTCGTCAAGCTGCTGGCGGATGCCGAAACCGACCGGATCCTCGGCTGCCACGTGATCGGCCCGGCGGCGGGCGACCTGATCCACGAGGTCTGCGTGGCGATGGAATTCGGCGCCTCGGCCGAGGACCTGGCGATGACCTGCCATGCGCACCCGACCTTCTCGGAGGCGATGCGCGAGGCGGCGCTGGCCTGCGGCGACGGCGCGATCCACGCCTGATCGGGGAGCGGGACGATGGCAAAGTTGCTGGGCATCTCCGGCTCGCTGCGCGCGGGCAGCTTCAACTCGATGCTGGTGCGCGAGGCGGCGCGGGTCTTCGATCCGGACGAATTTACATTCGCCGACCTGCGCCTGCCGCTCTATGACGGCGACCTGGAGGCGGAGGGGATGCCCGACGAGGTGACCCGGCTCTGCGACCAGATCCGGGCCGCGGATGCGGTGGTCATGTCGACGCCCGAATACAACAAGAACCCCTCGGGCGTGATCAAGAACGCGCTGGACTGGATCAGCCGCATCCCGCCCATGGCGCTCACGGCCAAGCCGGTGGCGGTGCTGTCGGCGTCGGCCGGCTATGCAGGCGGGCAACGGGCGATGGCGGCCTTCTACCTGATGCTGCTGCCCTTCAAACCCAACCTGGTGATCGGCGCGGAGGTCAATGTGGGAAACGCAAGCAGCCGGTTCGGCGACGACGGCCGGTTGACGGACGAGATGCTGATCGAGGGGCTGGAGAGGCAGATGGCGGCGCTGAGGGCGGCGATCTAGCCGATCGTTCCAAGAATCGGAAAGGTCTCGAGCATCCACCAGGCCAAGCGTTCGAATTCGCCCGTGATCATCATGGTGCCGACTACCACCAGCAACAGTCCCATGGCCTTCTCGACCAGGCCCATATGGCGGCGGAAGGCCTTGGCCCACCTCAGAAACGGCCCGATGAAGGCCGCCGCCACCAGGAACGGCACCCCCAGCCCCAGTGCGTAAACCGCCAGCAGCGTGGCGCCCGATGCGATCGTCTCCTCCTGGGCCGCCAGCGCCAGGATCGCCCCCAGGATCGGGCCGATGCAGGGGGTCCAGCCAAAGGCGAAGGCGATGCCAATCAGATAGCTGATGCCGAAATTGCCGGCCTGCGCCGGCCCCTCGAACCGCGCCTCGCGGTTCAGGATCGGAATGCGCAGGATATGCAGGAAATGCAGCCCCAGCAGCACGATGAGGCCGCCGGAGATCTGTGCCAGCAGCACCTTGTGCTGCAACAGAAACTGGCCGATCGCCGAGGCGGTCATCCCAAGCGCGACGAAGACCGTGCCCAGCCCCAACACAAAGAAACAGGCCGAGACGAAGACACGCCGCGCGAGCCTTGGATCGACCTCCGCTTCCTCGCCGGAAACCTGGTCGAGCGTGGTGCCACCCAGATATGCCAGATAGGGCGGTGCCAATGGCAGCACGCAGGGGCTGAGGAAACTGATGATCCCGCCCGCGAAGGCGGTCAGTATGCCAATCTCCATCCCCTACTCCTGTGGCTCTCCCGCCCCAGATAGGCGGTCTTGCGCAATTGGGAAAGGCCGAGCGTGGGCCGGTCGCGTCACATATCCGTCAATCCGGGCCGCCGAGCCCCGCCAGATATGCCACCAAATCCTCGATTTCGGCGGCTGTCAGCGCCGGGCCACCATAAAGCGGATCGTCGGCGCCTAGGCGTTGGCCCGGCGCGTAATAGGCCGGCATCGCGGTTTCCGGGTCCAATACCTGCGGGGCCACGATCCAAAGCCGGATCGCGCCGGGGCTCAACCGGCCGCCGATGGCCGAGAGATCCGGCGCCGCCTCAAGCTTTGGATCGTCGTCACCCGTGGCCGCCCCGGGCATCCCGTGGCAGGCGGCACAGCCCGCCCGTGGCTCGTCTTCGTAGAGTTCGGCGCCGCGCGCCGGATCGCCCGGTGCGCCTGTCAGGCTCTCTGGGATCTCCTCGGCATTGGTGATCCGGTAGGTAACAATTGGCTCGGCCGCGCCGGCCTCGTGCGAGAGCCCGAGCCCGGCGGCCACGGTCAGCAGCGCGGCGGTCACCCGGCGCATCTCAGAACCCTCCGCTACGCCTTGAAAAGCCGGGCGCACGCTATCGTTCCGCCCGGTGGCCGGCAAGGCCCTTGCGGCGCGTGGGCCCCGGCGCTAGGGCTTGGCGATGTCCGACGCCCCGCGAACCGATGCCGATGCCGAGATCGATACGACCGGTCTTTTGTGCCCGCTGCCGGTCCTCAAGGCGCGCAAGAGGCTGATGCCGCTGGAGGCTGGGTCGGTTTTGAAAGTATTGGCCGACGATCCGATGGCCCGGGTCGATTTTCCGCATTTCTGCGCCGAACAGGGCCATGAGCTGGTCGATATGCGTGCGGGAGAAGCCGGTATTCTAGAATTCCTGATCCGGAAGGGTGCCTAACCGAACCCCTCGCAAGGATCAGCGCGGTTGTGCGGACGAGAGACCCAGACGAAGTCGTAGGGAAGGCCGGTCAAGCGGGACGGGTCCTGATCGGCGAACTCGATCATTCCAACCGAGACAATCGTCAGGTCAGGCGCGAGCGCGCGCAGATAGACCGGCACCCCCCGGTCGGTGCGCGCATGTCCGTTTCCGGTGATCAGAACTACCCGGCCGCCACCTTTCTCGCGGGCCCTTAATACGGCCCGGGCGAAACGCGCATCGCGCAGACGCTGGGCCTCGACCATGCCGGTCGCAACCTCCCGGGGCAGGGCATTGCAATGCGAAGCGATCATCTCGTCCTCGACTTCCGCCCGGGTCTGGGGGTCGAGAGGACGGGTCAGGCCTATTTCACTGGCGCCCGGCCCATAAGCGGTCGCGGCCCCGGCGCGCAGCGCCTTGCGTATCTGGCGGCGCGGCACGCCGCCCCCGGCAATATATGCGCCCGGTGCCGCCTCGAAGATCGGGGCGTAGAGCTCCCATTCTGGCCAGCCCATACGCTCCCACCCGATCGCCGGGCCAATCTCGCCCGCGGCACCGCCCTCGGCCAGAAATGCTTGGACGCCCTCCTCGCTCGCCTCGGGCACCATCTCTAACGCCACGCCGGCGGGCCCGAGGGCACGCACCACCCGCGCCTGCCGGGCATGGTGGACCGGATTGTCGTGGACCTCGCCCAAAACAACGACATCGGCCGCCGCGAGACGCGCGGCCAGGGCTTCTTCGCTCGCAACAACGCCCTCGCGGTCCAGGATCAGGCCCGGGCCTTCCGAGATCACGGCGCCGCATCCCGCAAGCAGGAACAGCGCGAAGATGCCGGCGAGTCGGCGCAAGACGTCCTCCCAAGTTCGCTTTGATAACCCTAGGCGGTTGCCGTCTCGATTCAACCCGGCCCAGGCACAGTGATCACTGATTCCCAGGACGTATCTTCGTGCGTTCGAGACCTGAATGTCCCTGCTTAATTTTCAATTTACGATAATTTTAGACCTTCCGATCAGAACCAATGCGGGGATAGCAGGAGGGTCCGGTGGGCTTCGACGAAGCGGTTCTCAGATGCCTGGCACGCTACTGGGCCGTCACCGGCCGCGCGGGGAGCCGCGAGTTCTGGTGGTTCGCGGCGCTTTATATTGGCATTTTCGCCCTGGGCGCCGCGGCCCTGCTGGTTTCCGTCGAGGTCGCGATAACGGTGCTGGTCTTCGCCGCCGTGCTCACGCCACCGGCTCTGGCCGTGACTGTGCGCCGGCTTCACGATATCGGAGTCAGCGGCTGGGCCCTGGCCCTGCTTGTCCCGGTCCTCGGCCAGCTCTTCCTACTGGCTTGGCTGGCGCGCCCAAGCCTGCCGCGGCGCAACCGCTTCGGGCCCGAACCGGGCAAGAAAGCCGAAAGATATCTGCTTTATGCCCGCTGATGCCGGGCAATGGGGAATAGCGCCCCCATCTCTTTTCCATTGATCAACCCGCCCCTTATGGTGATGCTCGCGCGGGCCGGAACGAATGCCCGGAAACGGTAGCGGGGAGCATCGGTGCAATGAAGAACGCAGCCATGGTGTTGGGGATCATCGGCGGGGTCGTCGGCATGGTCGTCGGCTTTTTCGGCTACGGCTTCGCCGAGATCGGCAGCTGGTTCTCGGAGACCACCAATGGCTTGACCGACGAGACCCTGGGCACGGGCGAGAACGCGGACCGTACCCGGTTCGTCAGCCTGTTCGGGCCGATCCTCGGGATTGCCGGCGGCGCGATGTCGCCAGGCAGGCCGCTGTTGGGTGCGATCCTGATGCTGCTTTCGGCCGTCGGCATGTTCTGGGGCTTTGGCTTCAATGTCTTCACGATGTTTCCAATCGCCATGTGTCTGGCCGCTGGTCTGTTGGGCCTGAGCGGCGCCTTGGCCCGCGAGCGCTGAGGCGGGAGCGGCCAAGGGGCCATGGCTGAAACCCAAATTGTTGGCGCGGCGCGTGGCGGCGTGCTGCCACGAAAGGCACCGCTGGTCGCGCTGTTGGCCGCGGTCACGGCGATCGGGCCGTTTTCGCTCCAGGCATTGTCGCCTGCTCTGCCGGCGATCTCCGTCGGCTTCGAGGTCCGCTCGGAGATAGCGCAGCTGATGCTGTCGCTGTCACTGGTGGCGATGGCGGTCACGACTCTGATCTGGGGCCCGGTCTCGGATCGGCTGGGCCGGCGTCCGGTCATGATGACGGGAATGCTGCTTGCCGGCGCTGGCTCGGCGCTGGCGGCATTGGCGCCCGAGCTTTGGATGGCGGTGCTGGGCCGGCTAATGCAGGCGGGCGGCGCGGTCGCCGGCATGGTGTTGGCCCGCGCCGTCGCCCAGGATCTCTATGGCCGCGAGAGCTCGGCGGGCGTGATCGGTCAGATCACCGCCGCAATGGTGATCGCACCGATGATCGCGCCGGCCCTCTCGGGCGTCATCGTCGATTTCGCGGGCTGGCGCGGTGTCTTCGCCCTCGTGGCGGTTGCGGCGATCGGCCTCGCGGTGCTGGTGCGCGCCAAGCTGCCCGAAACCGCGCCCGAGGCGAAGCGTGAAAGCCCCCGCGCCATCCTGGCGGGGTTCGGCGAGATCGCCCGCAACCGGGCCTTCTGGGCCCATGCCTGCTTCGGCGCTTGTTCGCTGGCCGCGTTCCTGTTCTTCGTCGGCTCGGCGCCCTACGTGATGGAGGTCGCCTACCAGCAGCGCCCCAGCGTCTACGGCTTCTATTTCATGCCGATGGCGATGACCTACATGCTGGCCAATATCGCCTGCGGCCGCCTGACCCGGCGGTTCGGCGGCCACAAGATGATCGTTGCCGGGGGCACGATTTCGATCGTTTGCATGGTGATCGGTGTCGGGGGCATGGCGAGCGGCCTCGCGGGGCCGCTCAATCTGGTCGTGCCGGCGCTCTTCCATGCGATCGGGGCCGGGTTTTCGGTGCCGAACGCAGTGGCCGGCGCGGTTGGCGCGGCGCCGCACCGGGCCGGGGCGGCCTCGGGCCTTCTGGGTTTCATCCAGTTCATGACCGCCGCGGTCACGACCCAGATCGCCGGGTTCCTGCCTCATGACGTCGCCATGCCGATCCTGATCGGCATGATGATCCTGACCGCGATCGGGCTGAGCGGCTACCTGTTGCTCGAGCGGAGAAGGTAGTTTCCGTTCCGCCTCCCGCCCCGGCCTCCCCGCCCAACCACCAATTGTCCACAATGATTATATTTGGTGGTCGGGCGGGGAGGCCGGGGCGGGAGGCGGCGTTAGCTTACCAATTCATTGATTACCTTGCGGCATGCCGCGCCGGTCGCGCCATCCGGATCGCGTGCCCCGGTCCAGCCGCTGATCGAAATCGCACGAATATCCGCCGAAGCGGTAAGGGCGACACAACCCCTGGCGACTTCCTCGACTCCCGGGCCGCCCGGCACCGGATAGTTGAATCCGGGCGCCTCGTTCGCATCGATCACGTCCAAGTCGATATGCACGTAGACTGGGCCCGCGAGACCGAGCGCGCCCATGCCGCTCACCTCGGCCCGGTTGACCCGGCTCGCGTCCAGGGCGCCGCGCTCGAGCGGATCCAGATCGCGCCCATCGATCAGCCAGACGCGCTCCTCGGGGAAGGGCTTTAACCTCACAGCCTCGCACATCCATCGCGGACCGCGGCCCACCATCATGGCCAGTGGCATGCCGCCCAGGAACTGCGACGGGCTGGTCTCGGGCGTGTTGAAATCCCCATGGGCGTCGATCCAGACCAGCGTCGGCTCGACGCCGGCGGCGCAAAGCCCCGCCAGGACCGGCACTGCGGCGCAGCAATCGCCGGCCAGCGAAATGGGTCGCGCGCCATCGGCGGCTGCGCTTTGGACGAAGGCCTCGATCGGCCGGTGCAGCCGCGCCATCTCGCCGGGCGAGCGATCCGCGATCGCGCCCGGATCGTTGACCTCCGCGTCCTTTGGCGCGGCGCTGGCCAGTACCTGCTCGGGGTGCTCGAAATAATAGGGCGTCAGCAGCCAGCGATCGGTCATGGCCCGACCGTCGCACGGATCGCCCGGTCACACAATCAAGCCGGGCAATCAGGGCCTTGGCCCGATCTCGCCCTCCAGGATGAACAGGCGTTCGGTCTTCGAGGCGGGCTTGATGATCAAGGATCCGACCCCAGCCATGCCCGCGAATTGCCCGGTTCCCGAGACCAGTTCCCAGAAGCCGTTGTCGAAAAGCTTCGGCTTTTCGGCCCCTTTGAGGAAGACCGCGCGGACCGTCCATTTCAGATAGGCGATATCACCATTGGCTGCGGTTAGCTCCAAATAGCCTTGGGGGTCGCCGCCGATCGGCGGATTGATGTCGTGCCAGCCATGCTCGACCACCTTGGCGCCGTCGAAAGGCCCACTGCCCTTTGCGACCCCCTCTCGGCGCACCATTAGTACGAAATGCTTCGAGCCGTCGGCGAATTCCATCTTTATGGAATCTGTCGGTGTCATGACCGCCTCGACGCTGATCGGTTCCGCGGTTGCCGAAGCAGCTGCAAGCGTGGCGGCCAGAACCAGCGCGGTGGTCTTGAAAACGTTCATCGTGTCCTCTCTGGATGAGTTGTTGCCGATGTCTCTTGTCGCCCACGGCGTGCCGGGCCGAAAGCCGGTCTCACTGCACTGTGATGGCTGCGTTGGTGGGGGTTCATTTTGCCGCAGCAAGGTGCCGGTCCGGCGACGAAAAAGAAGCTTGCGTGGGCAGGGGATTACCCATATACAGCGCGCTCTTCGGCGATCCGGCCCCGGGAATACTCCGGGGGCCTGCTCGCCTCGCTCTTTGACATGTTTTTATGAACGAAGGGATATGCGGGCGGTTTGGCTTTTGGCTGGATTTGTTTCGCATATCGGCCTGCTAGGGGCGTGC
>Ga0224508_10000148_pt1 | contig 73718 bp, 55 predicted proteins | sample SF_Jan12_sed_USG_4_FD_170157 | JGI IMG/M metagenome (GOLD analysis project Ga0224508, IMG submission 170157) | Sediment microbial communities from San Francisco Bay, California, United States - SF_Jan12_sed_USGS_21 | ecosystem: Environmental > Aquatic > Marine > Sediment | place: USA... | reverse complement strand
CCATTTCGGACCGGTCCTCGACGAATACATGGGGAGTGTCCATGCACGGGCACTGCTGGTGAAAGGACTGGTCAGTGCACCGTCCTGTAGCGACTGCCACGGTGCCCATGACATCTGGCCCCGTTCAGATGATCGCTCGTCATTCGCAAGATCCAATGTTCCCGCGACGTGCGGGACCTGTCACCAGTACATCCTCGAGACCTGGCGCGAGGAGAGTGCCCACGGAATCGCATGGGCCGGCGGCGAGAAGAGCCCGGTCTGCACGACCTGTCACCAGTCCCATGATGTCGTGCCACCCAATATCGGCGATGCCCGACTGAAGATGCCCGAAGACTGTGGAACCTGTCACGAGGGTCGCTACACCAGCTACAACCATAACTTCCACGGCGAGGCCACCAACCTGGGCATGCTGGCCGCGGCGACCTGCTCCGATTGCCACACGCCCCACAGCAACCTAGCCGCCGAAGATCCGCGTTCGAGCGTCCACCCGGACAAACTGGGCGAGACCTGCGGGGCCTGTCACGAGCGGGTCAGCGGCAATTTCCTCGCCTTCGAGGTCCACAGCGAGCCCTCGAATTTCGACGGCAGCACCCATCCGGCGGTCAACTGGACCTGGTTCTTGATGACCACGCTGCTAATCAGCGTGTTCGTCCTGTTTGGTATTCACGATGTGTTGTGGTTCCAGCGTTCGATTGTCGCCTTGATCCGCGGCGACATCGCGCGTGTCAAGAACACGCCGAACGAGGGCGTCTGGGTCCGTCGTTTTCGACCGGTTCACATGTGGCTGCACGTCGTCGTGATCGTGACCTTCCTCGTTCTGGCGGCGACGGGACTGCCCCTCAAGTTCCATCAGTCCCCCTGGGCTCAGTGGGTCGCAACGCTGTTCGGCGGAGTCGAGATGACGCGGCTGCTGCATCGACTTGCCGCGATTCTGACCTTCGGCTACGCGATCTTCCATCTGACCCACGTGATCCGTCGGGTCTACGTCCGCAAGGAGCGGACCATTCTCTGGGGTTGGCGCTCGTTGGTCCCGCAGTTGCGCGATCTGACGGAGATGTTCCAGCACATCCGCTGGTTCCTCTACATGGGTCCCCAACCCAAGTTCGGGCGCTGGACCTACTGGGAGAAGTTTGACTACTTCGCGGTCTTCTGGGGTGTGTTGATCATCGGCTTCTCCGGCCTGATGCTGTGGTTCCCCTGGTTCTTCGCCCTCTTCCTGCCGGGTTGGATTCTGAACGTCGCGTTCATCGTACACAGCGATGAGGCGCTACTGGCGACCGGCTTCATCTTCGTCTTCCACTTCTTCCATACCCATCTACGTCCGGGGAGTTTCCCCCTCGATCCGGTCATGTTCATCGGCGCCGTGCCCATTGAGCGATTCAAGGAAGAGCGCCCGGCCGAACACGACCAACTGGTCGCCGACGGGCGACTTGAAGAGTTCATCGTGCCCCCGCCGGGTCGGCTGGAATTACGGCGGGCCTATCTGTTCGGCAGCATCGCGCTGGCGATCGGACTGCTGCTGGCTCTAGGAATCCTGCTCGGGCTGCTGGCCCTCTAGGAGGCCTTCCAGGATCTGCCGCGAGCCCTCCGCGTTGTGGTGGGCTCCCGCTTCGTCCAGCAGCGTCAACAGTTTTCGTGACCGCTCGGCCCAGTTGGCGTCGGTGGATTGGTCGATCTGTTCCAGGACCTGACGACGTAGATCCGCGAGGGTCTCGACGTTGTCCACGGCCATCGCCTCGTAGGTGCCGTCGTCGTCGTGACAGTCGGAACATGATGCAAGCGCCACGTCGCGGGAATGCGCCTCGGTCGTGGAGTGGCAGTCGTCACACGCAACGATGTCGGCCATGAAATCGGGCTCGATGGCAAACGACTCGAGCGCCGGGAGTGTGGCCGAGATCAGGCCCTGCTGCAGCCCATGACATCCTTCACAACTGTCGCTCTGCGGACTCGCGCCACCGGAATGGCACTGGTCGCAGCGGACGGCGGTATGAACTCCGTCCAGAGACATCTCGTGCCGGAACTCACCGGTCCGGAGGGACTCTTCCTGGCCGTCCTCCGTGGCGTTGAGGAACGTGTGACAGAGTTCACACGAAGAGTCGAGTGTCCCGCCGCTCTGGTTCACATGCTGGTTGTCGTGGCAGCGGAAACAGCCTGCAGAGACAAGGTGACCGATGTTGTCGGGGTAGGTTGTCCAGTCGACATTCATGTACGGGAAGACGTTGACGGCATAGATCTCCCGCGTCGTGTCAATCGCCTGATAGATCGCAGCCCGTCTGCTTTTCCACAGTTCGGGGTGCTCTTCACGATAGAAGCGAGAGAGTCGCTCGCCGATACGGGCGTTGGCCTCTTCGGTCTGCAGGTAGGGCGGCAGTAGTGCCTCGACGGTTTCGCGCTTGATGAACGGGAGAGTCTGATCGATCTTCCCGTTGGCGATCGCGACGTTGATCGACTCCTGTGGGGAAATGAACTCGTGGGCCGGTCGGTTGTGACAGTCCATACAGTCGATCGACCGACGCTCGCCCTCGGGCGGTGGATCCGAGGCCGGTCTGCCGTCGTCGCGGTAGATATGCTCCAACCCGGTGTCGTCGGTCCAGATGATCCAGGGAATCTCTTGCAGGATGGGGTCGGTCGCGATGTACTCGATCTGGCCGGAGAGGGCCATGTGGCGATGGATTCCCGAAGCCTGCCCGAGGAACTCGTTGCCACCGCCGGTCTTCAGGAGCAACGTGACCGTTCGATCGGTGTTCTGCTCGTCCGAGGCGTAGTGTGGAAACTCCTTGAGCTGCGAACCGTGGAACTTCTGCGGCCAGTGGCATTCCTCGCAGGTATCGCGGGCCGGTCGAAGCTCGCTGATCGCAGGTGGGATCGGGCGGCTGTAGCTCTCTCGCGCCGTCGCGATGACCTGACGTAGACCCGAAATCTTGGCCTTGACGAACCAACTGGCGCCGGTACCGATATGGCACTCGGCACACGAGACGCGCGCATGGGACGATCGCTCGTAGGCGACCGCCTCGGGTCGCATGACGGTGTGGCACGTCGTGGCACAGAAGTCCGTCGAGTCGGTGAAGTGGTAGCCGTGGTAACCGGTCACGGCAGCGATCGGAAGCAGCGTGAACAGTCCCACCGCCAGAAACTTGGCCACGCGGATCTGCAACGGGTCGCTGAAGTCGACGCGAGGCAGAATGCGTAACCGGCGGCTTGGGTCCAGACGACGACGGCGAATACTACGAATCAGGATCCCGGCCAGCATCAGAAAGATGCCCAACGATAGGATGCCGGGCAGGATAAGGTAACCGACGATATCCACGTAGGGATTGGCCGCCGGCGAGACGACACTGAACAGACCGAACGTGACGATGAGCAGGAGCGCAATGCCACCGATCAGCAGGCCGGTCAACGTGATCCAGTTGGTCCACAGCGGCTTGGTTATCAGCGGATGCTTCGGTAGATCCTTCATCCGTCCCCCTTCGGTCCCACGTTCACGCCGCTCATTCTAGAACAACTGAGATTGCGCCCAGAGCCTACGCGACATTCATGTCACCTCTGCAGGACGGGTTCCATGCTCGACCTCGAGTTCGCGAAGAGGACCCTCGATGCCGGGAATCGCATGCAACAAGTCTGCGGCCGAGAGAATCCCCAGCACACGAGCCTCCTCGTCGACGACGATGAGTCGATGTACCTGCCGGTTGATCATGAGAGCCGCGGCCGCGGCCGGGGTCTGATCGGGACGGATGCAGTAGACGATCGGGGACATGATCTCGTCAACGGTCGCAGACCGAATGTCGGTGAGTCGGAGGTTTCGGCCGTCCGTCCCCGTCGGCATCAGTATCCGTTGATCGTAGAACGATGCTCCGTCAACACCGCAGTTGTAGTGCCAGGCGATCAAATCAGTCTGGCTGACGACGCCGATGACGGTTCCATCCTCGTCCACGACGGGCAGACCGTGGACGCGTTCTCGGATCATTCTCTTTTCGAGTTCGTGCACATCTTCGTCGCAACGAACCACCGCGACGTCGCGCGCCATCATCTTCTCAATTGTCGGAGTCTTCGGCATGGTGTGTCCCTCCCTGCTCTCAAACGGCGCTCGACATCGAGCGACCCTCCAGGACGCGGTCCCGATGATACTCGTCAAAGACCGAGCAGATATTGCGAACGAAAATTCGACCGGGCTTCTTCACCGCAAGACGACGGTCCGCCAGCTCTACCATGCCCTCATCGATCCACCCACCCGGTTTGCTGAGATCGGCCAGTTCCGTCGCGAAGTAGTCTTCGAAGCGCAGATTGTGCCTGCGGTCGAACGACTCGAATGATAGCTCAAACTGACACATCAGCCTGTGGATCAGGTCTTGCCGGATCTTGTCGGATTTGGTCAGCAGGTAACCTCGCTCGAACGGGAGCCGACCGGCATCGATGGCTTCGCGATAGGTCGATAGCTTCTTGGTGTTCTGAGCGAACATTCCGCCAATCTCGCCGATGGCCGACACGCCCAGTCCGATCATCTGCTTGCTTCGATGCGTCGTGTAGCCCATGAAATCCCGGGTGAGTTCACCCATGCCGGAGGCTATCGCGAGAGAGTCTTCGGGCAGGGCGAAATGATCGAGACCCACAGCTACGTAACCCGCGCTCGTCAGTTCTTCCCGTGCGGTCTTCGCCAGGAACCAGCGATCCTCACCGGTGACCAGCGACCCGTCATCAATCTTGCGCTGGTGCGCGTTGATCGAGGGCAAGTGGGCGTAGCCATAAATCGCGATCCGGTCGGGTCTCATGTTTGCGACGCTCTTGAGTGTCCGGCGAAACTTATCCGGAGTCTGCGTCGGAAGCCCATAGACCAGATCGAAGTTGACCGAGTAGTAGCCGAGAGATCGGCTGGCTTCGAGAACGTCACGGGTCTGTTGCTCGCTCTGGATCCGGCCGATGGCGACCTGAACATCAGGATCGAAGTCCTGCACTCCGATCGAGAGGCGATTGAAACCTGCGGCCCTCAGGACGCTCAGGTGTTCTCGCGACGTCACCCGTGGATCTACCTCGACACTCATCTCCGCATCGGGGAGAAGATCGAAACGAGACCGGAAGTGGTCCAGAAGGTGTGCGAGAGGATCGGGTGAATGGAAGGTCGGGGTGCCACCGCCCAGATGCACACGGGAGACCTGGCACCGGTGACGTAGAGGCTCGGGGATCAGATCGATCTCTCGTTTGAGGTACCCGAGATACTGATCGCCGACATCTTGTCGAGGGGTCGAGATCACGGTGCACGCGCAGTAAGCGCATCGCTTCTCACAGAACGGGAAATGCATGTAGACGGCAAGCGAGTCGTCGTCCCGGGTGGCCACCTGATCCAGCCGGGCGAGGTAGTCTTCGCCGGTGACCGCTGAGCCGAAGTTCAACGCCGTCGGATAGGATGTATAGCGCGGGACCGGTCTGAGGAATTCGTCGATCCAGCGTGGCGACGTGTCCATGCCACCAACATACACCGAATTTTTTCGACAGTCCCTGCCGTCGGCGTCGTGGACTCCACGTATTGCGTGAGGGCCCGCTACGAGTAGCATTTCAGGGAAGGAGAGCTACATGGAATTCCACAAAGACACGCCGGTTGGCCGCATTGCATCTGAGCACCCGGGCGCCACGCGGGTATTTCACCGTTTCGGGATCGACTTCTGTTGTGGAGGCGGGAAGTCCATTGAGGTCGCCTGCCAGGCGAAGGGTGTCGACCCGACGACCGTGCTCGAGGCGGTTCAGGCCGAGCTCCTCGACGGCGATGCGGACGCCACCGACTGGCTCTCGGCCAGCCCCGCAGACCTGATCGATCACATCCTGAATGCCTATCACAAGCCACTGGGGACAGAACTGCCGCGGCTGAGCGAGATGGTTCAGAAAGTCGCGGAGGTTCATCACGACAAGGACGCGCGACTCGCGGAGCTCCGGTCCGTGTTCTCCGGGCTGAAATCCGAACTCGAATCCCACATGATGAAAGAAGAACAGATCCTGTTCCCCATGATCGTCCAGGGCCAGGGCGAATCCGCCGGGGGGCCGATCTCGGTCATGGAACAAGAGCATGACTCGGCAGGCGCGGCTCTACGACAGATTCGGGAGTTGACCGACGGCTTCCAGCCTCCCGAAGAAGCGTGCAACACGTGGCGCGCATTGTTCTCCGGATTGGAAGATCTGGAGCGGGAAATGCATCAGCATATCCACCTGGAGAACAACATCCTGTTTCCGCAAGCTCTCGGAAAATAGAAGACTCACAGGTCAGTCCGAACCCATCCGGATCAGCGTGTACTGCGAAGGATGAGTCGTAATCTCCATCCGCCGGAACTGCGCCTGGGCGATCCAGTAGGCCGCTGCGAGCATTCCGAATGCGGCGACCCAGACCCCGAAGCTACCGAGTGCGGATTGGCCCAGCCGAAGCATCGGGATCTCCACGAGCGCGCGCATCGCCCACGGACGCATGACGCCGAAGAGCGTGGTCATCGATGTCCAGATCCAGAAGGCAAGCAGCCCTGCGAGGCCGCCCCAGACGATCGTCTGCCGAACCCACTCTCGGACTCCCGGCCGGTAGGCCCGCAACAAGAGCGCCACCAGAAGCAACCACGGTACCGTGACCAGCGTTACGAGGACCGGAAGCATCGGGCCGCTGGCCGCGCGCAGGTCCGGGAAATCCTGGCGAAGGGTCAGTCCGTCGCCGCGCGGAATCACATCGCCGTCCGCATTCGTCGTGAGATAGCGTTGCTCGATGGTCTCCGGCGTGATCTCCGCCGTGTAAACCGCCCTCGCCGCGCGGCTGATCTGCAGGGCCACGAAACGCGTTGAACTCGTATTCGACGTCCCGAACGGAGAGTAGACCGCGACGGAACTCCACTTGAGCGGGGTCAGGAGTTCGGGCGTGTGGGACTCACCCCACGGCGAGACGACGGGCTGGACCGTTCCGTCCCGGGAGAATCCATACGTACGGAGGGGAATGGTCACCTGGTAACCGCTCTCCCCTTCTTCGAAGTTCACGTACTCCAGCTGCGATCTTCGCTCTGCGGCAAGAAACGCGCCGCAACCGTAGCCGAGACAGACGATCAAGAAGTAGGGGACCACCAGCATGGCGATCAGAGGTCGTCTGGAGATCGGTAGAGGGTCAAGGTAATGCAGGGAAGCCAATCGGGGCCCGATCACTGCGAACATCATGTAGATCGCCATCGGTATGTAGAGGAATCTCAGTTCCCGCTCGCCCGCCCCGAAGGCCAACAGACCGCCACCGAGGATGACGCCCCCGAGAAATATGATCGGTACGGCGGCCAGTTCCTTGGCCCCCGCCGACACGCAGCGTGCGATGGTCAGAGGGACCAGAAGTCTCGACGTACGCGTCGACGGCGAGAGGGACGTCGCCCCCACTTTTTCCGGGGATTGGGCTTCAAGCGGAATCAGCGAATAGGTCGGTGGAACCGCGCGGTAGATCACGATCGCCAGGATTGCGACGACGACGGCGAGACCGGCGACGGCTGCGGGACCGGCGGTGGCGGCAAGCCCCAGCAGCCATGGCGTGCCGCAGAGGACGACGATCGCCCACGCGACCGTGCCTACGTTAACGGGAATTCTAGCCAGCGTCGGCCGTGGGAGCTGCAGGAGCAGGGTCGCCAGAACGACCCCGGTCACCAGGACGACGCAGAGGCTCCAGTAGGAAACGTCACTATTCACGCGGAGCAGCAACAGGCGGTGTGCGGCGACCACCAGAAGAGCAAGTCCAATATTGACGAAACCGCCGACCAGCAGCGAACCCAGATGATTCGCCCACAACTGTCGTGCGCGAACCGGAAGCGACATCTCGAAGTGCGAACAGCGTGTTCGTGCATCGGCGAAGACGAGGTAGGTAGCGACACCGACCCAACACACCCATATCAACATGAGGGTGGAGATCGTCTTCTCCTGACTCGCTGCGCGAAAGGCAAGCAATCCCAGAAGAACGGAGGTGTTGACGCCGGTTGCCAGAGCCCATATCGGCAACATGCGCCACGTTCGACGGCGGGCTAACCGTGCCAGACTCATGACGCGCCTCCCGCCAATTCCACGAAGATGTCCTCCAGCGCAATCGACTGACAGCGGGCTTCCGCGACGCCGAGCCCCTGCTCCACCGCCGCCTGAGCCTCGAAGGGTGCCAAGCGGAGGATGGCGTGAAAACCGCCGGGATGTTCACGGACGCCGACACATGGCTCCAGAGCTCGAATTCGATCGGTGTCGAGGCCATTCGCTCGAGGCAACATCGCCAGCGAGAATCCCTCGTGTATCTCGTCCAGGCCACTGTCGATCAGCACACTTCCGTCATGGATCATCACGATTCGGTCGGCGAGCCGTTCGACGTCGGCCATGTAATGCGAGGAGAACAGGATCGATGTGCCGGTCTCGTTGAGGAGTCTTATCGAGGTCTCCAGGAACTCACGACGCGCGGCGGGGTCGAGCCCGCTTGCCGGCTCGTCGAGCAAGAGCAGCTCGGGACGATGTGCCACGGCACACAGTAATGCGACACGACGTGCCTGCCCCTTGCTCAACGACTTGATCTTCTTCGTGGCCGGGAGCTCGAAGCGCTCTACCAGGGACGCCGCCATCTCGTCGTCCCAGTTCGGGTAGAGTTGACGATGCAGGTCCAGCACACGTTCGATCGTCAGGAACGGTGGCAAGATCTGATCCTCGGCAACGTAACCCACGCGACGTTTGACCTCGACGGCGTCGCCCCGCGGATCCATCCCCAGCACCCGCGCCGTTCCTTCCTGGGGTTCGATCATTCCCATCGCGATTCGAATCAGCGTCGTCTTGCCTGCGCCGTTCTTTCCGAGAAGTCCGACGACCTGGCCCGGCTCGATAGAGAAGCTAACGCCGTCAAGTACGTTGTTGCCCTTGGTATAGGCCCGACGGATACCGTTGAATTCCAGCGCATTCATGACTTTGTTCCTTTCCGGATTTCTCTGAGGAGGTCGAGCAATTCGCCGTACGGCACACCACTGAGGGCGGCCTGGGTCAGCAGTCGCTCGGCCGATTCGCGTAGCCGTGCGCGAGATTCCCCAACGCGCTCGCGGGGAAGCCGCCGACGCACGAAGGTCCCACGACCCCGCTGGGTTTCGATGAACCCTTCCTGCTCCAATTCGTCGTAGGCCTTCTTGACCGTCAACGGTGCGATCACGAGTTGGGTGGCAAGCTCCCGGTGAGACGGCAGCTTGTCGCCCGGACTGAGACGGGAACCCGCGATCGCGTCCGTGATCTGACGGATGATTTGGCGATATAACGGAAGTTCGTCTCCGGCTGTGACGTAGAGATCCATCCGTTCACACGCCGCCGTTGATCGTACGCGCCGGCCCGACCGCTCTCGCCGCGACGATGGTCGCATCATCGAACGGCCGCCTGCCGCATGACAATCGGACGTCTCTGGCGATCGCACGGATCAGTCCGGGAGGATCGAGATCTCGGAACCGCATGATCGTGGATAACAGACGAAGCTCGCCAAACTCCCCCTCGTAGGAATCGCTGGCCTCGATGATCCCGTCGGTCACCAGGACCAGCGTGTCGTCGTGGCCCAACGTGACTTCCCGCAGGGACCCTCTCCAGTTCTCGAACATCCCCAGAACGGTTCCCGTGGCCCTCAGCCGCTCGACGCTGCCATCGGCGCGCAGCAAGAGGGGTGCGACGTGGCCACAGTTGGCGTAGCGCAGGCGCCTCGTCTCGTCTTCGTACTCCCCGATGAACAGGCCGGCATAGTGCTCGGCTGCGGTGCAATCGAAGAACTGGCGGTTGACGGACTCAATGCGTGGCGTCAGCGGGGAGGACGACAGCGTGTAGTGGCTGCGGATGCTCGCCTGGAGCGCTGCCATCATCAGGGCCGCCGGAACACCGTGACCCGAGACATCCCCCAGGATCAGGGCCATGCGCCCGGGCTCCGGCTCCAGGAAGTCGTAGAAGTCTCCCCCCACGACCCGACCCGGCAGACATTGACCGGCAAACTCCAGGGTTTTGAGCCGGGGGGAGGCCTGTGGCCGGAGCTGGGCCTGGACCCGCTCTGCGATCTGCATCTGATGGGGCTCGGCCGGGGGGCCGACCCAGGGTCTGCGGGGGCTTGTCGGGCTGCTCAGTGAGTTCATGGCGACCTCTTCCTAGAGTGATATAGATATATATATCACTAGATCACTACGAATTCAAGTCTGGCGTGGCGTATTCGATCCGTCAGGGCAACCGGTACGGGTATGTACTTACGTGTCCGGTACGGCTCTACCCACCGAACTGCCGTACGATCCCCTGTACATGTCTCTACAAGTGGAGTGCGGTAATGGATCAAACTAATAATGAGGTCCGAACCGGTTGGGGGGCTCGACTTGCGCAGTTGAGCATGGCGCTGATTCTGTTCGAAGGCGTTTCCGGATTGGCGATCACGCTCTCTCCGTTCCATCCGGCCATTCAGTGGAGCGTTCTGCTTCATACACTGCTCGGCGTGGCGACCCTCCTCCCCATCGCCTGGTACAGCGCGGTCCACTGGGATGACTACCGCAAGTACTCGCTCTCCCACGTCGTCTTCCTGGGCTACCTCGCGCTGATCGCCTTGCTGGTCTGTTCCGTCTCCGGAGTTGTGGTCACCTGGCAGGGGTTGCTGGGGACACGCATGTCGGGTCTCTGGCGAAACGTCCACATGATCTCCGGAATTGCGACGCTCGCCGCGACACTCCCCCATGTCGTGATTCCGCTCCTGCGCGTCTGGCGCAAGGAACAGGCCCCGGCGGCCCGCCGACTCATCGGCATCAGCCTCGGCATCACGGTGGTGGGCTGCGCTGCAGCGATCGGGATGGCGACGATCTACTCCGGCACGGACTACGTCAACGAGTTCCCCGAGGACTATGACTTTCTCTACGGTGAAGATCGTCCCTTCGCTCCCAGCCTCGCCCGCACCGAGAGTGGCGGTGCCATGGATGCGCGCATCCTGGCCGGATCCGACTCCTGCGGCACAAGTGGATGTCATACCCAGATCCTGGCGGAGTGGAAAGCCAGCTCCCATCGTTGGGCGGCGATGGATGCGGGCTTCCAGAAGATCCAGAGCATCATGGCCAAGCAGAACGGGGCGGAGTCGACACGCTATTGCGGTGGTTGTCACGATCCGATTTCGCTGTTCTCGGGCACCAAGAATATCTTCGTCGAGGATCTGACCGGGCTGGCCGGCTACCAGGAGGGCATCTCCTGCCTCTCGTGCCACGCGATCCGCGAGACCGACGTGCAGGGCAACGCAAACTACGTCATGTCGCAACCGGCCGAGTATCTCTGGCAGTGGGAGGCCGAGGGTCTCAAGGGCGTCGCCAGTGACTTCCTGATTCGCACCTATCCCGATCAGCACAGCAAACTCAGCAAGCGCATGTACAAGGCGCCGGAATACTGTGCGGCGTGCCACAAGCAGTTCATCGACGAGGAAGTGAATCAGGTCGGTTGGGTTCAACTACAGAATCAGTACGACAACTGGGCCGCGAGCCACTGGAATCATGAGGGGGATCCCGAGCGCACCGTCGAGTGTCGGGAGTGCCACATGCCTCTGCAGGATTCCACGGACCCCGCCGCGGGAGACACGGCCGACTACAACCGAGACGCGAACGATGGGAAGCATCGAAGTCACCGGTTCATCGCATCGAACAACGTGATGCCGCAGCTGTTGCAGGTCGAGGGCTGGGAAGAGCAGGTTCGATTGACCGAGCTGTGGCTGCAGGGCCGCTACGAGATCCCCGAGATCCGAGAGAAGTGGGGCACCGGGCCGATCATCGGCATCGAACTGGAGGTTCCGGAATCGATCAGGTCCGACGAATCGATCCCGCTTCGCGTGGTGCTCAGCTCCAACAAGGTCGGACATGACTTCCCGACCGGTCCCCTGGATATCATCCAGAGTTGGGTCGAGATCGAAGTCACCGACGATAACGGGCGTGTCATCTACACGTCCGGAAAACGGGACGAGCGGAATTACCTGGAGCCCGGGACCTTCCTGTTCAAGGTCGAGCCGGTAGACCAATACGGCAACCTGATCGATCGGCACAATCTCTGGGAGATGGTCGGCGTTCGGTTCCGACGCGCGTTGTTCCCGGGCTACACGGACACCGTCGAATTCGATATCGGCTGCCCGTCAAACATCCCGCATGCCGTAGGGGAAGAGCCGTACGACCCGGATCGCTCGGTGAGTGGGCACAGCATCCCGTCCACTCCGCAGGCGACCGTCTACCACATCGAGGCCTCACTGAATTATCGGAAGTTCGATCAGTTCCTACTGGACTACATGTTTGGTGAGGAGGCCGGCCTAACCGCGCCGGCGGTGACGATCTCAAGCGCGACCGCGACGGTTCGTGTTGACGACAGTCCGGTCGATCCGTCCTCGCAAACCGGGGGCTAGGGCTTGTCGAACGACTCCTCAAGGCGACCACTGGGACGTCGTCGTAGGCGCCTCTATCGCACGATCATCATCGTCGTTGTGGTCGTCGTCGTGGTGACGCTTCTCTCGGTCTACGCGTTCCGGACGAGTAGTCCTGGGACCTACGCGACGGGAGAGGAACACCAGGAGATCACCCGCGGGCTCAGTCGAGAGGTGCCGAATGGAGCACCGGAATTCCGCTTCGTCGATGTCAGCGTCGCTGCCGGTCTCGATGGGTTTCGAATGTTCGACGGAGAGCGCTCGTCTCAGTTGCCGGAGGATATGGGCAGTGGCGCGGCGTGGGGAGACTACGACAACGACGGCGACGAGGATCTGTTCCTGGTCAGCGGCGGGGGGCCCCTGAGTGCCCCTGTGGACAAGCTGGCGCCGTCGGTGCTTTACCGGAACCTGGGCGACGGCACGTTCGTCCCTGTCGAGGGATTCCCCGAAGTCCGCATGGTCGGGATGGCCGCCTCGTGGGCGGATTACAACGGGGATGGACGACTCGATCTGGTGGTCTCGGGCTACAACGCGTTGAGGCTGTTTCGAAACGATGGGGATCAGTTTGTGGACGATCCCGCGATCCCGTCTCGAGACGGGTACTGGGCCGGCACGTCGTGGGCCGATTTCGATCGCGACGGAGACCTGGACCTCTACGTTTGCGGCTACGTCCAATACATCCCGGACACGAAGGGTCGTGATCGCTCCACCGCGCAGTACGGACGCCAGATTCCTTACACGCTGAACCCCGCCTCTTACAAAGCGGAGCAAAACCTACTATTCGTGAACAACGGCGCCGGCAGCTTCACGGAGTCCGCCGAGGCTCTGGGCGTATCGAATCCCGATGGGCGAAGTCTTGGCGCACTGTGGCATGACCTCAACGATGACGGTTGGCCCGATCTCTACGTCGCCAACGATATTTCGGACAACGCGCTCTACATCAACCATGAGGGTCGGCTGGAGGATGAGAGCCACGCGGCCTGGGTTGCCGACTATCGAGGTGCGATGGGTCTGGCGGTCGGCGACTGGAATCGGGACGGAGATGACGACCTGTTCGTCACGCACTGGGTGGCCCAGGAAAACGCGCTCTACGACTCGCGTCTGGCCGACGGAGCCGATCAGCTACTCCGATTCGTCGATCAGGCAGACCTCAAGGGACTCGGGCAGATCGCGTTGCGGAGCGTGGGCTGGGGCGCGGAGTTCGTCGATCTCGACGCGGACGGATGGCTCGATCTGGTCGTCGCCAACGGAAGCACGTTCGAACGAGAGGATCGGCGCACCCGCCTGGTGCCGGAACTCCCCTTCCTGATGTGGAACGATCGGGGGACCTACTTCCACGACATGGCTTCATTCATCGAGTCCCTGTCGATCCCGAAGGTCTCCCGAGGACTCGCGGTCTCCGACTACGACAACGATGGCGACCTGGACCTGCTGTTCGTCGATGTCGGCGAGGGCGTGCGACTTCTTCGAAATGACACCCCACAGAACAACTGGGTACAACTGCAATTGACGACCGATGGAGCGCGTGTGGTCGCTGACGTCGGAGACGTTGTCCAGCGGCGTGCCGTTTCGGGGGTCTCCTATCTCTCGCACAGCACGCGACGCCTACACATCGGCCTGGGAGATGCCGACCAGATCGATACCATGAGCGTCTACTGGCCCAGCGGTCACGTCGACGCCTTCTCCGATCTGAACGCAAACACGATCTGGGAGTTGCGTGAAGGGGATCCAAAACCACGTCGCCTGAGCGGGCCGAAGCGAACCGAACTGACTCGTGAACAGACCACCGAGTTCTGGAGAGTTCAACGGGCCGCGATGCGAGCGATGAAAGTCGATGCAGATCCGGTGGCGGCCGGACGGCTTTTTGAGCAGGCGCTTCAGCTCGATCCGTCCCACGAGGATTCGATCTACTACCTCGGCAACTGCCTGGCGGAGCAAGGCGACGACGACGGTGCGCTGGCTCGTTTTGCAGAGTTGATGCGGATCAACCCGAAGAGTCATCGGGCGTTCAAACGTTGGGGCACGCTCCAGGCGATCGTCGCCAAATCATCCGAGGAGATCGAACGAGCGGAGGAAGCGCTAGACCGAGCCGTCGCGATCAACCCCGAGGCGACCGGGGCCAGAATGGTGCTTGCCGAAATTCACATCGTGCGCGGAGACACCGACGCTGCCAGACAGGGACTGCGATGGATTCGAACGACGAATCCCACCGCCGGAGACGCGTTGTTTCTCCTGAGCTACCTGGCGTGGAAGGAGGGCGATAACGGGGGCGCCAGAGAGCTGCTTCAAGACGCTTCCGGCGTAGGCGAGGAGTGGCGGCCGGAGGGTGCCGCCGCCGAAGGTGACGTCAAGAAGACGATGCATCAAGAGACCACATTGCTCGGAGACGCGTATACGAACTGGGATAGAACCGATGATCCGGATGTCGTGTTCGTCGCGCTGGATCGCCGGATCCGTGGCTATCTAGCTAAATCCCAGTAGTCTTCCGCCCTGATAGACGATAAAGCTCATGACCCATGCGAGCGCGGTCATGTAGGCGAACAGGAATACGGGCAGCCTCCAGCTCTTCGTTTCGCGACGGACCACCGCAAGCGTGCTCATGCACTGGCAAGCCAGCGCGAAGAACACCATCAACGACAATCCCACCAGCGGCGTGTAGACGGGGCGACCGTCGTCGCGGGTCTCATCGTGGATCTTTGCACGCAGTGTGACCGACCCCTCGTCGGATTCCGAGCCCACGCCATACACCACACCCATCGTGGAGATGAACACTTCGCGAGCTGCGAAGGCTCCGATGATGCCTACGCCGATCTTCCAGTCGAAACCGAGTGGGGCAAGAACGGGCTCGATCGTCTGCCCCAGCCGGGCGCCGTAGCTACGACGGAAGATCGCTCCCTCCTCCTGGTCATTCAACTGGTCGAGCCGATCAGCAAGGGCGGTTCCACCCATCGTCTGATGAGCCTCCGACCGTAGCGCGTCGTAATCGGTATCCAGTTTCGGATGGGTGGGGAAACTGAGCAGCACCCATAACACGATGGTGCAGAGCAAGATCATCCCGCCGGCCTCACGCAGGAAGACCGAAGAACGGAGCCACATCATGCGCAGCACGTCTCGAACGTGGGGTCGCCGGTACGAGGGCATCTCGAGGATCAGCGGCACGTTTCCACCCGGCAGGAGCGTCCGGCCGAGCACCGCCGCGACGACCAGCGCCATGCCGGTGGAAAAGACGTACATCGCCAGCATCAGGAGACCCTGCTTGGGGAAGATGCCCAGGACGCGAGATGGCGGAAATAGCGCACCGATGATCAGTGTGTAAACCGGCAAGCGGGCACTACAAGTCATCAATGGAACCACGAGTATCGTCAGGAATCGGTCGCGCTGGCGCTCCATCGTTCTTGTTGCGAGGACGGCCGGTACCGCGCACGCAAAGCCGGACAGCATGGGGACAAACGCTCGGCCGTTCAGGCCCATCGCCCGCATCAATCGATCCATCAGGAACGCGACGCGAGCCATATAGCCGGTATCCTCCATCAGCCCGATGAAGAAGAACAGGAGAAGGATTTGTGGAAGGAAGACGACGACGCTGCCGACTCCGGCGATGACACCGCCGACCAAAAACTCGGTGAACAGTCCGTCGGGCATAACAGCGCGGGTCCCCTTGACGAGGAGACCGATGCCGGATTCGACAAACTCGATCGCAGGCACACTCCAACTGAACAACGCCTGAAACGTCACTCCCATTACGACCAGGAAGAGGGCGAACCCGATCCAGGGGTGCAGCATGACGCTGTCGATGCGTTCGGTGAACGTCTTTCTGGCCGTTTCGGCCTGTTGCAGGAAACTCTTCAGATGACGATCGATCCAGTCGAACCGATTCGCGATGATCGTGCGGTCAATTTCGCGACCCTGCTTCTCTGCCTCCGCGTATCGCGCGTTCACTTCATCCCGGAGCTCGCTGGACACGTAGCCGAGTTCATCGTCGTCGGCGATGGACAGGAGAGCCCAGATCGCCAGCGACTCGCGTCGCGCCGGTGACTTGCGCAACCACGCATCCGGTAGAACGCGAGCGACGCGATCGATATCTTCTCGAACACGGTGATCCGTCGGTGCCCAACGACAGGTCGCCCGCCCCGTCTCCGGCTGATCCAACACCTCGATCATGCGCTTACGTAAAGTGTCGATTCCCGCGCCGCTCAGACCCGAGACGGAAACGACCGGGATACCCAGCTCCTGCTCCATCCTCGCCACATCGATCTGAAGACCCTCGCCCTTCAGTAGATCGACCATGTTTAGGGCGACGATCGCCGGACCGCCTGTTTCGATGATCTGCAACACCAGGTACAGGTTGCGTGATAGCTGTGTGGCATCGACCACGATGACCGTCAGATCCGGTGGCTCCAATGGGGGAATGCCCGCGATGGCCAGGATCGCGATCTGCTCCTCGGCGCTGCGAGCGCTGAGGCTATGGGTGCCCGGCACGTCGCAGATGACTGCGGGGTGTGTTGCGTCGAGGCTTACCGGTGCAACGAACTTCTCGACGGTGATACCGGGATAGTTGCCGACCTTCTGGTTCTTGCCGGTCAGGCGATTGAATATCGACGTCTTGCCGGTGTTCGGGTTTCCGCACAGGGTGACCAGCGGAGGAGTCTCGGTCAACTGGACAAGCTTCATTCCGCAGAGCCCGCCTCAAATCGAAGCCGATCCGCTTCGGTCACTCGGAGACTGACGCTGCATCCACGAACTCGCAGCTCGACGAGGCCCCCTACTTCGACTCGACGCATCAGTCGAACCGGGGTGCCGGGGAGCAAGCCCATCTCCATCAGGCGGCGTCGAAACGTACGCTCCCCACCGATCTCGGCAAGGATCGCCGTCGCACCTACACGCATGTCCTTGAGATTCATCATGGCGTTCGGGGGTTATGCTAGCAAACCGGCGGAGCCGCGCGTCGCCCTCAAGCGATCAGTTGTCCGCCGTCGACGCGCAGGACCTGGCCGGTCACGTGTCGGCTCAGGGGTGACGTGAGGAACATGGCCACCGCGGCAACATCCTCTGGCTGGCCGGCCGCCCCCAGGACGGTCTCGTCGATCGCTCGTTGGCGGTCGACCTCCGGCAGCCCGGAGGTCATCTCCGTTTCGATCAAGCCGGGCGAAATGACGTTGACACGAATTCCGAACTTCCCGGTCTCTCTTGCCAACGATCGTCCGAGTCCGATGAGTCCGGCCTTGCTGGCCGCATAGTTGGTCTGCCCGAACTTGCCGCGTTCACCGTTGATCGACGCGATCAAGACGATCGCGCCACCCCCCGAGGAACGCATCCGCGGAACGGCCTGTCGTGCCAGGAAGAAGGCGGAGTCGAGATTGACGCTCAGCACGCTCCGCCAGTCTTCGTCGCTCATCTTCCAGGAGACGCCGTCTCGTGTTGTCCCGGCGGCGTGGACCAGCATGTCGAGTTGCTTGTGCGCCGCGTCGAATGCGGCAAACAGCCGAGTCACCTGAGCAGAGTCGGATAGATCGCACTCGATCGACTCCGCCCCCTCGGCCGCGGACCTGCCGGCAAGGTCGACCGACACGACGCGGGCGCCGGCGTGCATCAGCATTCGAGCGGTCGCGAGGCCGATCCCCCCTCCGCCCCCCGTCACCATCGCTACCTTGCCACGGAGCAGCTCGGGAGACAGGCTCGCAAGATCGATCGGCGGCTGCGTCACTACTGGTTTCTCCAGGCCGGTTTTCGTTTTTCCATGAAAGCGGAGAGCCCTTCGTGTGCGTCCTTCGTGGACATCAACCCGTCAAGGTAGAGTCTTTCAACGCTTCGCAACTCTTGTTTGAAACGCTTCCGGTACCCATCACGAAGGGCACGCTGTGCAAGGCGAAGACTTGATGCGGAATGCGGAACGAGGTATTCGCGAGCGTACGTCAATGCCGCCATGCCGGGCTCGTCATCGATCGCGTCGACCAGTCCGATGCGTAGCGCCTCCTCGGCACCGATACTACGACCACTGAGACACAGGTCCTCGGCTCGACTGCGCCCGATCCGCTCCGGGAGGGCGACCGACGCGACCGGCGCGAAGACGCCCAGGACGATCTCCGGTTGACCCAGCATGGCCCCGGGGTGAGCAAACACACGGTTGCAGAGACTGGCCAGTTCGAGGGCACCGCCGAGACACTGACCGCCCACGGCCGCCAGCGTCGGAACGCCCGCATCGAACAATCGCTCGAACAACTGGTGAAAGCCGGGAATCATTGCGTCGACCTTGCCGGGAAGATGTTCCTCGACGCTGGCACCGAACGAAAAATGCGGGCCTTCGCCCTCGATGAGGATCGCCTTCAGATTCTGCTCGGATGCCGCCTGCGAGAAGAGCGCGCTCAGCCTCTCGACCTTATCCATGTCGAGGATGTTGGCCTTGGGCGTGGCCAGCCAGAGGCGCCAGATCTGTCCACCCTCGAGGCGCTCCAGCCTGACCGTTTCGTTCCGGCTCAACCGACCGTCTCCTTACCGTGAGCCTTCCTGAGGATCTCGTCCACCAGTTCCTCGCCCCAGACGGCTCCCTCGGCCAGGCGCTGGCGTAGCAACAGGAAGTCGGGCTCTCGGCACTCCCGCGATCCCTCGTGGAAGGCCCGGAATCCGGCTCGACCCTCGGTCATCATGTTCAACCCGAGCCAGGCTCGATTGGTTTCCCGGTTCCGATCCCAGTGTTCGAGCTTGTGCTTTCGCATGCTCTCGACCGTCTTCGAGAGACAGCCCGGCATCGTCATCGCCAGCTGATAGACCAACGCATCCACCTCGCGATCGAGCAGCGATAGATCCACTTCGCCCGCCGCGATCGCCTCCTTCGCCTGGCGTGCCGCGTCTCCGACTTGCGGCTCGCCGTAGACTATCTCGCCGTGACTGTCGATCCATTGATCGGTGATCGCCCGTGGGTTGGGAACGAACTCGCCGTTGACCTTGAGTGCGGGAATGATCCGTCCGATCAGACCCAACCGCTTGGCCTTGTGGGCGGTCCACGGCTGACAGAGCGTGCAACTCTCCATCGCGGCCTCGATACCCACGAACAGCGGAAGGAAGTCGGTGCTGCCGCCATCGGGCGCCGATCCGTGCTTGGGGCCGGCCTGACCGAACAGGGCGAGATCTTGCGCGACCGTGAAGTCACAGGCCATCCCGATCTCCTGCCCCCCACCGATGCGCATCCCATTGGCACGACAGACCACCGGTTTATCGCAGTGAAGGATCGCGCTGACCATGTCGTTGAACAGACGCATGTACTGTCGGTACTCTTCCGGGCGACCCGCGTAGTACGTTGCGTACTCTGCGGTGTTGCCACCGGAGCAGAATGCCTTGTGACCGGCGCCGGTGAACACGACGGCGACGCACGCACGATCGTCGGAGGCCCGTCGCATCCCTGCGATGACTCCCTTGATCATCTCAGTCGTATAGGAGTTGTACTGCTTTGGATTGTTCAACGTGACCCGAGCGGCGTGGAGACCCTCTACGATCTCTCCGTTTGGGCGTTGCAGCGGTTGGTTCTCATACAGTACGCCCTCGTACTCACGGTCTGGTAGCAGGGCATGATCCTTGAATTCCATGATGGCTTACTCCGGCACGAGGATGACTCGACGGGAGACCCGTCTCTCGTGTAAGTCCTCGAAGGTTTGATTGATGGTGGACATCGGGCGATGTTCGATGAACGACTTCAGCTTGACGCGACCCGAGAGGACGAGATCTACGATTGCAGGATAGTGTTCCGGAGGGCAGCCCCAGTTGCCCTGTACCGTGGCGTCGAAGGCCATCAGGTTTGACAGACGCAACTCCAGTTTCTTGGGTGTAAACCCGACGACGGAGAGATAGGCCCCGTGTCCCACCAGGCCGAACGCCGTCGCCTGGCCCGCCGGCGACCCCGAGGTCTCGAAGATCTTGTGGCGCCACGATGGGATCTCGCGTTCTGCAGCCAGCTTTCGAATCGCCTTCCGCAGCTCGCGAAAGTCCAGTTGATCCGAGCGTAGTGTAAGGTCCGCGCCGTGCTCCGCCATCAGCGCCAGGCGATCGTCATCCATATCGACGGCGACGACGACGGCTCCCATCGCCGCTGCGATCTGCACGCCGAAACCACCTACGCCGCCGACCCCGATGAACACCGCGAGGTCGCCGCTGACGAGTCCCGATCGAACGATCGCCTGGTACGGGGTCGATACCGCGTCGGCGATCACGGAAAGATCACGCAACTCCAGCGCGTCGGGGTTGACGGTCGTGTCGCTCAGATCGGGAACCGGACATAACCCTCGGGCCGGAACACACACGTGGGATGCGAATCCGCCGTGGACGTCACTACCGGGGAAAACCTGCTCCGGGCAAATCTGTGCACGGCCTGAGCGGCACGTGGCGCAGCTTCCGCACGGGATAACGGCGGGTACGACAACCGCGCGACCGAGCCAGTCGGTCGTCTCGTCGCCCGTCTCGACGACGGTCCCGCTGACTTCGTGGCCGAGGGTTAACGGGAACCCGTGTTTCGTCGGAACGCCCTCGTAGAAGTAGCCGAGGTCGGTGTGACAGACGCCGCAGCCTGCGACCTCTACCACGACCTCACCGCTCTTGGCGATGACCTCTCGTTCCACGGGGACCATCGGCGCTGCAAGTTTATTTACGGTCCAGGCACGGGTCTGCATGGCATAACTCTCGCGTTAATCGAAGCCAACGGCGTCCGTTGGCATCGTATCCCTAACTTCTATGCAAGTGCCCAAATTCTGTCTATCAGGGAACTCCCTTATCCAGGGGCCTGGCCCCGATCCAAGTCGACCGAGACAGTCGTCAAACACCCCTATTTATTGTAGCTTCGAGGACTACCCTACTCGCTCACCGACGAGGGAATGGACGAATAGATGGGGGCGCCGTGAAGAGGATCATCGAACCCTTCCGAATCAAGGTGGTCGAGCAGCTCCGCATGACCACGCGCGAGGAGCGCGAGGCGGTCTTACGTCGCGCACACTGGAACCTCTTCCGCATCCCGGCCGACGAGATCCTCGTGGACCTTCTGACGGACTCAGGGACCGGCGCCATGTCGTCGGAGCAGTGGGCCGCGATGATGCGGGGAGACGAGTCCTACGCGGGTGCGCGTTCCTGGTACCGTTTTCGTGACCGCGTCCGGGAGATCACGGGGTTCCGCCAGATCATCCCGACGCATCAGGGTCGGGCCGCCGAGCGGATTCTGTTCTCGTGTCTGGGAGTCGCCGACAGGGTGGTCGTCAGCAACACCCTCTTCGACACCACACGCGCCAATGCCGAGTTTCAGGGGGCGCGTCCGATCGACATCCCGATCCCCGAGGCCCTGATCCCCGCCGAGGAGCATCCGTTCAAGGGCAACATCGACCTCGACGCACTTCAGCGAATCCTGGAAGACCCATCGAGCGACGTCGCCTGTGTGATCCATACCGTCACGAATAACTCGGGCGGCGGTCAGCCCGCATCCCTGGCCAATATCAGGGCGGCATCCACGCTGTGTCGAACGCATGAGGTTCCGTTCTATCTCGACGCCTGTCGCTTCGCGGAGAACGCGTACTTCATCAAGTTGCGCGAGTCCGGCCAATCGGATCGAACCCCCGAGGCGATCGCCAGGGAGATGTTCTCCCTGGCGGACGGGGCAACGTTCAGCGCCAAGAAGGACGGGTTGGCCAATATCGGCGGTTTTCTTGCCAACAACGATGACGCCCTTGCAACGAAGGAAGAGAATCTCCTGATCCTCACCGAGGGGTTCCCCACCTACGGTGGCATGGCCGGGCGGGACCTCGAGGCGATCTGCGTCGGCCTGAGCGAGGTGCTGGACGAGGAGTACCTTCGCTATCGTCTGGGCTCGACCCGCTACCTGGGCAACGCGTTAACCGAGCTCGGGATCCCGATCGTGCGGCCACCCGGTGGACATGCCGTCTACATCGACGCGGGCGCGATGTTGCCCCACATCCCCCCCGGAGAGCTCCCGGGGCAAGCCCTGGCCTGTGCGTTCTACCTTGCGGGTGGGGTGCGCGGTGCCGAGATCGGGACGCTGATGTTCGGAGATCATGCGGCCCTGGAGCTGCTGCGTCTTGCCATCCCGCGACGGGTCTACACCCAGTCCCAGATCGACTACGTGATCGATGTCGCGGCGGAAGTTGCGAAGGACAAGGCCGCGCTACGAGGGCTTCGTATCGTCGAGCAGGCAGAACACCTGAGACACTTCAGCGCTAAGCTGGAACCGCTGGCCTAACCTTGAGACGGCCGCGTGTAGAGCAGTAGATGGGACCGGCAGACAGCCGCCGGACAGTCTCCACACCGCTCATCAAACGAATCCGGCCGGACCGATTCCAGGCGCACCTCGTTTCCGAGGGATTCGTAGAGTTCCGTGACCTCGGCCTGCCGATCGGGTCCGACCATGAATCGTCGGACCCATCCCTGCGCGATCAACTCCGGGTGAGAGGGGCATTCCGGTAGAACGGTCACCTTGCTAACCCGCCACTCGCTCGGCCTGGAGTCGCTCCAGACGAACCTGACCGAGGATCGCCGCACCGACAGCGGCCGTGTACTGCACCAGCTCGGGATCGGCCACGTTGACCTTCTCTCCCAGCTGTTTGGCGATGGCGTCCACCATCCTCGGCCATCGCAGCAGACCGCCGATCAACGTGAACTCCGGCTCCGCCTTGACGCGCTTGAGTAGTTGGACGGATCGCTCCGACAACGAGTTGGCGCTGCCCTGCATGATGTCGCCGGGAGACGTCCCCATCGAGAGGTGGTTGATCACCTCCGACTCCGCGAAGACGGCGCAAACGCCGGAGATGGTGACCTCTTCCCGAGAGGTGTCCATCAGACCGCCGATCTGCTCGGTTTCGTAACCCATGTAACGGGCCGTCTTCTCCAGGAACGCACCCGTACCGGCGGCACACTTGTCATTGAGACGGAAATTCTTGACCCGCGCCGACTCGTCGATGCGCGTGGCCTTCATGGTCTGACCACCGATGTCGAGGACCGTTCGTGTCCCGGGGAACAGGAAGTGGGCCCCTCGTGCCGCGGAGGTAAGATCCGTCACCGCGAGATCCTTGACGTAGCACTGATGACGCCCGTAACCGGTGGCGATGGTGTACTCGACGTCGTCTCGCTTCAAGCCGGCCTCGGCGAGCGCGGCGTCGAAGAGCGCCTCGGAAACTTCGGTCAACTTGAACCCGGTCGCGTTCATCGCCTTCCCGATCAGCTCTTTCCCGTTAAACACGACGGCCTTGGTGTAGGTCGAGCCCACATCGATCCCGGCGGTAATACTCATGGTCTTGCCTCCGCCGACTTCGTAGATTTGGTGGGCGTTCGACTGGTGAGGATGTGGTCGAGGGCGAAGAGTGCGGCACCCATGGCGCCCATGTAATGGGATTCCTCGCTGACGTTCAGTTTCTTGTCCAGACGCTCTTCGAGAGCCTTGACCATCGCAACGTTGCGCGTGACGCCACCCGTGAAGGTGATCTCGTCTTCGACTCCCACGCGACGCATCAATCCCGCGGAACGACTTGCGATCGACTGATGGACGCCCCAGAGGATGTCCTCGACCTTCTTGCCCTTGCCGAGCCAGGCAAGCACCTCCGATTCTGCGAACACCGTACAGGTGGTGCTGATACGCACCGGCTTGTCCGATTTGAGCGCCGTCGGCCCCAGATTGTCCAGACCCAGATCCAGCGCCGCAGCCGCCGCGCCCAGGAAACGACCGGTACCGGCGGCACACTTGTCGTTCATACAGAAATCGTCGATCTCGCCCTCCGCGTTCACTCGGATGGCCTTGGTGTCCTGGCCACCCATGTCGACGACGCTTCGAGTGTTGGGAAAGAACTTCACGGCGCCTCGGGCGTGGCAACTGATCTCGGTGACCTGCGCATTGCCGAACGTGATCCGATAGCGGCCGTAGCCGGTGCCGATCACGTACTCCACCTCCCGCTCGCTAATCTTGGCGCCGGCAAGGGCCTCCGCGAAGGCCTTCTCGGCCGCCCGCACGACGTTGGCACCGGTGTCTCGCAGTGAGCGGCCGGCGATGATTCCATGCTCGTCGATGATGATGGCCTTGGTTTGTGTCGAGCCGACGTCGACTCCAGCTGCATATGCCATAGCGGTTCCTTTACGACGCGCTCCGCGCGTGAGCCTTTCGTGCGGCCAGTCCTTCGAAAAAGGCATCGGACCGGTTCTTGAGTTGTGCCTCGGAGACGACGCGTCGGTCCATCATGTCCGACTCGATGAACAGCGTCGGGATGTCACGCTGCGCCATCAGGTGGCGACGACTATCGGCCATGCCCGCTGACGTCGTACGACAGCTCTTGATCGGGTGGTAGACGACGCCCTCGATTCCGAAGTCGTCGATGATCTCGTTGAGAACCAGGTCCTGGTAGAACATGCTGTCCATCGCGTCACGCACGCTGATCAGCACGCCCTCGGCCAGACTGTCGAGAGGATCATCCAGGTCGTACTCGAAACCACGATTGGTGCCGCCGGAGGCGAACCACAGATATGTCGAGTTGACGAACGTCCCGCCCCACTCGGTAAACAGCTCGTTGAAGCGACGGAAGATCGGGTAACACGGCACACCGACGAACGCGAGTCTATGCGTCTCTTCGGTCAGCGTGCCGATGCCGTTGGCCGCCTTGAACTCCATCTCCTCGACCAGGTCGTCAAAGTACTTGGCCCCCTCCGGGGTGCCACGCATGCCGTTGGCAACACCCAGATAGATCGTTCCATCGGTGAGCGCGTTGAACACCGACGGCCGACTCTGGTTCAACTCGAGGACACGCTTCCAGCCGCGGCTCATCGTATTGGCGTGTCCCATCACCTCTCGCAGCTTGTCGATGTCGAACTTCTTTCCGGTGACCTGCTCGCACAGCTGGATCAGTTCCTTTAGCTGAGCCTTGACGTAGCGATGATCGTTGTTGAAGTCGGTTTCGCCGATCGACGTGATCAGGCCGCCCTGGCGGGTCCCGGGGACGTCGAGCGTGAAGAGCGGGATCTTGTGTAGCCGTTCCCAGATCTCCGCCCATTTGATGTAGGTGTTGCAGGCGTTCGTGTAGACCGTGAGAGCCGGCTTGGGTACCCGGCCCATCGGATGGAGACCGTCCTGAATCTGCGTGGCGTAATCGGCCTTCACATACCCACAGATGTCCGGCGAGTAACCCGCATCCTCCGCGACGCTCAGGTATTCATGGGACACCCGTCGGACGGCGGTCTGCAGGGAATTGATCTCCGGAAACACGACCGGAAGATCGAATGCCTTGAGCACCTCGTTGAGGCTGCCCATGACAAAGACGTAGGCCGCCTTCCCGTCGTTCTCCGCCACTTCCGTCAGGCTGTCGAACCACTCTCGGAACAGCGTCGCCCCGTCTCGGTTTCCCCGTCCTACGATGCTGTCGGCATCGATCGTCTCGCTCATTTCGATTCTCCTAGCCGAAGAGCAGATTCTCCATGAAGGTGTCCAGTTGCAGTTCCAGCTGCGAAAAGCTGGTCATGTTCTCCTCGAACTCGCTGACGAAGTACGGGAGTCCTTTTTTCTCGAGGGCCGCGACGTAGGCCACCTGCTCCTCGAGGCCCGGCTCACACATCTTGGCGGCGGCGATGATGGCCGCATCGGCCCTGGCACCGTCGATCCGCTTCTCCAACATCTCTTCCTTGGGTTTGCGAAGATCGTGCTGGACCGGGCTGTAGGACGACCGTTCGATATAGGCGAATGCCAGATTGTGGAGCGGGTCGCCGGCGACATCGACGTCCTCGATCAGCCATCGCAGACCAATCAGCAGGTCGTCGTCGACGAGATAGCAAGATCGACCGAGCATCCGGATCAGATCGAATGGCGGTTGTTCGCAAAAGCCACCTTCGAAGACGACGCGGATTCGGTCCTCCGCCTTGATCTTGCGCTTCCTGATGAGCGGCAGCACGTGCTGGAGGAGCTCGTTGTGCTCTTCGCGGGGCATCATCCCGGCGCTGGACACCAGTGCGTAAGCGTCTTCGGCAGCGACGAGCCAGGGGGTCTCGCGCTTGATGTCGTACAGCTCACGAAGAAGACGACGGTTGTTGTTGAAGACCGCGATGGAGTTTTGCAACGCGTCGTCGGTGATCGTGTTGCCAGAGACCTCCTCGACCAGCCGCTTGAGCCGGCCGTACTCATCGGTCAGATACTCGACGCTGTGACCGGAATTGGGGTTCTGTGGGAGATAGAGGATCTGGCACGGGTAGTCGAAGTTTCGACCGAACACCGGCGCGAGGTTACGAGCCGCGTCGCAGATCGGGTGGGTGACGAACATGTCCAGTTCGACCCTGCCCGTCAGGCAGAGTTCGAGGTTGGTCTTCAGAATGGAGCACAGGTAGGAGCCGAAGCGAGAGTCGGCGTTGGTGGGCTCCAACTGTGCGCCACGCATCTTGAACGGCAGCATGCCCGCCGCGTGAACGATCTCCTCGGGGAAGTAGACCTGGAAGTGGCCGGCGATCTTGCCACCCTGTTCGCGCCAGCGTTTTGCGGTGAGCATGTCGGGGTCTTCTACAAGATCCCGCACCTCCAACAGAATGTCGTCGAGGGGCTTTCCCTTCCAGCAATCGAATACGGGTTTGCTCATGGATTCGCTCCTAATCCTTCCGGGGCTTGCACTCCGGCGAAGAAGAGGTCGATGACCTGATCAAGCTTGGCCTTCACATCGCCCAGCGCCGCGTTGGCGTAGTCCGAAAGTGCGACCTCGACCAATGCCACGAATTGCCACGCCAGGAGTTGCGGGTCGGCGTTCCGCAACTCATTTCGGGTAATGCCATCGGTGACGATCTGGGTCACCAACTCCGGGAGTGCCTCTTGATAGGCGTGGACCAGTTCGGTGCGGGCCTCTTCGCCGAAGATGTTGGCGTCTCGTCGGACGAGTCGTACAACTTCCTGCTGCTCTCGTGGTGCCGTCAGGAACGCCGCGGTCAGGACGCGCAGGCGTTCGCGGCAACTGCCATCCGTGTCGACGCCCTTTCGGTGCAACGCACGAACTTCGAGGAGGTCGGCGTGCATCATCGCCAGGTAGAGCGCTTCCTTGCTGCTGAAGTGGTGGTAGAGCGCGCCCTTGGTGACCTCGGCGGCGGCGGCGATGTGGTCCATCGTGACCTCGGCGTAGCTGCGCTCGAGGAACAGGGTGCGAGCCCCCTTGAGGATCTTTGCGATGGTGACGGCGGATCGTTCAGTCATAATTTACATACCGACCAGTCAGTATGTATAGAGAATACCCCGGATGGGCCCCATCGATCAACCGATTCATGAGACCCAGAACGTCCACAACGAGGCTTCCAGACGCCGATTTCCCTCCTTTTGGGCGTTTTTTGCGTGGGTTTCGTGGAACAGCGCTGTGGTTTAATGGCCCCATGCGATACCAACCGGCTCCCAGGCTTGCAAAATCGTTCGCCCTCGTACTCCTGGCGGTCTTCTGCATGAACTGTGCAGCCGTCATGGAGGAGTTGGAGAGCGCCGTCCGGGGAATGGACGACCAGAGCACCCCTGCCGACGGACTCCGCGAGGCGCTGAAGGTGGGTACCGGCCGTGCGGTCGAACGTCGTGGTCAGGCCGGTGGCTATCTGGGAGATGCGTTGGCCGAGATCGCGATCCCCCGCAAGCTCGCCAGCGCGGCCCGGGCACTGGAACTCACCGGGCGCGGCAACCTCGTCGAGGAATTCAAGGTCAGCCTCAACCGCGCTGCCGAGGCGGCTGCACCGGTTGCCCGCGACGTCTTCGTGGACTCGATCCGACAGATGACCTTCGACGACGCCATGACGATTCTCAAGGGAAACGATTCGGAGGCGACCGATTTCTTCCGTCGCACGGCAGGCGTCGAGTTGGCACGAAGGTTCTCGCCGATCGTCGACGACAGCCTCGCGCAGGTCGGTGCGACCCAGCGGTTTGACGGACTGATGGATCGCATCGAAGCGTTACCACTGGTCGATAAACCCGTCTTCGACTTGACGGAATACGTGACCGACGAGGCGCTCGACGGTCTCTTCGACACGATTGCGGACGAAGAGCGGAAGATCCGCACCGATCCCGTGGCGCGAACGACGGACCTGCTTCGTCGCTGGTTCGGCGGAGATCGTAATTGATGTTGGGTGCCTAGTCCCTGGCTTCGACGCGATCTCGGAGGCGGCGTTCCAGTTCACGTAACTCGTTCTGGTGTGGCCAGCCCTCGTTAACTCGCGAGGCGGCCTGCTCAACATCCGCGATCGCCCCCGCGAGGTCGGCGGCTGCCTCACGGATGAGGGCCCGGAAGTACCACGGCGTGGGGTCTTCGGGGCGGATCTCGATCGCCTTATCCAGATCGCTTCGCGCCCCCACGTCGTCGCCCAGTTGGCGTCGCACGATCCCCCGCGCGACATACGGGTCGGCGTAGTTTCGACTACGCCGAATAGACTCGGAGAAGTCGGCTTCCGCGCCGGCGTCATCTTGCAGTTGCAGACGCATCGTTCCGCGGTTGAGATACAGCCTAGCGTCGCCGGGGCTGAGCTTCAACGCGATATCGATCTTCTCCAGGGCCGCCCCCGGCTCACCCAGCTCGAACAGCAGATAGCCGGCATTGGCCTGCATCTCACTGTTGTAGGGGTTCAATCGCAACGAATCGCGGGCGTGTTCGAGGGCCCGCTCACGATCACCAAGCTGCAGGAGGGTCTTGCTCATACTGTCGTGGATGCGCCAATCGTTGACGCGCCAGGTCTCGGCGTCGCCCTCCAGCGCCATTTCGAATTGCTCGACGGCCTCCTGGAGTTGCCCCGATCGCTGCAGCTCGTTGCCGCGAGCAAAGTAGCGGTAGTGGTCGACCGCGGGGACGGAGATGCTGACGAAGTTGTCGTAGGACGTGTTGACGAACTCGGGAAGATTGACGGCCCGATTTGCCGCGGTGCTGTTCTCGATCAAGATCGGCGGGCTGTCGTTGCCATCTTCATCGATGTGAGTCAGGTACATCTGCGTGTATGGCGATCGTGCCTTCGACGAGAACACCATCCAACGACTGTTCGGGGAAAAACTGTGCCACGAATTCATGCGAGACGTGTTGCAACGCATCTCGCGTGCCTGGCCACCCTCGAACGGAGCGATCCACAACCGACTGTCGGGACGCATCAGTTGGCCGTTCTTCGCCTTGACCCAGACGATCCACTTCCCATCCGGGGAGACCTTCGGAAAACTGTTACTCATCCCGTTCGCGCCGGCGCCGGCGATCGGTTTGGCGGTTCCGCCACGCCCGTCGTTGAACGGAATCCGATAGAGATCGTACTTGAGCTGCGTCTCGTTGGGATCGCCGGAGAAGGTCGCAAGCGGTTTGCTGTTGTCGTAGGGATCCATGGCGGGGGCTCGCGAGAATACGATGGTCTTTCCGTCGGGAGCCCAGACCGCATTGCAATGCACGTAGTCCTCGTCGTCGGCTCCCGGCAGCGCGCGCACCTCGCCGGTCTGTGTGTCGTAGACCGCCAGGATTCCACGAGTCGGGAAGAACACCTGTGAGAATCTAAAATCCGTGAAGTTTCTGACGAAGATCGCCTCGTTGAGGGTCGAGATGGAGTAGCGACCGTCCGGGCTGATCCGAGAGAGAAACCCCAGGCTGTTCAAACCCTCGGGCTTCCCGGGAAACGCGTTCCACGTCATCACCTGCGCGTCGTCGATGACGACCTCGGGTTCGACCTTCGCGATCGCGTAGGCCCCCTTGTCGCCCTCGGGTCCATCGACGTCCATCCCCATCGTCTGTCCGTCGGCGGAGAAGCTGTGACAGTTGGCGCAGGTCGGCATATCACGCAGCACGATGCGGCTGCTGTCCAGCGCGACGCTCCGCAGCCGCCAATCGATGAGGGGTATCGCTCCCTTGGCGAGCGGTTTGATGACGCCCTTCTCACCCTTGGAAGGCATCAGCGGGACATCACGGTAGAAGATCGGCGCACCGACGGGATCCGTCGAGGTCGTCAGGCCGACAGCCCCTCGGGAAACCGCATGTTCGGACGCTCCATCCCGGAAACCGGTGAGCGTGATCCGAGCCGGCGCTCCCGACGATCGATCCTGGATCGACTTCCAGTCACCTCTGTTTGGACGCCACGAGTGCGCGGACGCCTGATAGGCCGTCGGTTCGTAGACCTCGTTCGTTGGTCCGAGACAACGTGGATCGATTTCGCCACGTGGCGGTGGGTCGCCCGCAACGACCAACACGAAGGGTGCTCCTTCCGCAAACGAGACTTCCAGTTCCCAACGATCCGCATCGGTGGGGTCGTGCCAGAGGAAGGTTGGCGCAACGATGTCCGGCGGGAAGATGGACCCGTCGACCGGATAGTCGACCGTCACCTCGGGGAGGCGCTCCGCGTGGAGAGCGGTGACGGCCAACCCCATCGCGATGAGCAGGATGATGAGCGTTCGATTCATGACGTTGCTCCGCCGTCCGCCTGATCGGCGGCGGCCATGATCCGCACGAGGACTGTTGGAGGGATTCCCTGATCTGCGTCGCTTAGCAGCCGCGAGCGATCGGCCGACTCCTCGATGACCTCGATGAGCAGGCCGTGTGTACCGGCGGCCAGGGCGGCGCGACTCATCCCTTCGACCAGACGCCAGTCTCCGGTTGCATGCGATGGGTCGACAATCAGAGGCAGCGGCGTGGCCCGGCGTGCCGGCTCGAGCACGTTCAGATCAAGGACGCTCTGCGCGTGACTCCAGTTACACGCGGTCCGGATGCCTCGTTCGCAGAGCACGATGTTGAGATTTCCCTGGCAAGCGATGTACTCGGCGGCGCACAGCCACTCCTCGAGTGTTGCGCTCCACCCGCGCTTGAGAAGCACCGGAATCCCCGCTTTTCCGACCTCGACCAGCAGGGGGAAATTCTGCATCGAGCGCGAACCGATCTGCAGCATGTCGGCGCACTGGGCGACCTCTTCAACCCGTCGCGGATCGAGTACCTCCGTCACGATTCCCAGGCCGGTCTCCTGGCGCACTTCTTTGAGGATCTCGAGAGCTTCGGTTCCAAGCCCCTGAAACGAATGGGGGTTGGTCCGCGGCTTGAACGCCCCACCGCGTAGAAGCTGACCGCCGGCCGCGCGGACGGCGCGGGCGACGTTGAGGGCCTGCCGGCGTGACTCGATCGCGCAGGGTCCGGCGATAACGACGGGAGCCCCCGAACCGATCGTCGCCGCACCGACCTGAACGGGACGCGTTGTCGCGGGGTCCGCGTACTCGGGCTGGTTGCGACGAAGTACGCTAAGCTCAGGGAACTCGATCACTTCGGTCCGGGAATCATCGCGATGGCCTCGATCTCCACGAGAAGATCCGAGCGACAGAGTCGCGCCTGGATTCCCGTGCTTGCAGGCAACGGATTCAATCCCACCATCTTGAAGAATGTCCCGCGGATACAGTTGAACTCGTCGTAATCGCGTTCGATGTCCCGCAGGTAACAGGTCGTCCGAAAGATGTCATGCCAGCTGGCGTGTTCCGCTGCCAGCAGGTGCGTCAGGTTGCGATACGTGCGCCAACACTGCGCCGCGAAATCGCCCGGGTGCACCGAGAGACCGTTCTCATCGACGCTTGCCGTACCCGACAGGTACAGCATGCTTGCACCCGGAAGCTCGACTCGCATCCCCCGGGTGAACGTGGCAGGGGCGGCGTAGTCGTACGCCTCGTTAAGGACATCCGGAGCCGAGATGGCCCGTTTCTTCAGGGACCCGCGACCCGCAACCGGATGCAATCCTGCGGTCGTTTCCGGAGCATCCAGGCTAAGGGCCTCATACTCCTCCCGAGCTTCGGCACTCATGCGTCGCATGTGGGCTTCCGACATTGATTCTTCTCCCGATCGACCTATCGACTAGGTCTCGAACTTGCCCGTCTTCCGCCGCTGCGCATCCATGACCTTGATCTCCAGATCCCCTTCGATCACGATCGCGGGATCGGACTCGAACTGGAGCTTTCGGTCTCTGCCACGGTAGCGAACCGCGTTAAGAATGACCTTCATGGTCTCGACCCGCGCAAGATGCTTGTCGTCGGAGCGAATGACGTACCACGGTGTCTTTTTCGTGTGCGTCTTCTTGAGCAGGCGGTATTTCTTTACCGTGAACTCATCCCATAGCGCCTGTGCCTGGAGGTCCACCTCGCTCAGCTTCCACTGGCGCAGAGGGTCGTTCTTGCGTCGTTCGAAGCGACGCTCTTGCTCTTCTTTCGAAACGGAGAAATAGAGTTTGACGAGATACGTCTTTCGGTCACTCAGGATACTCTTCTCGTAGTCGACGACCTGATTCATGAACTCGCGATACTGGCGAGACGTGCAGAACCCCATGACCGGTTCGACCATCGCGCGGTTGTACCAGCTGCGATCGAAGAGCACGATCTCTCCGGCATGGGGGAAGCACTCGATGTAGCGCTTCATGTGCAACTCGGTTCGCTGGTACTCGTTAGGCTTACCGAGCGCGACCACGCGATAATGCTTCTCGTTCATGAATCGGGAGACACGCCGGATCGTGCCGCCCTTTCCCGACGCGTCTCGACCATCGAAGAGGATGATCATCTTCCGCCCTGTTCGTTCGAGATGCTGCTGAAGTTTGATCAGCTCGGCCTGATAGGGCACAAGATCGTCAGCTTCGAAGTGTTTGGTCAGGGCGGCGTCGATGAGCTTGCTCACATCCTTGCTGCGCATCTCCTCCTGGATCACGCGAACCCGTTTCTTGAGCTTCATCCGGCGCGTTCCTGCGCCCACTCGCTGAACGAGCGCACGAATGCGGGCCTTGGAGCCCTGGGTGGTCTTCCCTGGATCTGTCTTCGGTTTCGGTTCTGCGGACGGACTCACGGATTGGACTCCAGCTTAGTAGTAGTCGGGAACGAACGTCTGGTCGCTCATGGGGGGCCGCACGTACCCGCCCGAGCTCTCCCGGGGCGGCAACTCGATGGGTTCGGGCGAAAGGTCTTCATACGGAATCAGGCTGAGTAAGTGACGGATGCAATTCAGTCGAGCATGACGTTTGCTATCGGCCTCGACCACGTACCACGGCGACTGCTTGATGTCCGTGTGCGCGAACATGACGTCTTTTGCCCTGGAGTACTCGACCCATCGGGAATGAGACTCCAGATCCATCGGGCTGAGTTTCCAGCGCTTCGTCGGGTCAATGTTTCGAGCCTGGAATCTTCGTTCCTGCTCCTCGTCGCTGACGGAGAACCAGTACTTAATAAGGATCGTGCCCGATCGGATCAACATGCGTTCGAACTGGGGGCAGGAACGGAGGAACTCCTGGTACTCGTCTTCGGTGCAAAAGCCCATAACCTTCTCGACGCCGGCACGGTTGTACCAACTACGATCGAACAAGACCATTTCGCCGGCGGCAGGCAGTTGAGCCACATATCGCTGAAAGTACCACTGGCCCTTTTCGCGCTCGGTCGGCGTATGTAGCGCCACGACGTTGCAGATGCGTGGACTCAGCCTCTGCAGGATGCGCTTGATCACGCCGCCCTTGCCGGCGGCATCGCGACCCTCAAACAGGACGACGACCTTCAGCTTCCTTTGTTTGATCCACTCCTGAAGTTTGACCAGCTCGATCTGAAGCCGATAAAGCTCATCGTTGTAGGTTTTGCGCTTCAGCGTCGATTTCTCTTCCGTCGACGTCTCGGATTTGGTTTTCTTGGCCAACGCTCACTCCCCGGTCGAGTTTCGTAAGAAGGTCAGTGTCGCAATGATACTAGCCGCGGGGTCGTTTTGCTGTGGACGACGCCGGTCACCAATACCGGCGACGAGAGGCACCGTGACCGGGTACGCCTCGGCACACGTCCGAAAGTCGCAATTCCGGGGGCGAGGAACCCGTTTCTCGAGTGATCGCCCGACGAGGCGTGGGGCGGCTGCGGAGGCAGCTCAGGACTGGAGGCCGCCGCATAAGCTCCTTCTGTATAATCAACCGCAGAACGGGCACAGGGAGGAATCCAATGCGCTTTTTCACCGTTGCGGGCGGCCTGCTGTTGATCGTCTCTGCGCCGCTCCTTGCGCAGACATCGCTGCCACCGGCCGTCGAACCCTCTGCGTTCTGTCTGTCGCTGGCGAACGTCAGTACAAGACCTCCTCGGCTGGAGTCGATCTTTCGGCCGGAGATAAATCCGCTGCTGGCCGGCTATCGCACGACGTTGCACATCTTCAAACGGGACAGTCCGCGCTGCGAATTCTCGGGCGACGACACGATCTGGTTCCTGATGGATATCGAGAACGCCACCGACGAACATCGGATACTCAGCATCTTTAGTACGACGGCCCACGCCGACCTGTACGTCCTTCATCCGGGCACCGACGAGGTGCTCTATCGCTGGTTGATCCATCAGATCACCGACGACTTTCCGGATACGTTGTTCTTTGGACCCGGCGAGACCAAGTCGTTTTACACGTGGTGGGACCGTGTGGACGACGCCGGTCAACCCGTGCCGGCGGGACCCTACGATGTGATCGGTGTCACCGTCGGTGCGGGGCTCTACCCTCCCAACCTGGACACACCGCATCCGTTGGGGAGCACGAGGCGACGCGTTCTTCTGGATTAGAGATCGAATTCGAGGTCGACTACTTGGCTCGATGCGGTGCGATCTCGTGCAGCATCACGCCATTTTCCTCGGGGGTGTCGAACTCGCACCATTTCCCCTCGTGCTCTGCCGTCTTCTTCAAGCCCAGCAGGTCGCCGTAGAACTGCTTGGCCCGCTCCATGTCCTGGACGCGGTGACCGATAAATGCAACTTTCTTGATCATTGTCTTAATCCCTCCCAGTGACCCCAATAGTAGCCCCTGGAGACAGGTTTTTACATATGTAACGCTTGCTGATTCGCGCTCTTTACAAATGACGCGTATAACCATCCGACGCGGATCGAGTCCTGAGCATCGCGAGGGCGGTGTACCGCATCAGCAAGTCAAGTACGGGGAATACCGACGGCCGCTGGAGTGCGACCGTCCTGGAGGAAACGTGAAAGAAGTTCGCTGGATCGGTCTCGTGTTCGTCGTGGTTCTGCTGTTGGCGCCCGCTGCATGGGCGCAGTCCGAAAGCAAGGACGACGATTCCGAGGAAAACGAACCTCTGAGCGAATACGTCAAGGTCGCCGCTCCCGACCAGCCGACGTCCAATTCGGTCGCCACCAAACTACCGACCGAAGTACGTTGGATCCCTGCAAACGTGGGCACCGTGGGACCCGCTCTGATCGAGGAGCAATCTGCTTCCACGATCTCCGATGCCCTGCGCAACGTGTCCGGCCTGAACATCCAGGCCCAGAATGGTGTCCAGGACTTCTTCGTCGTCCGCGGCTTCGACTCGCTCAGCGGCAGCCTGATCTTGACCGATGGCGTCGGCGAGCCCGAGGCGACGGTCTACCCGCTCTACAACGTCGAGGCGGTCGAGGTCCTGAAGGGGCCGGGCGGGTTCCTCTACGGCAAAGATCCGTTATCGGGCGCCGTCAATATCGTTCGCAAGCAACCCCTCCCTGTCGATCTACTCGGCGCACAGGTTCGCGCGGGCAGCTTCGGCATGGACGAGATCAGTGTGGATTGGAACGAGTCGGTGAACGATGACCATGCGTTCCGACTGAACGCATTTCGGACGACCACCGACAACTACCGAAGTATTCCGGAGAGCGAGCACTACGGATTCAACCCCGGCTACCGCTGGACGATCAATGGCCACAGCGCGTTGAACGTAAACCTTGAAATTGTCAGCGCCGAGTTTGCACCGGACGCCGGAATCCCGCTTTACAACGGCGATGTCGCGCCGGTGGACCCGCGAACGTCCTACGCAAGCCCATTCGACCACTCGGAGCAGGATGTCCTCCGCCTCCAGGTCGACTACGAAAACCAGATCTCGGATAGCGTCACGCTGCGCAACAAGTTCTACGTCCGCACGCTGGACTGGCAGAGCGCCGGGACCCTTATCAACGGGGCCTTCGATGTACCGCTTGGCGGTGGCGCCTCGATCGCGCTTGTCTCCCGCGCCCTGACGACGCTGGACAGCGAGCAGCAGTTCGTCGGCAACCAGTTCGAGGCGGTGATGCAGTTCGAGACGGGACCCGTCACCCATAACCTGCTGACCGGACTCGAGGTCGCACAGCAGACCGACGAGTCGAGCCTCAGCTTCGGCATGCTTCCGGAGATCGGAGTCTTTGACCCGGTCGAGTCCGCGACGATGACTCCGATGCTGTTCCCGTTCTTTGCGGCCGACGCGGAAACGCAGATCGTCGCGCCTTACGTGGTCGATCAGATCCAGTTCGGCCAGCGCTGCCAGGTTCTGATTGGTGGCCGTTATGACAACATCGACTATGAGGATCCTCTCAGCGCGACCGATCGCGATGACAGCAAATTCAGCCCGATGTTCGGCTTCGTCTATTCCCCGCAGCCGTCGTTGAGTGTTTACGCCAACAACGGTCGGTCCTTCGCGCCTCCCGGCAGTCGTGTCGTCGGCGAGCGGGAGCCGGAGCGCAGCATCCAGACGGAAATCGGCGTCAAGAAGACCTTCGCCGACGGTCGCGTGCAGGCGACCTGGGCCTACTACGATATCGAGCGCGAGAACATCGCCATCCCGGACAGCACCGGCGTCCTGCAGACGACGGGAGATCAGAAATCGTCCGGTTTCGAGTTCGAGATCGCGGCGATCAGCAAGCGCGGCGTTCGGACCGTGTTCTCCTACGCCAACAACGATTCGGAACTGACCGAATTCTCGGAGCGGATTCAGACCGGTCCAAACCCCGCGACGGATTTCATCGTGGTCGATCGGTCGGGCAACCGCCCGTCGTTCACCCCGCGACACCTGCTGAACCTCTGGTCCAGCAAGCAGTTCGAGGGTGGCTTCGGCCTGGGTGCCGGCGCCCGCCTGATCGATGACCAGTTCATCTCCGAGGACAACAGCTACACGATCGACCAGGCAATCATCTGGGACGCGAAGTTCTGGTACGAGTTCGACAAGTTCGACGTCCAACTCGGTATAGAGAACATCGGCCAGGAACAGTACGCCGTCCGCGGATTCGGCAACGTCGCGGTGATTCCCGCCGATGGCCGCTCGGCCTACATCGGCGTCGGCATCAAGATGTAGAAAAAGGGGACAGATTTATTTTTCTGATCGTGGATCAGAAAAATAAATCTGTCCCCTTTTTGTTGACTACAGGGTGCGGAGTGCGTGGCAGAGAGTTCGATGGCCGCGGAGTAGGCGATCGACGCCGCGCTCGGACGGTCCGCCCTTCTCACGAAGGATCCTCTGCATCCGCTGCTTCTCTCTCGGACTCCAATCCGGAAGGCCCGGCAGCATCGCGAGGATCGGCGCCAACATCGCCCAGGCGTGTTGGGCATCGGGTTGGAGCTTGTAGACGCCCCGGAGTCCCAGCTCGCGTGCGACTTTCGGAATGCACTCCTGTAACGCACGTTGCCGATCGCCGTCGAAGGACTCGGAGATGAAACGGCTGTGGCTCACGCCGATCGCACCGAGATCCAGCGGCCGGCACTCACCGTCTGACAGATCGAGATACGCCGACGTGTGGGAGAGACGACGTAGCATCGCGGGGCTCGAGCGTTCGCGCGGCTTGCGCGCCAGACGCCGCTCCTCCTCCTGGGCGAGTTCTTCGACCTTGGGATTCGTCGGACGGAACCCGAGCTTGCGGTAGAACCAGAACGCTCCCGTGCGAATCGCTGCCGGGTTCTCCTCGCCCATCCCGTAGGGCGTGAGGAAGAAGTACCGCGCCCCGAGTAACTGGTACAGCGTTCGGATGAATTGCGGGTAGAGGTAGCGGATCTCGGCACCTCGGAACTCGGGGAACAGATTGATACCGACCTCGCAGCAACCGAGACTGACGGTCCCCGGCCCGTACGCGATCGGGACCCCGTTCTTGAATACCAGCATGCAATAGTGACACTCGAGCGGATCACGGTAGGCGGGCAGGACGCCGATCAACGCGATCCGGAGACCGCGACCGCAATCGACCACGGTGACGTCGTTCGCGTTGCCGTTGCTCAACGTGCGAATTTCCAGATTGCGGGAGCAAAGCGCTGTCAGGCCGAGACCGATGACCTCTTCCCCCAGCTTCGCCGAGGCCCGTGTCGTCGAGGAGAACTCCCGTCGCGCGATGGGTGCGATCGCGTGCCGGGCCCGGTCGAGGGGTCGTGTCTGGTAGCGGACCCGATTGACCCGCGAGATGTTCTCGCTCCTCGCCGTACCGACCGAGGCAAGTTCGAATCGGATGGGGACCGCGCAACCCTCGAAGATCAGGTTGCGTGTCGCCTCCCCGAGCCTGGCGTTCCTGAACAGGAAAAGCAGGAACTCGAGGTCGGTCCTGTGCTGGGTCGGGCGGCAGGCGGCGAACCACTCCTGGAGTTGCAGACCGATGTCGTCGAGGCCCTGGCACTCGGCGGACGTGACGCACAGGCCGAGGGCGTTGACCAGCGGGTCCTGACTCTCGAGTTCGTCCCAGTCGATCTCGAGACAGCCCGGGTATCGAAGCTGGAGACGCTCGAGGGCCGGGAACGAGAACTCGTCGCGAACGACGGCGCCAGGAAAACCACGGTTCTCGAGCTGCGAAGATTCGACATCGATTCCCGATGCGGCATGCAACTCGCGAAGTCGGTCGGCCGCGGCCTCGACGGCGCGTAAAACACGTGGGCTGTCGGGGTAGGCACGCAGAAAACAGATCGCGTCGTGAAGTTCCAGGAGATCGCGCGCCGTCAGCCGCGGTGCGCTCTCGATCTGAGCGAGCAGTCGGAGTTTCTCCGCAGCTTCCGTCGGGCCGAAGCTTGGCGCGATTCGAACGAGTTTGTCGATGCTGGCGTGTCGCGGCATCGGAGCATTATACGCGGCCGGGACAGGTCCTTTCCGGGACGCAGCGGAGCGGAATGGACCCTTTAGCACCCATCTCACATGATCGGGGGATAACATCCCAACCGGTTTCCCGTAGTTTTCGTTCAATGAAGAAAGCTGCCGCGATTTCCTCTGTCCTGCTGGCTGTTCTCCTCGCTCCGGTAGTCGTCGCGCAATCAAGCGCGAGCTACCGGATGGATGAGCACGTCTTCAACGCCGGTGGCACGCCGACGAGCGGCAGCTCGGTGAACTCGACCAGTTACGAGCTGAGCCTGGTGTCGATCGGCGAAGGCCTGGCGGGCCCGCTAGATCTGTCCAGCGCGTCGTACTCGACCAGCCTCGGCTTTCCCTCCGCCTACCCCGCGCCGGGCGAGGTTGACCGCCTGACGTTCACAGACGAGCAGACGCTGGCCTGGATCGCCGAACACGCCGCGGGTCGCTATAACCTGTACCGCAACACGATCGCTTCGCTCCCGGGCCTCGTCTACGGCGATTGCGAGCAACAAGCCATAGCGTCCAACACGACGTCCGACACCGACACGCCGGCCTCGGGGTCTGCGTTCTTCTATCTGGTCACCGTCGAGAACCGGCTTCACGAAGAAGGCATCAAGGGCTACGACGGCGCGGGCACAACCCGCATGGGAGGATTCTGTCCATGATGCACCTGAGACTAACCGCCGCAATCACCCTCGTCCTACTGGCGGGCATCGCCGAGGCCGCCACCCCACCCGACGCCGTCAACTACCAGGCGGTCCTCCGTGACGCCTCCGGAAACCCGCTCGATGGCAACTTCGACATGACGTTTCGTCTATTCGACTCCGAGGGCGGCGGCAACGAGATCCTCGTCGACGAACATCTGACCTCGGGCAACATCCCCGTGGCCGTAACAGACGGCCTGGTGAGCGTCGCAATCGGATCCGGGGATGTGTTCGACGGCAGTGGCGTCCTTCCGGGCGATCCCTACACGTCGCTCCGAGCTGTCTTTCGAGATTTCTCCGACGTATGGGTCGAGATCCAGATCGGACTCGAGGTGCTCAGCCCCCGAATCAACATCGTTTCCGCGGGCCACGCATTGAATGCTAACAGCGCCGAGCTCCTCGACGATCTCGACTCATCGCAGTTCATGCGCTCGGATACGAGTGCCGTAAACCAGAATAGTGTCAGCGCGTTTTCGCTGGTGTCACAGACCGACCTGTACGTCGGCCAGAGTACGGCCGGCACGATCTACTTCAAGAATGACGGCATCCCGACGGATGCGGCGATCGCCTGGCACGGCGGGAACGATCGCTTTGAAGTGAACCAGAGCATGAGAGTTGAAGGAGCCGTAACTGCGACAGGCACCCTGTTCGTCGAGCAAGGATCGGTCGTCGCCGAGCAGGGTATGTTCATCAACCCCGACGGCCCGGACTCGAGCCGGCACATTTACTTCTGGGAAGACGGAATCCCCACCGGCGAAAGCTTCTACTGGAGCGACGTCGGCGACGCGTTCTATGTCACCGACGGGTTCTTCGCCACCGGCGAACTTCGCACGCTTTCGTCACAGATCGTGATCAATGACGATGGACCGAACTCAAATCAGGACATCGAGTTCTACAACAACGGCACACAGACCGAGCGTTTCCAGTGGGACAACGTGGCGCAGCGCTTCGAGGTATCCGACGATTTCTACACTTTCGGGGCGCTCGGTGCCGACATCAAGAACTTCGTCCAGAACCACCCTCACCGCGAGGACCTGGAGATCGTCTACACCTCGATCGAGGGGAACGAGGTCACCACATTCACCCGCGGTTCGGGACGGCTTATCGGTGGCGAGGCGCGGATCCAGTTGGAAGAGAGCTTCCGCTACGTGACCAACCCGGACATCGGACTCTCGGCACATCTGACACCGCGTGAAGCCGCGTCGATCTTGTTCGTCGAGTCCGTCGGCACCGACGAGCTGGTCGTCCGCTCGGCAGACGGCTCCGACGTCGCATTCGATTTCATCGTCTACGGCCTAAGAGTCGGCTACGAGGACCACCCCGTCTATCGCACCAAACGCGCCGAGGCGTTCGCTCCTCCGCTCGATCACTTCGAGGCGGACCTGTCCGCCTCCCCCGAGCTCCGCTCGCATACCGCATTGCACCGTTACCGTGAGATGAATCGCGACGCCTTCGGCAAGAGCGCCACCCCGATGCCGGCGGCGCTAGAACTACGGGAGGCGATCGGGATGCGCGAGTTGAATCTGGACTACCCGCGAGGGTCCGCTGTTTCGGTGCGGGAGATGAACCGGCTTGCACCCGACTCTGAGCGCGAGCGTGATGATGTCGGGATCACATCGCGCGGGGAAGCAGGTCCGTTGCCTGGTCGGCACGCGTCGTCGGAACCGGCCGCGGCGCTCAGCGGGATTTCCCGCGACGAAGGCACCGCCGCCATCTCTGAACCCACCCGTTCAGACGTGCCGGTCGAGTCCCGCCGCTCCGACGGGGCGATCACCGATCTCAGGATCGCCGTCGATCGGGCGGTTGACCCTGGCGACGTCATCGTGATCGATCCGTTGGGTGCGGGGGGCGCGACGCGAGCCCGAGAGACCGGCGACACGGCGGTCTTCGGTGTGGTCATCGCCGGCAACGACGAGACCGACGACGACCCCGCGCTTGAGGCTTCCGTCGCGGTCAGTGGCATCGTGCTGTGCAAGGTCGACGCAGCCTGGGGCGTCATTCGCCCCGGCGATCTGCTGACGACGTCCCCCACACCCGGACACGCCATGCGAGCGGAGAACCCCGTCGTCGGAAGCGTGCTGGGTAAGGCCCTGGAGCCGTTGGACATCGGGACGGGACTTATCAACGTACTCGTGACGCTGCGATAAACCTGTCCCCTTTTCTACAACGGCCAGAATAGTGGCAGCACGATCAGGACGACCGCCATGACGAGTAGCGTCAGCGGCACGCCCAGCTTCACGTAGTCTACGAAGCGGTAGCCACCCGGTCCCATCACCAACACATTTGCGGGATGGGAGACGGGGCTTGTGAAACTCGCCGAGGCCGCCATCGCGATCGCCATCATCACCGCGTAGGGGGAGAGTCCCGTGGACTCGCATGTCGTCAACGCGATCGGCGCCATCAAGACGACGAGCGCCGCCGTCGGGATGATCGAGGTCGCCGCCGCAGTCACCAGGTAGAGCGCCGCGACGACGGCCCACGGACCCATCGGCCCGACGGCGTTGACCACCCCCTCGGCGACAAGCGATGCGGCGCCGGTCTCCTGTAACGCGGTGCCGAGTGGCAGCATCCCGGCGATGAGAAAGACGGCGCGCCACTCGATTGCGCGGTAGGCCTCGTCCATGGCGATGCATCCGACCAGGATCATCACCGCCGCACCGGCGACCGCCGAGATCGCGATCGGAACCCAGCCGAAGATCGCAGGCGTTACCACCGCGGCCATGATCAAGACGGCGACCGGTGCCTTCCGTCTCTCCGCTGCGGGAGCGATCTCGCCGGTCATCACCAGGAAGTCCGGGTCCCGCGCCAGGAGTCGCAGCTTCTCGCGTGGACCCAGTAACAGGAGCGCGTCTCCGAATTGAAGTTCGAGATCCTGAAGTCCGGAACGGCGAATCTCGCCCCTGCGCAGGACCGCGAGGATCCGCAACCCGTAGCGTGCCCGAAACTGCAACTCGGCCGGAGACTTGCTCGCCAGGCTCGTACGCGGCGAAAGGACCACTTCGGTCAGCCCGCTGTCCTCCGATTCCAACGCTTGAAGTTGTGTCGGCGTCTCGCTTTCGATCCGCAGCCCCTGCAATCCTCGAAAGATCTCGAGATCTTCGCGCGTGCCCCTCACAAACAGCACATCCCCGGCCTCGAGACGCTCGTCGGTCCCTGGAAGCAGGTGGGTCGCCTCTCCCCTCCGCAGACCCAGCACACCGACACCGAGTGCGCTGCCGATGCGGCTCTCGACAATCCCGCGTCCCACGAGCGACGAGTCGGCCGGAATGCTGGCGGAGAAAATCCGCGACTGCAGGTCGTAGGATTCAGCGAGTACCTCGTCCGTGACCTCGGGCATCGCCTCGAAGTCCGAGGACTCGGTAAGTCTGCGGACAGCATCGCGATGGCCCTGGATCAGCAACCGGTCTCCGACCTGCAAGGGGCTCGACGTCAGATCGCGGTGCGTCAGGGACGTATCGCGGCGTATCGCCAACACGATGGCACCGAAGCGAACACGGAAGTCGATCTGTTGGAGCGTCTGCCCGACGACGTCGGCACCCGGCGCCACCTGCAACTCGGAGAGGCTGACGTCCGCCGAAACGACGGAGTCCACACTTGCGTCGTCTTCCGAAACAACGATCCGACGCCAACTCCGCAGCTCTTCGAAGCGGTCGAGTAGCCCCTCGACGAGAAGACCGTCCCGCTCACGAAGGACCGTGGCGGGACCCGGGGCCGGCAACAGCTTGCCACTGCGCTGAATGGCGTAGACGTTCAGTTGCGTGGCCGATCCGAATCGGCTGTCACCCAACGTCCGCCCGTCCAGCGGCGATCCGACCGGCAGACGCACGACGGCGGCGCGTTCGTCGAGGCGATACTCCCGCGCCAGATCGGACGCTCCACCGGAGGAGGCCTCGAGGCCGGGATCGCGTTTCGGCAGCAGGAAGCGGCCGACCAGAGCAACCGCCGCCACACCGACCACCATGACCACGCCACCCACGGGCGTGTAGTCGAACATCGAAAACGGTTTCAGTCCATGTTCCCGCAGCGCCTCGCTGACAAGCAGGTTCGGTGGCGTTCCGATCAGCGTCGTGAGACCACCCAGCAACGAACCGAACGCCAGCGGCATCAAGAGTCTAGACGGCGACGTATTCGTTTGACGCCCGACGGTGATGACGACCGGCAGCATGAGCGCCGCAACGCCGATGTTGTTCATGAACGCCGACAGCACACCCGAGGTCAGCATGATGACGACGATCATGCGTACCTCGCCTCGCCCGACCCAGCGCAGGATCGTGCTTCCCAGGACCTCGGCGACCCCGGTACGGGTCAGCCCGGCGCTAAGGATGAACATCGCCCAGATCGTGATCACGGCCGGGTTGGAGAACCCGGCCAGCGAATCCGTCGGCGTGACCAGGCCGGTGAGTGCCAGCGTTGCCAGTACCAGAAGGGCGACGAGGTCCATGCGGATGACCTCGGTGATGAGGAGAATCAACGCCGCAGCGAGGATTCCCAGCACCAGTCCGATTTCAACCGTCAAACTCTATCCCTTGGCCATGAACTGTTTCATGAAGTGGCAAACGGCCTCCGCACCGGCCAGCGGCATCGCATTGTAGAGCGAAACACGGATGCCGCCGACGCTACGATGACCCTTGAGACCGCCTAAACCCTCGGCCTTGGCCTCGGCGATGAAGCGCTTCTCCATCGCCTCGTCGGGAAGACGCAGGGTGAGGTTCATCCACGAGCGACTGTCTTTCTCGGCGGTGCCACGAAAGAACTCCGGATGCTCGTCGATCATGCCGTAGACCAGGTCCTTCTTCTGCTGATTCACCCGCTCCACCGCCTTCAGTCCGCCCTGATCCTTGATCCATTGCAGCACCAGGTTGACGACGTAGATCGGAAACGACGGCGGCGTGTTGTAGAGCGACTTCTTGCCGGCCGGGGTCTTGTAGTTCAGCACGGTCGGTAGCTCGTCGTTCGATTTCTGCAGCAGCTCGTCACGCATCGCGACCAGCGTCACACCGGCCGGACCCAGGTTCTTCTGCGCCCCGGCGTAGAGCATGGAGTAGGCCGAGTAGTCCCGACGCATCGAGCCGATGTCCGACGACATATCGGCGATCAGCGGCACCTTGACATTCGGGGTGTGGTGGAACTGCGTGCCCTTGATCGTGTTGTTGGTCGTGATGTGCAGGTACTCCGCGCCTTCGGGGACGTCCAGTTCGTCGTCGGTCGGAATATGGGCGTAGTCCCCTCCCTTGCCGGCGAACGCGACGTGGGTCTCGCCGATGCCCTGACACTCCTTGATCGCCTTGGAAGACCAGGTCCCGGTATCGACGTACGAGCCGACGCCACCCTGCTTGAGAAAATTCATCGGGATCATCGCGAACTGCTGCGAGGCGCCACCGGTCAGGAACAGGATGTGGAAATCGTCCGGCAGACCCAACACCTCACGGGTCAGCGCGATGGCGCTCTCGTTGACCGCATCGTACTCGGGAGAGCGGTGAGAGCTCTCCATGATCGACATGCCGGTTCCCCGGTAATCGAGAAGCTCGGCCTGGACCTGTTCGAGGACCGAAAGTGGAAGGGTGGACGGGCCGGCGCTGAAATTGAAGACTCTGTGTGCCATGGGGTACTCCTGATGCGAGAATCATAGCAACCTGGACCCTGTTCTCAAGGGTCCTTCCGGAGAGAAATAGGTGTTGGGAATCGTCCTTGAGAATCAGGTGGATCGGGGGGACTTGGCGCTGGGCGCGGTGTGGGTCTCGGGGGCATCGGTCACGACACCGGCGACCCTGACCGCGGCGCTGGACGAGGTCATTCGGCAGCGTCAGGCGGAACTCCCACCGGCGCTGGAGACGCGCCGCAAGGAGTGCCGTGACATCCTGCGCAACGGCAAGTACAAACCGACGGGCCGCGGCAAACCGGCCAACGAGTACCTACTGCGTGCCGCCCGCGACGGCACGTTCCCCCGCATCAATGGACCGGTCGACGCCAACAACCTGGTGAGTCTGAAGACGCTGATGCCGATCTCGCTGTGGGACGTCGGCCGCGCAGAGGATCGGACGTTCGTCTTTCGTCTGGGCGAGCCGGAGCAGAAGTACGTCTTCAACGCGGCAGGCCACGAGATGGATCTGCAGGACCTCGTTTGCGGCGGACCGTTGATCGACGGCGTCTGGTCCCCACGGGTAAACCCCGTCAAGGACAGCATGGCGACGAAGACCCACGACGACACGACCGAGGTCGCCGCGGTGATCTACGCCCCCGCGTCGGCGCACGAAGACGGCACCCTCGATGCCGCCTGCCGTGATCTTATGCATTGGCTTACCGAGTGCGCCCCGGCAGCGGTGGATTCCGCCTACGCAATCCTACGCACCGGAGATCGGAAGTTGCTGGAAAAGGGGACAGATTTATTTTCTGATCCGTGATCAGAAAATAAATCTGTCCCCTTTTGTTACTCGACCTGGATCCGACGGATCCGCGTCGGACCGAGTTTCATCCCACCGCTCGTGTCGTCTGCGACGTCGTTGACGTAGAACGTCTTGCCGTCGGGGCTGGCGTCGATGTCGTTGGGAAAACAGAAACTAGCCGCTTCCGCGGTGCCGTCGTCGCCGCTCTTGGTGCCGGAGCCGGCAAAGACGGCGAACTCACCTTTCATCGTCATCCGGTAGACGCGATGCCCACCGCGGTCGACCACGTACAACGCGTCCTTCGCGTAGACCAGGTGACCGTTGTTGCCACCCGGCAGCGTCGCCAGTACCGAAACCTCACCGTCGGCGGTGATCTTCCAGACTCGGGTGCCGGGCTTCTCCGAACCCCCAAGCCGCGGACCGAAGTCCGAGGTGAATACGTTGCCGGCGGCGTCGATCTCGATCCCGCCGCTGCCGGCGTCGACCTCGGCGATCGTCTGGACATGGACCCCGGCGAGTGCGGCGTTCATGGTCAGCAGAAACAACGCGACGCGTGTCAGATGGCGCATGGGGTCCCTCCTGGTGTCCCGGTGGGTACGGCGGATCAGGTGTGGGGTTTCCGGTGGGATCGGCGTCGGCGGGAGGCGGCCTGGATCAGGAATCCTGATCGAGGACGTGGAGCACGAAATCCATCGATTTCGACTATTTTCCCCTGTCGAGGCTCCAATTGCCTCCGCGCGGGTTCACCCCTTTAAAAGTTTCGCTGGCGCGCCGAGACCATTCACGGTATGAAATCCATGCAAGATATGACAGCGCTGTCATACGGTGCCCCGCGACCACAGATCAGTCGCTGTCGAAGTCCGTTTTCCGGAGGACCCACCGATGACCCGATCGTCTCGCCTGTCATGGCTCGTACTAGCTTTTACCGTCCTGGTCATCTCCCCGACTCTCGCGGATGACTACATTGTCTATGGCGACGCGGGAATTCCGCCCGCGACCAACATCTTTCTTTGGTGCGGCGAGGACCCAAGCGAGCAGGGCTTGTGTCCGTTCTTCAGCGAACGATTCAACATTTGTGATAGTCCCGAGGGCAATCGCCACCTGAACGTCCCCTCGAACACTTGGGCCGGCTTCGGGATGTTCTACGTGGACAACCAGTCCCCGCCCCAGAACACACTCACGGAAGATCTGTCGGCTTTTGCAGGCGGAGACATTCGCTTCTTTGTGAGTACCCCGCATGAACTGGAAGTGGGATTCCAGTGCGATGAGGGGGGAGGGATTCTGGGACATGGCCTCGTGAATCAACTGGCGACCTACGGCTGGGACTCTACCCCGGCATGGCAGGAGATCGTGATTCCGGTGGCCGACTTTTACGGCGGCGCGGACCTCAACACATGCCTCCAAAACGTGAGTGCTTCCTTCACGACCACCGGTGCGGCCAACCCGACCCAATTCAAGATCGACCACATCCGTTGGCGTAAACCAAACTCTCATGCCGGGGCGTCGTCGGTGACGGTTGTCGGAAGGCAGCTGATGGTGAATGGCAAGCCGTTCGTGGTCAATGGAGTGGCCTATTCGCCTCACTCGATCGGTGAGAACTTTACGGGAGGTTTTAGAGATCGTCCCGATCTCTACGCCGACGACTTTTCCGCCATCGCCGGCACGGGCGCGAATGCCGTCCGGACCTATTCCGCGTTCCTTACAACGGCGATGCTGGACGAGGCGTGGGCCAACGGCCTGTTTGTCATCCCGACCTTCGGGATCGACACCGTGCAACTCCAGTGTGATGCCGGTAGAGCGCAGCAGCAGGCCCGACTGGAAGACACGATTCAAGAATGGAAGGACCACCCAGCGCTCCTGTATTGGATACTGGGTAACGAGGTCGCGGTGAGCCAATCGCAAGCCGAGCGTTGCGACTCGGGAACGTGTACGATTTCCTCGGCGGCATGTGCGACCGAGGGCGACTGCGCAAGCGGGACCTGCTCATTTACGACCGCGCAAACCTGTAACCCGGCGGATATGCCCACCACGTGCCCGCAATCCCCGGTAGCGGAGAGTTGTATCCCTGAGTCGTGCTCCAAGGGCTGGTACGCGCAACTCGACACGCTGGCGGCGGCGGCCGACGTTGCCGATCCATCCCACCCGACGGGCGCCTCCAACCCGGACGTCGGCGACATCGGCGTCCCCGGCTGCACCGATGACGCGGCGCTTGCCAGCCTGGACTTATGGGGGATGAACCTCTACCGCGGCTGCACGTTCGCCAACGCACTGAGCACCTACAGGACGGCGTCCGGTAAACCACTGGTCATCACTGAATTCGGGTCGGACGCCTGGAATAGCACCTTGTCCGGGGGTGCCGGAGCGGAAGACCAGGCCATGCAACAGGCCTGCTTGGCGTCATTGCTGACTGAGGCAGAAGCATCGCTTGTGGTCCGCGACCCGGGAAACGGCGTCACCAGCGGTCAGGTGGTCTTTGCGTGGATGGATGAGTGGTGGAAGTCGTTCGACGGGGGATCGTGCACCGACAGCTACTGGGACAAACACGATTCTTGCGAGGATTTTACGAATCCCAACTATACGGTCGACCCTGCCATCAACGAGGAGTGGTGGGGAATCGCGACCATGGAGACGTTCTGTTCAGATATGACGACGCCCTGCACGACCGACGACGATTGTCCGGGCGCCCCGGGAACGTGCGCGATTTCGACTGGCGTATCCTGCAGATTGGATAGCGAGTGTCCGGGGACCTGCTCGGCTACAACCACCCAGACCTGTGTGGAGGATTCCGATTGCCCGGGACTGTGCTCGGGCAATCCCCCAACGACCTGCGCGAACGATTCCGAGTGCAGCGGCCCACAGGTTTGTATTTTCGGAGGCGAGAGGTGTGAGTTCCAGACTTGTGACCGATCTGCTTGCGGCGAAGTCCTGGACCCGACTCAGCGTGTTCTGCGTAGCGCTTACTCTACGGTGTCAGGAACGTACCAGTTGGGCGCCGTCCTGGACCTGAGTGTCGTCACCCACAACTCAGGATCCGGCGCCACCGACATTACCTTCGTCCCGGGAGTCGGCGCGGCGGATCATGCTCTGCACTATGGGCCCCTGAGCGCGGTCTCCACCTATGGATACACCGGGTCGGTGAATGCCCTCGGTGCAACCGGCTCGAGTTCCCTCACGCTGCCCGGCGGTTCGCTGTTCTGGGTGGTGGTCGGTCAGAACGGGTTAGAAGCCTGTTACGGCAAAGACTCCTCGTGTACCGAGCGACCGCCGTACGCCGGTGCCGGCATCCCTCAGGCCGCAAATCGCAATTGTTCCGTTCCTCAGTGTCCGTGATCTAGCTGGCTAACTCTACGCCTGGCGAGCGTTTCAGCTCGCCAGGCGAACGCGCCGCCGCTCCATCATGAAGAGCTTCAAGACCCACCGCGTTTCGGGACTGGCTTTCATCCTGCTGGCGTCTCTGATCGGCGCGGTGCAGCCGGCGTCGGCGCAATGCGTCGACATCCCGGGGTGCGTTCTGGTCTGGTCGGACGAATTCGACGGCACCGCGGTGGACCCGTCCAGGTGGTCCTTCCAGCTCGGTGACGGTACCGAGGTGGGCCTGCCGCCCGGGTGGGGCAACAACGAACTCCAGTACTACCAGGCCGAGAACGCGACGGTCGCGGGGGGCGTGTTGACTCTCACCGCGAAGGAGGAGTCGGTCGCCGGTCATGACTACACGTCGGCCCGCATGCGCTCGCTGGGCAAGGGCGACTGGACCTACGGACGCATTGAAATGCGCGCGAAGATGCCGATCGGACAGGGCCTCTGGCCGGCGTTCTGGATGTTCCCCTCGGACTCGGTTTACGGCGGCTGGGCGGCCAGTGGCGAGATCGACATCGTCGAGTCCATCGGTAGCCAACCCTACCGTATCTTCGGGACGATCCATTACGGCGCCCCCTGGCCCCAGAACCGCTTCTCGTCAACCCGCTACGACCTGAACAGCGGCACGTTCCACGACGGTTTCCACGTCTTCGCCCTGGAGTGGGAGCTCGGCGAGATCCGCTGGTACGTGGACGGTTTACGGTTCGCCAGACGTAGTAGCTGGTTCTCCACCGGTGGGCCGTTCCCGGCACCTTTCAACGCCGACTTCCACCTGCTGTTGAACCTGGCGGTCGGTGGCAACCTGCCCGGCTCGCCCGACCTATCGACGATCTTTCCGCAGGAGTTCGTGATCGATTACGTCAGGGTTTACCAGCTACCGCCAACCGTGGAGATCACCAGCCCGACGGGCGACGACATGCTCGCCCCGGGAGACGATCTGACGGTCACCGCCGACACCCTCGACACCGTTTCGATCCAACGAGTCGAGTTCCTGCAGGACAAGGCTGTTCTCGGTGAGGACACGTCGCCGCCTTTTGAAATCACCGTGCCCGGCGTCGCGGCCGGCTGTTACACCTTGCGGGCGCGGGCGTGGGACGACGGCGGCACGCCGGTCTCCTCGCCGCCGGTGAACATCATGGTTGGGTCCGGCTGCCCACAGGCGCCCTACCGGATGACGCCTGCGGCCGTCCCGGGGACGTTCGAAGCCGAGGACTTCGACATCGGCGGCCAGGGCATCGCGTACAACGACGCCGACTCCAATAACAACGGCGGTGCCTACCGGCCCGGCGAGGGCGTCGATCTGGAGGGCACGTCGGACGCCGGTTCCGGCTTCGATGTCGGCTGGACGGTGCCCGGCGAGTGGATCGAGTACTCGCTGGACGTCACCGCCGGGACCTACGATATCGAGTTGCGGGTAGCCTCGCTGTCCGACGGGGGCACGCTGCACATCGAGTCTGACGGAATCGACGAGACCGGACCCATCACCTTCGCCGCGACCGGCGGCTGGCAGAACTGGACCACGATCCGCGTCGAGGACGTGACCCTTCATGCCGGCATGCAAACGATGCGTCTCGTGATCGACGCAGGCGAGTTCAATATCAACAAGATCTCCGTCGTCGAGCCGCCGGATACGGATGCAGACGGAGTGCCGGACCGCGCCGACGCCTGCGTTCTCTCCGACCTCTCGCCGACCGTGATCATCGACGGCTGCAACTCGGAGACGTCCAACCTGCTGGGCGCCGACGGCTGCACATTCTCCGACAGGATTAGCGAGGCGGCCGCCGGTGCCCTGAATCACGGGGGTTTCGTCAGCAGCGTGAGCCAACTGATGAATGCGGCCAAGAAGGCGGGTCTCGTCAGCGGCGCGCAGAGGGCAGCGGTGGTGAGTTGCGCGGCTCGATCCGACCTACCGTCCGTGGATCGTAGGCGCAGCTCGCGCTCGGTTCCTGCACGGTCAATGACGGGCATTCGGGATCGTCGGTAGTCCATTCCGACAAACGGGGATTCGTCGCATGCTGCGCGACGAATCCCCGTCTTCAGGTCGGAGTTACGAAACAATTGGACGGTCTATCGTCCCCGGCGAGAGCCCCTCAGCGAAGAACCAGAACTGCCTAACTCGTAGGACGGCCGTACCCCGTCGATCGACGATCCCTCGTCAACAGGCACCTTGCGGCTTTCGGTCGAGCCGAAGGACCGTCGGTAGCGCGCCGCACATCGGATAATCTTGCCATTGTCACCGGCGTTAAGAAGTCCCTCGTCTGCCCAGCCGTTGGCCAGGTTGGCGACGCAGGAGACGAACGCCCCCTGATGAATGGCGTCTTCCGCGCACACGTCGATCGCATCGTTCATCGTGCAGCCCGACGCGAGATCGTCGTTGGATACCCCGGAGTCGCACGCATTGATCGTCACGGTCGGTTCCACGTTACAGGTCTCTACGGCAAAGTTGATGTTGTCGTAGAGCACGCCCGAGGGCTGGAACAGGGTCGCCGTACTGGCGAAACCGATCTGAAAAATCTGACCGGGGAGGCTGGCGTCGATCTCGATCGACAGATCAAAGCTACCCCACGTGTCGGGTAGGTCGGTCGTGTCGACCGAGATGAAGTTCGTCAACTGGAACCCGTTATTGGGGTCGAGGGTCTTGATGAACGCGAGCGCCGTCGTCGAACAAGGACAAAGTTCGCTATTGGCATCGTTGATGTTGCCGCGCTTGGCGTCGAAACTGAAGACCCAGGTCTGACCCACGTCGCCTGCGCCGACGATCTGCTCCTGGAAGACGTTGGCTTCAATCCAATGCCCGTTGCCGTGATCGCCGTTGTTGTAATCGTTGTAGATGACCAACTGCTGGTCACCCTGAGGGAGCCCGCCCTGGCCGAAATCAATGGCCGAGAACGCCGCTCCTCCGTTGGGCGCCCCGAACACGCCGTAACCGTAGAGATAGCCGCCCGAAACACCGTCGAAGACGTTGCCGAAGACGAGCCAACCGTCGGTGGTCAGCGCGCCGGGGTCCGCCTGGTCCAGGAATTCGAAATCCTGAGCATAGGGGCTCAATTGAGCGTGGACCGGGACAGTCATCAGGACCGCCAGTGCAATCGGTGCAACACAGCAAAGCAATCTGCGAATCATCGAATATTCCCCCTTATTCCTATTGGATTCTTGAGTGTGCATCAATTAGGTACCACCAATTGACAGCGCTGTCAATTTGAAACGACACAAACCCACATTCGGTTGGATCGCGGTGCGTGGAAAGTACTGAGAAAACCCGTGAGACGGAATTAGGGATACCACGTACGCGACGACCCGGCCGCCCCGATCATCGAAAAACCAGCCAAACCAGCGCCACCATGACGACCAGCAGGATCGACAGATACCGATCGCGGCGTCGCCACGCCGGGCTCGATCGCAGCTCTCTGCCCGTCCCGGGAGCCCCGCCAGTGGCGGTGGCGAACGTCAGACCGGCGAGCTTCTCGTCCGGCTCGGCCGGGGTCAGCAGGCTCACGGCGATCAGCACGCCGGTACAGATCGCAAACAGGAAGACGGCGAAGTGCAGGAAGTTGATATCGGCATACCAGAAGAGCCATCCGCTCGTCGAATCCTTGGTGAGTTCCAGGATGAGTCGTGCCGCGCCAAGCACGAACCCGGTGCCCAGCGACGCGATGGCACCTGCGCTGTTGACCCGCTTCCAGAAGATACCGAGCAGAAACACCGCAGCGATCGGCGGTGAGATGTAGGCCTGAACACTCTGCAGGTAGACGTACAGTTGTCCTGAGATGTGCTTCATCAACGGGATCCACAGCAGACCGAAGCCGACCAGCGCAAGCGTCGACAACTTGCCGACGACGACCAACCGCCGCTCCGACGCGTCCGGTCGAATCTTGCGGTAGACGTCCCACGTGATCAGCGTGGAGCAGGAGTTGAACACCGCCGCAAGCGAGCTCATCAGGGCTGCCAGGAAACCGGCCATGACCAGGCCGCGTATGCCGATGGGTAAGAGGGATCGAATCATCTCGGGGAGCGCGTGATCGGCACGGGCGATCTCGAGTTGTCCCGTCTTGGCGAGCGCGGCGGCGACCACGCCGGGGATGACGAAGATGAACAGAGGCAGGATCTTGAGAAACCCGCCGAAGATCGTCCCACGACGGGCGTGGTCGATCCCGTTGGCGGACAGAACCCGCTGCACGATGAACTGGTCGGTGCACCAGTACCACACGCCGAGGATCGGGGCGCCGAACAGGATTCCGGTCCATGGGAAGGACGGGTGATCCATCGGTTGCCACATGTCGAAGGTGCCCGGCTCACTGGCCGCCATCAGCGCACTCACCCCACCCAGCTTGACCAGGCCGATCACCGTGACGAGGATCGCTCCCCCGATCAGCATGATCGTCTGCAACATCTCGGTGTAGAGCACCGCCCGCAACCCCCCGAGTACGGTGTAGATCCCCGTGGCGACGACGATGATCAGGGCACCGGTCCAGAAGTTACCGCCGAGAAGAACCTCGTAGACAATCCCTCCGGCGTACAAAGTCACGGAGATCTTCGTCAGCACGTATCCGATGATGGAGATGACCGCCAGATACCAGCGTGCCGCAGGCGAATACCGCCGTTCGAGAAACTCCGGCATCGTGTAGACGCTGCTCCGGAGATAGAACGGGACGAAGAGCCAGCCAAGAATCAGCAGGATCAGCGATGCCAGGACTTCGAACTGGCCCACGGCGACACCGCTGTCGTAGCCGGTCCCGGCAAGACCGACGAGGTGTTCGGATCCGATGTTGGAAGCGAACAACGCGGTTCCGACGACGAACCACCCGACGTTGCGGCCGGCGAGGAAATAGCCGGCGGTGGATTCGTGGGTATCTTTTTTTCTACCGGCCACCCACCACGCGACACCGAAAATCGCCGCGAAGTAGAGCGCAATCACAACCCAATCGAGTGAGGCCAGCTGATTCATCTCTCCGACCTACTCAAAACGGATATCGTCGACGATCACCTCGCAGGGCACGAGCGCCCCCGCCTGATCCGCAGGCCTCCACAAGCCGAGGATCGCGACCTGCGACAGATCGATCTTGTCGAACTCGGCCAGCGGTACGCTGAACGTTCTCCATCCGGCCTCGTCGCGACTCGACACGTGCTCGATAAGGTTGACAGACTGTGCATTCATCTCCGGACCTTCCAACTTCAGCTCGAGCCTGGCCACCTCGTCGGGTAGCCTAAGTCGCATTGCGACTGCGCCGGCTGAGCCAGTGTCGTGTTCGCCGAGGAAGAAGTACACGCCACCCCAGCCCCTGCCCGTGAAGACGAGCCTCAGCGCCCTTCCGCCCTCGGCCTCTTCGATCGGCACGACGCCGGATGCCACCAGGCCCGGTCCCAGCGGATTGACGCTGCCGTTCTGGACGGCCCCGGCGAGCCCTGCGCGCAACGCGACGGCGATGTCCGGACCGACGGCCTTGAGTTGTTCGGGATAGCTCGGCGACGACGGACCCGCAGGCATCAACTCCGGGTAGAGCGTCTGCATCACAGGCTTGGCCTTGCGATCGGCCGTGAACAGTCCCCAGTGTCCCTCGGTCCCGGTTCCCTTCCAGGACTCGTCGAAGGACGAGAAGAAGAACACCGTGACCTCGTTCTCTCGAGCCCAGTGCGTCAGCTCCTCGTAATAGCGTTGCTGTTTCCGCTCGTCCCCGCCCCGTGGAACGTGCTGGTTGCCTTCGGTGTAGCTGGCCCAACCCGCCTCGCCAATGACAATGGTCTTCTCGGGGTGGGCGGCGCGAACATCCTCGAAGTTCGCGACGGTGTACGACAGACCCTCGTCGATGTCCCTCCGCTCCCACAACGGGTAGGTGTGGATCGTAATGAAGTCGACCTCGCGCGCCATCGCCGCCCCGTGTTCTCGCCACCAGACGTAGTTGTCCGCCACGGTCACGGGCTGGGTCACACCCGCCTTGACCTCGCGGACGTAACCGATCACCCGCTCTTCGGGCACCGGATGTTCCGTCCATCCAATCAGAACCTCGTTGCCGACGTTGACGGCCAGCACGATTTCTTCGTATTCCCTGGCGAGGCGGATGCCGTCGGCGACCTGCCGCGCGTTGCTCCGCTCAGCTCCCGGTTCGCGCTCGAGCCAGATTCCAAGCATCACTTTTAGATCGAGTCCCTCGCGCCGGATCACCTCGAGCACGTCCTCGCCGTGCCGATCGCTGCCGTACAGCCGGATCAGTCGCCAGTTCCTTGCCAGGATGCGGAGATCCTCCTCGACCTGCTCCTGCGAGGGACGCGCACCGCTACCCGGGCTCTGGCCGTCGCGGTAGCCGGAGTACGCGATCGCCTGGCCCTTCAAGGCATTTTCCGGTCCGGGGGCCATCTGCGCGCCGTGCTCCTGACAGGCCAACACGACCATGCTGCCCAGCAACGTAAGAAGGATGGTCGCCGCTCTCATTCCAGCACCTCGGAGCCCAGTTTTCCGCGTCGACGCTCCAACTCGGCCCGTATCTCGTACGCTCTCCGTTCGCTGATCGGGTAGGTGAGCATGATGACGATCGCAAGCGCGGACGTCACCAGGGGTACGCCAACGTCAAACACCCTCAGGAAGAACAGGGTCTTCTCGGGCTGCGCCGCCAACTCGACGGCAAATCCGGACACGTTCAGCATGATGCCCGTAAGCAGGCCGGCCAACGCCATCCCGATCTTGACCATCCACCAGTAGATGGCCCCGAAAACACCCTCGCGGCGTTGGTGCGTCCCCAACTCGTCGTAGTCGCAGACATCCGCGATCATCGAGCCCATCAGCGTAAACAGCGACCCGACTCCGAAGGCGACGAACGGTGCCGCGAAGAGCAGCCAGTAGGGATGATCCGGGTTATAGCCGATCCACTTCAGGGCGTAGCCAATCATCGATATGGAGATGGTGAGGAGAAACGTCTTGCGCTTGCCGAAGCGGGTCGCAAGCCAGCCCGTGAGCAGGATGACCCCAATGGTGGAGGCGGCGGTCACCGTCCCGAACCAACCCAGCAGTTCGCCGGCTCTGGAGTCATCCCCGCCGTAGACGTAGTAGATCATCACGTACAGCGAGAAGGACATCCCGAGCTGGTAACCGTTGAAGACCAGGAAGGTTGCGGCACAGATTTTCACGAACGGCTTGCACCCGAGTGTGATGCCGACACCCTTGAAGAACTGGAGCGTGTTTGCAAACACGCCCTGCTGTTTCCCTGCAGCGGGAACCGGCAGGTGTCTTTCTCTGCAAAACACGGCGGGAACGACGCCCAGAACCGCGACGGTGATCCCGACCGCGATGGCCAGCGTTCGGGCGCCGTGCACCGTGTCCCGGAACAGGTTCTGGTTGGCCATGATGGCGTAGAACCAGGGCACCCCCAGCCAGACCAACTGGCCGGCGGTGTTCGCAAACATATGCAGTCGGGTTCGTTCGTGATAATCCGCGGTCATTTCGTAGCCGAAGGCCACGAAGGGCGTCGCATACAGTGTGTAGGCAAGGAAGAACAGGACCGACGCGCCCAGGAACACCCAGAAGTAGAAACTCTCGCTCCGCCCGCCGGGCAGCTGCCACATCAGGGCAAAGATCAGCCCCGATAGGATCGCGCCGACCAGGATGAAAGGACGGCGGCGTCCCCACATCGTGCGCGTCCGATCGGAGATGTACCCCACCATCGGGTCGGAAATTGCGTCGAAGGCGCGCGGGATCGCGGCAATCAGGCCGACAAGAAACGGGTCCATGCCCAGACCCAGGTTGAGGATGACGACCATGGCAGGCAGTGCCGCGGCCTGCAGGTTGTTCACGAACATCCCCACTGCGTAGGCCGACTTCTGCCGCAGCGGGATCCGGTCTTCCGCAGCCGTGATGTGATGCTCGGTTGTGTTCAAGGTGTAACCCCCGCAACATCCACGACAAGCTTTGTGATGCGCTGCTCCCGACGGAACAGAGATTGGCTAAGCGCCGGCCCTAGACGTGTGCCCGGAATGACGGTCGGGGCACCTTGCTCGCCGAATACCTGCAAGCGCGCGGAGTCCGCCATGCGGTAAACGACCGGTACCCCGCAAAGCGTGAAGGCGAGCGATCGGGGCGGCAATTCCTCCGTCAGCTCCGGGCCGCCGGTCGAGTAGCTCCAGGAGGCCGGTTCCTGCAGGAATTCGTCTCGGCCAAGCATGACCGGCTCGAAGGCTACTTCACCGTTGGCAACGCGCACACCGAGCTGTCGGAAACGGGTGATCAGGTCTTCCTTCACCTGCCCTGTCAGGCCCGGTTGCTGTACACCGGTGAATCCGGGTGTGTGCGAATAGGGATCGACGGGGAACGCGCCGTATTCGGCCGGCGGTTTGTGCATCCCCAGTCCATCCCGAGTTTCCCGGAAGCACACACCAAGGCGTCCGACTAACGATGCATCCGCGCCGGCGTCCACGGCAGCGGATAACACTTCGCCGATCGCCAGCAGCAACTTCGACACCATGTGCCAGTAGATGCAGCCCAACCCCTCGTACTTGTACATCGAGCCGGAGCGGCCGGTGAAGCGCCGGTGCGCGAACACCGCCTCGTAGACGTCACATAGCCTGGCGGTATCTTCCTCGTTGACTGCCGGGTCCCGATCCAGCGCGGCCCGAAGTTCGTTCGCATTCCTGAAGACACCGTTGAAATGCACATGGCCGTTGATGTCGCGCTCGACATAATCCGTGCGGCCCGCTTCCAGCTCGCCCCCGATCCAGTTATCGCCCTCCACCAGGGACGAAGGGATCACATTCTTGTCAAGGAACGACGTTAGCGTCCGGTCCGGGTAGAGCAGGTAACTGTTCTGATCCTCCCGATACAATCGGCTCGCTCTTAGCGCCTCGACGAGCGCCAACGCTGCATCGTTGTCCAGGTAGCCGGAACTCAACACCGCCACCTGGCCTTCCAGCATCTCGTCGAGCGGTTCCACTTCGAAGCCGTCAGTTCCGAACCGAACCAGGTTGTACGAGTGGTACAACCCATCCTCCCTGCGGCCGCGCGCAATGCTGTGGTCAAGGAAGCTCAGCGTCAGTTTGGTGAAGTCCTGCAGGTCTCGGTTTCCAAGCGGCGCCTTCTCACCGCTGGGGCCCCGGTAGGTCCGGGAGCGGTATTGATCGTTCACCGCACCCATGCCGTCCATGAACGATTTTCGGTCGGCCGCGTCTGCGGGCCCCTCAAGCAGGGCGATGTGGTCCTTCAATACCGCGTTGATGCCCGCAAAGTACTGAGCCAATTCCCGCGAAACGTCAAAGCTCGTTGTCGCGCTCTCATGGAGCAGCTCGCCCAGCAGCTGCATGTATCGGCGCAGGTAACAAAGCGTGACCATGGAGAGCCCGTGGCCAACAAGAGCGTTGTTCGCGTCGTTCCATTCCGGACGCTGGGTGTTCATCCAGATCCCGCCGCAGGGAACCAGATTGCCAATTCTGGCAAGCGCCGAGACCATCAGTTTTTCCAACAGGTTGACCCTGTAAATTGATCCATCTTCCAGCGTGACCAGCTTCCCGTCGGCACCGATGTCGGCGACACGTTTCGCAACCGCCCGAGCACGATCGTCGTCGTACTCGACGGTGTTTCTGGAATCGTCGAGCAACTCACCGTACGGCTTGATCCGATAGGGCACATCCGCGTAGACGAACCGGTTCCGGGTCAACGATTCGCCGAGCAGCCCGGGATGATAGTTGCGCGAGAGTTCCAGCAACCTGAGGAGGTACACGACCTGGTGATCCCCCCAGTAACCGATGTTCGACCAGGGAACTTCCGGTTCTAACACCTCCCAGTCGATGCCGTCCCTGGATATGCGGTAAGGGTTATGCCCGTCGGCGGTCGAGGCGTTGACAAACTTGGCGACGAAGCTCTCGATGTATTCCGGGAAGGAGAGGGCCAGAGCTTCCCAGTTCTGAAAAATGTCGCGCCAGTTTCCCTGATAGTTCAGGGTCTCCGACCCATCGGTGTCCTCGAGACGGATGGAAAAGTGATTCCAGGGCCGGCTGGGGTCTCCGTGCCGGCGGCTGAACGTCAGCGGCAAATATTCGTAGACGAGCCGGATAAAGGCTTCACTCTGGCTGTCTTCGGCCAGCTTCAGCGCCGAGTTCAGCGTCAGCGGCCCATCGAGCTTGACCAGCGCGGATTCAACCGTTTCAAGCAGCGGTAGGTTCCGCCGGCTCACGAAGTTCAGAAAGTCGGCACGAGGGAATCGGTAATCGTGTGGGAACACACCCCCCCGCATGATGTTGGACAGGGTGTTGGAAAAGTGCCGGCCGGTGACCAGATCGTCGGCAGACTTCTGAAATCCATCCGCACTGCCGGCCAATTGTTCCAGTCGAGTTGTACCGTCCGCGACATCCTGTTCGATCGCATCGGCAGGAATCCCCTGCCGGATGGCTTGCAGCAAGTTGGCCGTCTGAGACGGGCCCTGTTCGACATCCGCCAGCAATCGCCAGCCGTGGCCCGATTCTGATGGCAGGGTAAGAACCGACTGAACGAAGAAAGCGCCTCGCTTACCCTTGCCCAACGCTTCGGCATGGACCTTCTCACCCATGCAGAATGCAGCGACCTGGTCTTCCGAAAGTAGCACCCGGGCCTGCTCGAGGCCGGTGCTCCAGACGACCGTGGCTTTCAACGCCTCACTCGGTTCGGCTCGGTCGGTCAAGATGGAACTGAGTGTGAAGATTCCGGCACAGCCGCCGGTGACCGCTTCAGCCTGCTTGTAGGCGTCCACCAGCGTACTCAACTCGGCCTGTGCGGCGCGGTCGACGCCGTAGGGCAGAAGATTCCGCAATCCGTCCAGCAGTTCGACGCGAACCTCGTCCGCGCCAATGTTGAGCAATCGCGATTCCCGTATGAACCCAAAGCGGTTCCCGGTGGTCCACGAGTAGGAGAATGAAAGGCCGAGGTCGTGGTTGACTTCCTCGAACAGCAGCTTGTTGCCCGGCACGTTCTTGTACAGGTTTCGCTCGAGGTCGTAGACGAGCGGGCCGGTTTCAAACGGCTGCCAGAGCATGGTCTTGCCACCCCGCGCAGCCAGCAGCACGGTCTTGGGCCCGGTCGTCTCGCAGGCATCGTGGATCTTGTCGTCGGTGCAGTACGGGAAGAGTGCGTTTTCCGGGTCTCTGCGGCCGCAGGTCAGACCACCGGTACTGGAGACGAACAACCAATGATCGTAGCCGCTGAGCACAGACACAAAGAACGGTGGCATCGTGTGATAGTTGGCAATCTTGTAGAACCGTTCGCCATCCCTATCCACCCATTCCCCGCCACCCGCCGGACCGGGCACACGAACGACGGACTCACCGAGAAACGGCTGCTGCTTGGGTCGCTGTGCCATCAAGACCTGGCCTACTCAACCGCGACCGGCGACCAAGATGGACTTGGGGCGTCGACTCGGCATCGACCGGACGATCAGAATTTCAGCCCGATGTGGAATCCGTAGTTCCGCGGCTCGCTGAAGCTGCCCTTGGCGACCTGTTCTGCGGCTCCGCCCCACCACTGGATTACCTCGTTCGTCAGATTGTAACCGTAGAATTCCGTCGTCCAATTCCCGTGGTAGATGCGAACCCCCGCATGCACCATGGACCACGCTTCACGCTTGTCGTCCGTGTACTTGATGTCCTCGTCGAAGATAACAAACTCCAGGTCGTCCGTGTGTTTGTCGACGTTCCACACGGTCAGGTAGGAGTCGTCCTCCCAGTGAGCCGTTACCCATGGAACGACCGTCGTCTGGCCTGAGGGCATGAGAAAGGCATGATCGAGCGTCATGTGGAGCTTGAACGGTGCCGACACGGCCAACTCGTTGCCCTTGAGATTGACCTCTAACTCCGGCGTCTCCGGGTTGATCGAATCGTCGAACGAGAGATTCAAGTAGGAGACCGGATCGTAACTCCAGATCGTCAACCAGTCCTCGGTGATTTTCGTATCCAGCCAACTCGCATAGCCCTTGATCCGGCCACCGCGCCACGGGCGCCAGTCGTACTCGAACTCGAACCCCTGAATCTTCGCCCCGGGCACGTTCTGCGTGAAGTAAGCGGTGATTGGAGCGGGTACCCAACCGAAGAGGAATCCGCCAAAGGGGTCCGGGATCAGGTTCCCGAAGTCGTCCCGGATAAAATCCAATCTCTCGGTGAAACCGATCGCGCCAACCGACGCGTACTGCATATCTTCGTAATTGGAATAGAAGTAGGCGCCTCTCAGATCGAGCTTTTTCTTCGGCAGCCGTTGCTTGAAGCCGAGCTCAATGGTGGTCACCTCTTCCGGAATATACGAGGTTTCAACACGGATCTGCTCGTTGGTCCTCGGGTTGACCTCGTCGAACACGTCGCCGATGCCGCCCGCCTTGAAGCCCGTCGCAATGTAGGCGTAGAGGAGTGTGTTGTCGCTTTTGTCGTAGTCCAGCCCGACACGGAAATCGCTGTGGGACCAGGAACCCTTGTTATCGTTGGCCGTGAATTCCGGGTAGTTGGCGGGATCTGCGAAGAAGCCTATCGGTAACGCATTCAGGGACTCCCGCTCGAAGGCGGTCAGACCCGGGATGATCATCTCGCGGTCGACCTGGGGCGCACAGCCATTGGCCACCGTGCAGTTGTAGGTGCGCCCACCCTTGTCTTCCTTGGTCTCGTCACTGAAGCGGTATCCGAGAGTGACGTGCCACTTGGGCGAGTAGGAGTAGGTTCCCTGGGCAAAGAGCGCGGCCGCATTCGTGCCACGGTTCGGCTGATCGAACAGAGCCTTGCTGTCGATCGTGTTGTCGAAGTAACCGATCGTCTGCGTTCTCTCGCGGAAATAGTTCACTCCCGTGATCCAGTTGAAATTCTTGTCGCCGTACGATTGGAGCTGGAATTCGTGCGAGTACGCTTGCGAGCCGGTGCCGGGTAGGAAGAAGAACGCCTGATCCCATGCGTTCAGGCTCTGCTCCATATCCTGGGCCGACTCACGTTCCAATCTTTCGCCGCCGCCGACGTACACGAAGCGCAGGTCATCCTTGATGTCCCAGGTGACTCGGGAGCGCAGATAGTTGATGTCGAGGAAAAGTCGGCCGGGCGTGCTGACCACGGCCTGGTAGGTGTCGTCTTTCGGGAACATGTCGCCGCAGTCATTCGTGCCGAATTGTACGATGCCGATCTGATCGCCGAAGGTCGGCGAGTTCTCGTCTTCGTCGAACACGTTCTCGTATTTCGGGCGCCCTCGAAGCTTCTTGCAGTTGACCAGATCGACTCCACCGGCGCTGTCGCTCCTGTACTGCTGAAAGCTAAAGTCCACGGCGACCTTCTTGCTGGGCTTCCAGAGAGCGCTCAGCCGATACGCCCACTCGTCGGCGTTCATGTAGAAGTCTTCGCTATCCGCGGCCACGAGCTCACGGATTTCGTAGCCCTCGCCGTTGTTGGCGGTGTTGGCCCACCAGTTGGCGTTCTGGGTTCGCGTGTAGCATCTGGGGCTTGTACACAGGTTTTCGCCCGTCGTCGCGTCGAGACTGCCGGGTGCGATGACGTCGGCTTCCTGCACCAGACCCGCAATCCGGCGCTGGTCGTACTGGTTCGGGTCCCAGTAGCCCTTGAGGTAAGAATCGCGCTGGTAGGACCGAGCCGCGACTCGAAAGGCGAACTTGTCGGAGACCGGGATATTGACCATGCTGGCGACTTCTTGCGAGTTCCAGATTCCGCCCCGCACGACCCCGGTGCCTTCGAACTTGTTCAGCTTGGGCTTGGCCGTCACGATGTTAATGCTGCCGACCGTCGAGTTCCTTCCGAAGAGCGTCCCCTGGGGCCCACGTAGCACCTCGACCCGCTCGTTGTCGAACATCAGCCCGAGGATCCCCTGCATCCGCGGTGAGTAGACTCCGTCCATATGAACGCCGACGGCCGAGTCGCCGAGTTCGGTTTCGTTGGTCGAGCGCACGCCACGCATGGAGATGATCGGGGCCGATTGTCCATTGATGGTGGCGATGTCCATGTTCGGGACCATCTGGGCCATGTCCCGGATGTTCTGAACCCCTTCCCGATCCAGCTCGTCCTGGTCGAACACCGAGACGGCAATCGGGGTCTTCATCAGATCGGTTTCGACTTTGGTCGCGGTGACGGTGACCGACTCGTCGTACGGATCGGGTGTAGGCGTCTTCGCCTTCTCCTTCTCGTCAGTGGGGTCCTTCGACTCGTCGGTCTCAGGTGTTTTCTCTTCCTGCTTTTCTTCCGTTGTCTCTTTCGCCTTCTCTGGCTCCTGGGCCAGACTGAGACCGACCCCGATCAGGGAGATCGCTCCGAGACAGAACAGAACCACCAGTCCCCGGCCAGCCTTCATTGGGTCCCCTCCCCCGCTTCTCGTCGTGCTGGATCCGCCAAGCTCACGTAGTGAACGACCGCTGAACTGGCGTGACCATCTCGTGTGGAATCCAACGATGATAGCTCCCGATGAGTGCGATCCTTGCTTTTTGGGCCACCTGAACGTACGAGGTAGGTGACAGCGCTGTCAAGCACCAATGACAGCGTTGTCAGACATTCTAGACAACGCCGTTTTTTTCTGCGACCATCGAGGGAGGTTCTTAGCGACTTTTGGCCGTGCGCCGACCGAAAAGTTGCTTCCCAATGGGGCATTGCTTTGGATGACCAGCGACATTCGGTGGGTTTTCGCCCAAACAGGATCCTGGCGGGAGATATCGGCGCCACCCACTCCAGGCTCGCAGTCTTCCGCCACCAGAACAACCGCTATGAGATCTTGCGCTCGGCGACCTACTCGAGCCCGAAACACCGTTCCCTGACGGAGGTTCTCGCGAGTTTCCTCGAGAACGAACAGGCGGAATTCGATGCTGTCTGTCTCGGACTTCCCGTGCCGATCCATTCACAGGTCGTGTTTCCTTTTACGAATCTCCCATGGCGCGTCGATCGGAAAGAGGTTCTCCGGGCGGTCGGAACCGATCGGGTCGCGCTGATCAACGATGTGCAAGCTTCGGCGGCTGGGATCCATCGACTCTCTGACGCAGATCTTGTTTGCTTGCAACCCGGGCAGGTGGATCCCGCCGGAAATCGCGTCGTGGTATCCGTGGGAACGGGGCTGGGCGTGAGCGCTCTCAGTCCGTCGGGTCACGCTTTCGCCACGGAAGCCGGCCACGCGACCTTCGCGCCCAGCTGTGCATTCGATCTCGACCTTCAGGCAAGACTGCAGCATGAGTACGGGCATGTCAGTTGGGAGAGAGTTGCATCGGGGTTGGCTCTGCCGGCCATCCATGCGCTGCTTGCGCCGGAACAATCTCCACTCCTGGAGGCTTCCGAGATTGTCCGTCGCTCCAGCTCAGACCTCGTTTGTATCGAGGCCGTCGAGACGTTTCGACGCTACATCGGGTCCGCAGTAGGGAATATTGCTCTGACCTTGATGGCGAGCGGAGGCCTCTATCTCACTGGCGGTGTTGCCGCGAAGGTTCTCGATAAGAACAATGCCGATTCGTTCATCAGCGCATTTCGCGACAAGGGTCGCATGCGGGACCTGCTCGAGCGCATGCCGGTGTTTCTCGTGATTGAGAACAACCTTGCGCTGCATGGCGCGGCAGAGACGGCGATCACACTTCTGAGTGATAAACCGGATGATTGCTAAGCGAACGACCATCACCGATGTCGCGCAGCGCGCAGGGGTTTCTATCAAGACCGTCTCGCGGGTCTTCAACCGCGAGCCCCACGTCCGCCCGTCGACAATCGAGAAGGTGCTCGCCGCCGCCGAGGCCCTTAACTACCATCCGAATCTATCGGCTCGCCGGCTTGCCAGCAATCAAACCTATGTGATCGGAATGCTCTATGACAATCCAAATTCCGACTACGTGACCGATGTGCAGTACGGATCGCTGCAGGCGTGTCGGGAGCACGGCTATAACTTACTGATCCACCCGTGTAAGGCGGATTCTGCCGAACTGATGGAGGAGGTCGTCAGTCTGCATCGCCAGGTCGATGGCTTCATCATGCTCCAGCCGGTTTCAGACCTACATGAGCTCTGCCAGTTCCTGCTTGAACACAAGGTCGCCTGTGCGCGAGTCTCCCAGCGCCCCTTCGAAGGATTCCCCTGGATCTCGGTCGGCGACTCGGAGGCCGCGGATCAAATGACCGAACACCTTCTGGGACTCGGTCACCGTCGGATCGGGTTCATCATCGGGCATCCCGAACACGGCACAAGCCACGATCGTCTCGCCGGCTACCGCAGTGCACTCGCCAGGCACAACATCGAATACGATGACACCCTCGTTGAGCAGGGTCGGTTTGATTACGCGTCCGGTTTTTCGTGCGCACGAAAGTTGCTGTCGCTAGAACCTCGCCCGACGGCCATCTTTGCCAGTAACGACCCGATGGCCATGGGTGTTTTGTCCGCCGCCCATGAAATTGGGCTCGCGGTTCCTCGCCAACTCTCGGTCTCCGGCTTCGACGATTCGCCGTTGGCCCGGCACGCGTGGCCGCCGTTAACAACCGTGCGCCAGCCCATCACCGAAGTCGCACGGCTGGCGACCGATGTCTTGATGAAACGACTGCGGGGTCGATTCACTGGCGATTCCGATCATCGCCTGCAAGCGGAACTGGTGCGTCGTGATTCGACGGGGCGCCCGGGCTAACGCTGACCTGGGGCCCGACGCTTCGGCTCTTCGTACCCATCGAGCACAAATGTGACGCGAGATGGGTGGCCGCGATGCCTGTCGTGAAAGGCCCCGACCGGATTTACCGGCCGGGGCCTAAGGGTGCGGGGTCCATCACGCCCCGCAGGAGGATGAGATTAATCGCAAACCAACTGGATCGACTCGTTGTATTCCATCGTGTGCCTCACCGTTGCCTTAATTGTCGGGCGCAAGAAGAGAAACTGCAATAGCGATCGGCGGGCAACAAGAGACCGAGTGAATCGTTTTAGAGATGCCTCAAACAGCGGCCGTCATCGGGGTCGCGATCTCCCTGTGGGGTATGCTTCGAGCATGCGCGGTATTAACGGTTGGTTCGGTGTCGGGGCGCTGTTGGCCGGTGTGGGGGTCTTGCTCGGCGCGTTCGGGGCTCACGGTTTGAAGGGGCGGGTCACGCCGGAACTGCTGGTCATCTTCGAGACCGGGGTCCGCTACCAGCTGTTCCATGCGTTGGGGTTACTGTCGGTCGGTTGGGCCGCCACCCGGGCGCCATCGACCTGGATCAGCGTCGCCGGCTGGGCGTTCGCCCTCGGCATCGCGATCTTCTCCGGTAGCCTCTACGTGATGACCGTCACGGGTGCGCGCTGGTTGGGTGCCATCACACCGATCGGTGGTCTCGCGTTCCTCACGGGTTGGGCCTGCCTGACCGTGGGTGCCTGGCGAAAGCCCTAGTTGTACTCCGCCCGTACAACCTGGAACCTGTGCCGACAGTCGGAGTTCGGCATGACCTTGCGCAGTTGCCTCGAACTCCCCGGCTGAAGCCAGTAGTCGCGTTCGATCGGTTTCTTAGTCGTGGTCGTACTCGAACAGGTCTTCACGTGCCGCAATGTTGTCTTGATCTGCTTGTCCGCATCGTTTGTGACGGTGTAGATGAGGTTCCCCCTGGAGTCCTTCTCCGAGTGGACCCTCACATCCTGACGCGCATCGGCAAACGTCGCCGAGGTGGAGACGGCTGCGAGTGTGACCATGATGAGGTAGGCGAGTTTTCGCACGTTGTGAGTCCTTATCTGCTTGTTTGAATGTAGGTTCGGGGACGCTGGCAGGCAAGAATGAGGCGTTTTCGAACTTCCCGGCGACTCGTGGCACACTTCTTAGCGCGTCCCCTAACCGACTGGAGCCCCGGATGACGACCCTGAAGATCATGACCCCCCGAAATCGCCTCGCAGTCCTGACGCTCGCGCTGGCCTGTTTAGCCCTCCCGTCGACGGTGACGCGGGCGCAATCCGAAGCCGTCCTCGACACCGACATCCACGGCCTGCGGATCGCCGTCGAGGAGTTGGTCATCTTGCTGCGTCGGCAAAACCAACAGGCGGAAGTCCGCGGCCTGATGAGCCAGATCCTGGCACTCGACGCGGGCATCGTGTCGCTCGATGAATCCCAGCGCGAACTCATGAGCGAGCGTGCGAAGGTCGCCAACGATCTCGCGACTCTGCGACTCGAGCACGGCCAGACCCGACGCCGGATGCAGCAGCCCGAGCGACCCGGGGCCACCTCGGAAAGCCTGCGGGGATTATTCGAATTGCAGAAAGAGCGACTGGTCTCTCTCGAACAACGACGGGACTACATGGACGGCCGACTCGTAGAACTACGGGACACGCTTCTGCTCCGCAAGCTTCAACAGCAAGAACTCGAAACGTTGTTCACCGACGCGACCACCTCGCCGGACACCACGGAATAGCAAAAAGGGGACAGATTTATTTTTCTGATCCGTGATCAGAAAAATAAATCTGTCCCCTTTTTGGCTGGCGTCGGAATCAGGTCTGGTCGTCAATCTTCCCGGCGGGCGCGCAACGCTTGACGGACGCGATTCCGCCCGAGCAGCCCGACGAACCGGCGTAGATCTGCGAACGTCCGATCGGCTCGCCGTTCGAAGCCTTCAGAACGAAACGGGCACCGCCGCCCTTGGCCTTGGCGCGATCGAAGTTCTTGTCTGCTTTGGCGTGCTTCTTGATCGACTTGATGCCATTCAGGGCCGAAGACTTGCTCTTGTAACGCTCGCTGGTCAGGACGACGCGTCCGTTGTTGGCGACCAGGTTGAACATGTACTGACCGCCACGATCCTTCTTGATAACGAACTTGCTTGCCACGGGGACCTCCTTCAGTTGAATGGTCATTTATTCTAACGCGCTTTATGAGCGGAAGAAAGTATCGCGAGTCGCGTCCAACATCGACCTCGAGGACTCTCTTAGGCAAGACGGAACGGGAAGGACCGACCCCAGCGCCTGTTCGTCGGTGGTGAGTCCTACGGCCAGCCCGACGGGTTCTCCGGCAACATACTCGAGTCGCTTCATCGCCAACTGTCTTGAGTTTCCAGGCAAACTCCAACAGGGCCCCTACTGACTGGACAACAAGCTCACGGGACCTCACGTTCTATCTGTGACGACCGAATACGCCGCCGACCGCCGCAACCAATCGATGCCGCGCTCGGGTCAGGGTAATCAACCGTCGCAAGAAAGAGGGTCGGATGAAAGTCGCTCCACTCCCCGCCAACGAGGCTAGCAGGCTCGCCCAGCTTGTCGAGTACGACATCCTCGACACGATGCCTGAACAGGCCTACGACGACATCACGTTCCTCGCCGCGTGGATCTGCAATACGCCGATCGCGCTGGTCAGCCTTGTCGACGGTGACCGGCAGTGGTTCAAATCGAAGGTCGGACTCGACGCGACGGAGACCTCCCGCGATCTGGCCTTTTGCGCGCACGCGATCCACAATCCCGACGAGATGCTGATCGTTCCCAACGCCACCAAAGACGATCGATTCGCGGACAACCCGCTGGTCAAGGAAGATCCCTCGATCCGTTTTTACGCCGGCGCTCCACTCAAGACCTCGGACGGCTGCGCACTGGGGACGCTTTGTGTGATCGATCGCGAACCTCGTGAGTTGAAACCGGGGCAACAAAAGGCCCTCGGGGCGCTCTCCCGGCAGGTCATGGGACAACTCGAACTGCGCAAAGCGGTAGGAGACCTGAAACGCAAATCCGCGGATCTGCGCAAGTACCAGGAGCGACTGGAGAATTATCAGTGCCGTCTCGAGCAGGCCAACGAATCGCTTTCTGCGAAGAGCCAGACGGACTCGCTGACCGGCCTGGACAACCGTGCGGCTTTCGACCGGCGTCTGGACGAGGAGTTCCACCGCGCCCAGCGCCACGGGCACCCGTTGTCCCTGCTCTTGCTGGACGTGGATCATTTCAAGTCATTCAACGACGAGTTCGGCCATTCCACCGGTGACGCCGTGCTTCAGGGTGTCGCCCGGCTGCTGAGCGAGAAGAGACGGGCCCAGGATATGGTCGCGCGTTTCGGAGGCGAGGAGTTTGCCGTGGTGCTCCCCGATACGAACACCGAGGGAGCCGTCATCCTGGCCGAACGATTCCGCCGAGCCGTCGAATCAGAATCCTGGGCGGATAAGTCGGTCACAATCAGCGCCGGCGTGGCCACGCTCGACAGCGGAATCGACGGTTGCCGCGGCTTGATCGATGCGGCCGACCAGGCTCTTTACGCGGCCAAAAACAGCGGCCGCAACTGCGTCATCGAAGCGGGCGCTACCGCCGAGAAAATCCAAGGCTAGCCTCCATCCAGGACCCGGCTCGAATAAGAGAGCGTAAAGGGGTCTTGACACTTCCTGGCGAGTCTCGCGAGTGCCGCTCGGCGGTGTTACCATCGCGTCACTGCCAGAACCGAAACAGGAGTCGATCCAATGTCCACCCGTCTTGACCTGTCCAAGCTAAGCCTCATGGATGCCCTCGACCTCGCGAAGCTGATCGAGATGGAGGCGCATCACCGCTACCTTCTGTTCGCCTCCCAACTCGGCCGCACCGGCGGTTACGATGCTGGAGCCTTCTTCGCCACGATGGCCCAGAATGAGGCCAAGCACGGCCAGGAGTTGGAAGCACGACGCAAAAAACTGTTTGGTGATGCCCCCGCTAAAGTGACGCTGGACGATCTGTTCGACGTCGAAGCCCCGGATACGGGTGCACCGCGCCGCGGTATGTCGATCGTCCAGGCGTTCGAGGTCGGGCTCGCCGCCGAAAAGAAGGCCCACGACTTCTACGACATGGCCTTGGTCGGCGTCACCGATCCTGACGTGCGGGCACTGTTCACCGAGCTTCGCGACGAGGAGACCGAGCACGTCGAGTTGCTGAATGAGGCACTGGCGAAGCTACCCCCGAGCGCTAGCGACGTGCTCGAGTTCGACGCCGACGAGTCCCCGTTTTTGTAGGGAATCGGCCCCCTATGCCGGGTTCCCCTTATAGGCGGCTCCTGACCTGCGGTCGTACATTCCTGCCCATTGAAGCCCCACGGGTTGGCGCAGGAGACCGCCTGCATGCATTTCAACGGCACGGATTACATCGTCACCGAGCATGGGCGGCAGCGGATCGGTTCAGGCATCAACGAGATCGGACAGGCGGTCCTGGACTTCGTGAAGACGGCCCCCGTGGCCTGTTCCTTCTCGCGCCTGATGGACTCCCTTCTGGAGGAGTACGACGTCGACCGGGCTATTCTAGAGAAAGACGTCCGCGCCTTCCTCCTGATCTGCATCGGTACCGATGCTCTCGTCGAACCCGGAAAGCAGAAACTGTACGGCCTCGACCTGTCGGTCACCAACAAGTGCAACGCGACTTGTGTCTACTGCCCGACTCCCAGGATCGAGGCGCCCAAACGTCTTCTCGAGATGGACGAGGTCACCAAGTTGATCGACGAACTCTCGGCCCCCGAATTCGAGGCCGAACTGGGCCGGCTGACCACGATCGAGATCGGCGGTCTGACGGAGCCGCTGATGCATCGCCAGGCCATCGACATTCTTCGAGAGTTCAAGCGCCGTTATCCGACCCCGTTCGTCATCCTTTATACCAACGCGGTCCTGCTGACCCCGGAACACATCTCTGCGCTGCTCGGTGAGGAGCTGATCAGCTCGCTGGTCGTGAGCATCGACGGTGTGGACCAGCACGAGCACTTCGCCGCCAAGGGTGTTCCCTATGCCACGGTAGAAAAGAATCTCGAGCAGTTCATCCGCACGCGGGACGAGTTGAACTCCGCGTGCCGCGTCATGATCCATGTGCTGCCCTACGCCCGCTATCGGGCATTGGTACAAAAACAACTGAATCGAGACCCGTTGATCACGCCCCGTAGCGGCGGCGAGTTCCGGGACCAGACGGCCGAGGTCGTCGCCCGCTGGCAGCCGCTCCTGTCCGATACCGACACGATCCGCGATGGCGCGGAATCGTTCCAGCTGCGGGGCGAGTACCGTCTGGACTCCGACACCTTCGCCGTTCCCGAGGAGGCGCTGAACTGTCCGTGGCCCGACTACGTCGCCCACTCCCTCAGCGTAACCTCTAACGGCGACGTCGTGATCTGTTGCAACGACTTCCAGAAGGAAAGCGTCCTGGGTAACTTCCTGACCACGAGTCTCTACGACATCGTCGTCGGCCCTCGTCGCCGATTCATCGAGAAACTGACCCGCAACGACCGGGAGAATCTCCCGACCCGTTGCCTGCAACGCAAGTACTGCCAGCCCCTTTCGTTCGGCCAGAATGGAGACCGTCATGATCTACAACGCTAAACCCTACGCCATGTCCCCGTACAAGTTCCGTCACGGTAACTTCCAACCCAACGCAGTCGGCAACGACATTGTCGCCTTCATCACCACGTCGCCCACGAACAGTACCTTCGAGGGGCTCATCAAGAACCTGGCATCGATGTACGACGTCGACATTCAGACTCTGGAAGCCGACGCCCGCGCGTTTCTCGATGACTGCATCCATCGCGACATCCTCATCAACCCGGACGTGAAGCGGGAGGGCGAGGCGGTCGTCGAGGAGATCCACAAGATCCAGGAGAGCATCCCGGAGTTGACGATCGACAAGTTCGGCTACCTGGCGACCCTCGGGAAGCCATGGACGCCCGGCTGCCAATCCTGCTCTCGTGGCAAGTGGGCGGTCTTCAACGTGGGCATCGGCTGCAACCTGGATTGTTGGTACTGCCCATACACGGGAGGTCTCGAGAAGGAGCAGCTTGATCAGACTCAGGGAACCCAGGGCGGCATCGAGCACATCAGTTTCATGGGTCTGCGATTCAGCTTCCAGGAGTTGAAGCTCCAGTTTGACCTGATCGCCGATAAGTTCGATGCCTTCGCCTGGATCGGCGGCGAACCGATGATGCCCCAGGTACTCGACGACGCCCTGCCGATGATCAAGTACTTCCACGAGACCTACCCCGACTACCACCAGTGGATGTACACCAACGGCTCGTACGCCACGACGGAGAACATGCAGCGGCTTTACGACGTGGGCATCCGGGAGTTGCGCTTCAATCTCTCCGCCGTCGGTTTCAGCCGCAAGGTGATTGCCCGTATGAAGGAAGCCAAGAAGATCTTCCCCTACGTCTGCATGGAAATCCCGATGACCAAGAAGAGCTACGAGGGTCTGATGACCCACTACAAGGAAATCCTGGATACGGGTCTCGACCAGATGAATCTGGCGGAGTTCATGGTCGGCGATACTCAGATCAACAACGGCGATGAACTGGAGGAAGAGGGAAAGCTCTACAACTTCAAGGGCTTCATTTGCTCTCCCGTTTCCAGCCGGCAGTACACCTACAAGGTCATCAAGCAGGCCGCGGAAGAGAAGTGGCCCGTCGTGATCAACGACTGCAGCAACGAGTACAAGTATTACAAACTGTCGATCCAGGAGAACAAGGGCGTCAACATTTTCCAGGGACGGGTCGGATACTGGAACAACCACTACAGCCTGGAGGACATCGAGAAGTTCAACGAGAAGATGGGGTAGGCCGCTGTCCGCCGCGTGCACGCTCTAGATTACGCTGCACCCGACGGTCGGCCGCCGCGAGGGTGGACTCGTCTTGTTCGTCGGCCTCTCGCAGAATCTCCGCCAGCGTCGTTCCGATCGAATCGACCCTGTCGAACAACTCGTTCTGCTTCCAGATGCCTTGTCCTAGATGGGCGAACGAAATCGCACCGCCGGCGTTGACGATGTAATCCGGTGCGTAGAGGATGCCTCGCTCTCGCAACCGTTCAACATCGTCGCGCACTTCCAACTGGTTGTTCGCAGCACCGGCGACGATCTGGCACTCGAGTCTGGGAATGGTCCGTTGATTCAGGGTCGCACCGACGGCGCAGGGAGCGAAAATGTCGCAGGCTGTCGAGTACGGGTCGCCGCCGTTGATCCACTCGGCGCCGTGTAACCTGGCCAATTCACTTGCGTGGCCCTCGTCGACGTCGTCAATTAGAATTTCTGCACCTTCCTCGTCCAACATACGAATCAGATGGCCGCCGACATTTCCGGCGCCCTGGACGACCACCCTGCGGCCCCGCAGCGAGGCATCACCGAACTTGTGTTCGAGAGCCGTCTTCATCGCCGTCAGAACGCCGCGGGCGGTGTAGGGGCTTGGATCCACCTTGTTGCCGTTGACGTCGTAGCCGTGCATGTGATCGGTGTGTCGGGCAAGGTAATCCATATCTTCCGGA
>Ga0224508_10000147_pt1 | contig 73931 bp, 67 predicted proteins | sample SF_Jan12_sed_USG_4_FD_170157 | JGI IMG/M metagenome (GOLD analysis project Ga0224508, IMG submission 170157) | Sediment microbial communities from San Francisco Bay, California, United States - SF_Jan12_sed_USGS_21 | ecosystem: Environmental > Aquatic > Marine > Sediment | place: USA... | reverse complement strand
AGCTCCAAATATCGAGGCTAGATTTTCCAATTTGAAGTCTATCCCGAGAAGGCTTCATACCCTGGGTGTGTGGCTAAGGATATCGTTAATAAATCCTGTGGGGCAGTACTGGATACTTATCGGGATGACGGTTGCGGTGTTACTTCCAGGCGGGATCGTCGTGCTGGGTGGCGAGAAATTCGATGTATTCACGATTGGCCCGCAGAGCTGCCTCGTCAACCTGCCATATTGGTAGCGGCTGGCCGGATTCAATGCGATTTATTTCGATCTGCTCGGAATCCGTATCGATGCCCTGCTCCGCTTCCAGTCCGAGGCTGGTTTGGCCACCGGTCATTGCGAGGTACACATCGGCAAGAATACGCGCATCGAGCAAGGCACCATGCAGACTGCGGTTGCTATTGTCGATGCCATAACGCTTGCACAGGGCATCGAGATTGTTCTTCTGGCCCGGATGTTTTTGACGCGCCAACAGGAGGGTATCGAGAATACTGCAACTTTCCTCCAGCACCGCCAATGGCGGGTCGAGCAGCGATAACTCGTTGTCTAGAAAACCGATGTCAAATGGAGCATTGTGAATAACCAGCTCGGCACCGGCCACATAATCGCGAAACTCCTCGGCAAGCTCTGCGAACCGGTGCTTGTCCTGCAGAAACTCGTTGCTTATTCCATGTACCTCGAAGGCGCCGTTATCGATTTCGCGCTCGGGATTGATGTAATAATGCCAGTGGTTTCCGGTAACGCGCCGGTTTACCAGCTCAATGCATCCTATTTCGATGATCCGGTGACCCTGGCTAACCTCGAGCCCGGTCGTTTCGGTATCCAGTACTATTTGTCTCATACTGTTATCTTTGCATCTATTGCTGCATTTGCGAGCTGATCAGCCATCTCGTTATCCTCGACACCGGAATGGCCTTTGACCCAGTTCCAGTCGATCTTGTGACGCACGACTTCTTCGTCCAGCTGTTGCCAGAGATCAATATTCTTTACCGACTTCCTGGCTGCCGTTTTCCATCCGTTGCGCTTCCAGTTGTTCAGCCACTCGGTGATGCCCTGCATCACGTATTTCGAATCGGTATGCAACTCGATATCGCAAGAACGCGTCAGCGCCTTGAGTCCCTCGATCACCGCTGTCAATTCCATGCGATTGTTGGTTGTCTCGGGATCATAACCCTTAAGTTTTTTGAGATTTCCATTGTAGCGCAACACAACCCCCCAACCCCCGGGCCCCGGATTACCTCGGCAGGCCCCGTCGGTATGGATTACGACCCTGGCACTCATAGCGGCCTAACGGTCATACTTCATGCCGCGCCCGACGCTTGGACGCGGTACCTTGCCCTGCAGTAACTTGCGGGCTACCCAGCGATGACGTACCGGGGTCAACGGCGAGATGCTCTTGCTGTAAACAAGCAGGTTAAGCGCACCCAGTAGCGGCAACCATTTTCGCGTACCTTTCTCCAGCCAGGTCAAATGACGCGTGACCGATGTTTTTTGAATTGGCGGTAGATATCCGATCCGGTGGTGATCGAGTTGATCGAAACCCAGCAGACGCATCCAGTCGTCGATCCGTTTTGCAGTGTAGTAATGACCATTGAACGGAACATACTCCAACCAGCCCTGCAGGAAATGGCGTAACCCCCATAGCGACACCGGATTGAAGTCGATGATCACCAGCTTGCCTTCCGGTATTAATATGCGAAAGGCCTCGCGCAGAACCGCGTGAGGTTCACCGGTATTGGACAGGTGATGCATCAGTATCACCAGATCGACGCTATCGGTCGCAATCGGCAACATAGAAGGCGTCGCCCGGATTTCGCCCTCCGAGCCCTGATCATCCAGCGTGAATAGATGTTTTACACGACAACTTTCCTGTATTTGCGCTGCCGATCCTGTGCATCCGATCTGCAACGAGTAATAACCGAAGGTTGTCGCCAGAATCGGGCTGATCTTTTCGCTAAGTTCATTCAACAGGTATTGCCCGGTTTCGCTCAAATACCAATCGTCAATACTGGCCATTCCCTTGTTTTTTGTCGTTTGTCGCCAAAATCTCATTTGAAAGATATAAATCCGGATGTACAATTGAATATTCTAGTCTCTTAGCCTATACCTTACTAATGTTTATCGAGCAAAAGCCTGTGGATCGGGACCGGATAATGCCGTTTGCGCCATTGATCGCGCTGCTGCTGGCGGGTTGCGCCAGCTTCGGTTTGGGTAATTCGCTTGAGAATACAACAGCAACTGCCGTTACAACCCCCGTCGCAGGCATTGAAACTACCGACTTCGAAGCATCTCACACCGAAGCGATAACCACACTTGCAAACTACAAAGCGAGTGCATACCGCGTGACTGGTGCGAATAGCGTCACCTATTCCACTATACACAAACAGGACTACCTGCCGCTGGATCTCGAAATCGAAGTACAGGTGGAACAGGCTGAGTTGGCGATGTCACAGAAGACAGCAGATGACCAGCTGCGAGCCGAGTCTGAGGCGGTAGCGGCCATCGAGGCTACGTTGCTGGAGACACACCAGAAAAACAACGCCTGGTATCGCTTACAACAAGGTATGCAGTTGAATCCAGTGAATAACGCGCGGGTGAAAGCTCAACTGAAATGGTATCTCGAACATCCGGGCTACCTGCAGCGCGTAATGGAGAGAGCACGCCCGATTCTACCCTTCGTACTCGATGAGCTCGAAAAACGTAACCTGCCCAGCGAGCTGGCGCTGTTACCCATCGTGGAATCCGCCTACCAGGCTTTTGCATATTCACACGGGCGTGCTTCCGGTATGTGGCAAATCATCCCGTCGACGGGTCGTTTCCTGGGTCTCAAACAAAACTGGTGGTACGACGGCCGTCGCGACATTATTGAATCAACCCATGCGGCGATTTCTTACCTCGACAGCCTGGCACAGGAGTTTGACGGAGACTGGGAGCTGGCGCTCGCGGCCTATAACGCTGGTCCAGGGAGAATTCGCAGTGCGGTGCGTTATAACAAGAAGCGAAAGCGTAAAACTGATTTCTGGCATTTAACTAAAATCCGTAATGAAACACGGGCCTATGTTCCGAAGTTGTTTGCCCTCAGGGAACTATTTACCCATCCAGAAAAATATCAGCTCAATCTGATTCCGGTGGGTAACGAGGTCAGTTACGAAGTCGTCGAACTGGACGGCCAGATAGACCTGGCACTGGCCGCCGATCTCGCCGGCATTACGGTTAACCAGCTGTATCAACTGAATCCGGCATTTAACCGCTGGGCTACCGCGCCCAACGGTCCACACCGGCTGCTGTTGCCACGCGATAAGGCAGAGCAATTCAAACTGGGTGTTGCAAAGGTTCCACCCAGCGAACGCATCAACTGGGTGCGTCACAAAATCAAGAACGGTGAAACCCTGAGTCACATTTCGAAGAAGTATCGCACTACGGTTGGGCTCATCAAAAAGGTTAACAACATTCGCGGCAACCAGATCCGTGCCGGTAAGCACCTGATGGTTCCTACCGCGACTAAATCGTTGAACACTTACGGGCTAAGCGAAAGTTCGCGTAAAGCCGCCATCCAAAATACCAACCGCTCAGGTCAGAAGCGAATTCACATTGTGCGGCGAGGCCAGAGCCTGTGGAGTATTTCGAGAGACTATAACGTCAACACCAGGGCACTGGCCAGGTGGAACGGTATCGCGCCAATCGATACGCTCAGCGTCGGTCAGAAACTCGTGGTATGGACCCGATCCGATCTTCCGCAATCGGTCAGTATCAATCAAACCCGACCCAGTAATGCGCTGCACAGGTTGCGCTACACCGTTAGAAAGGGAGACTCGCTGTACCTGATCGCGAATCGCTTCAACATCCGGGTGGCCGATATTAAACGCTGGAACCGGGTTGGTAAGTACCTGCATCCCGGTCAGAAACTTAAGCTCTACGTCGACATAACCAGCCAGTCAAGCTAACAGTCTGAACTCTGTGACCCGGCTTCGATATTTTGGTCTCAAGAGTTGCTTTATCCGGTACCACACGCCAAAATAGTCGCTACTTTATGCCACTCGCAATGGATTCTCGAAACTGTCATGAGCCTTGAAATTGATCCAAAACAAATAAAAGCTCTCTCCCCGATCAATTCTCTGAATCCTGAAAATGCTCAAGAATTAATCAAGAAAATATCCGCTGTCACGATACAGCCCGGGCACTATATTTTCAAAAAGGGCGATACGGACAAGTTCCATGCCTACGTACTGAAAGGCGAAGTCGAGCTCGTAGATGATAAAAAAGTTGTCAAGGTTGTCAAGGCAGGATCACCGGACGGCAAGCAGCCACTGGCTCATGGTTTTCCCAGACCGCTTGCGGCACGCGTGAAATCGGCTGCAATCATCACCAAGATCAATAGCGATATGCTCGATATAATGCTCACCTGGGACCAGACCGGTAGTTATACCGTCGAAGGGGTTGGGGTTGATGATGAGGATGACGAAACCGACTGGATGACGCGTATTTTGCAAACCCGCGCGTTTCACCGAATTCCCCCGGCCAATATCCAGGCGATGTTCATGCGCATGGAGTCAGTCAGCTTCAAGCCCGGTGAAAAAGTGATCGAACAAGATGCAGAGGGTGATTACTTTTACATCATCAAGGAGGGGCGGTGCCTCGTTACGCGCGCAACGCCCGCGAATCCGAACGGAGTAAAACTCGCCACCCTGTCCGTTGGTGACAGTTTTGGCGAGGAAGCGTTGATTTCCGATAGCAAGCGTAATGCAACGATTACGATGCTCACCGAAGGCCACTTGATGCGCCTCAACAAGGAAGATTTCAATTCCCTGCTTAACGAACCTTTACTTAACTGGGTTGATTACGCCGAGGGCAAAAAGCTGGTTGAAGCAGGTGCGGTCTGGTTTGATGTTCGCTTACCGACAGAACACAAAGCCAATCACATCAAGAACAGTATTAATATTCCTCTTATATTCCTGCGCATGAAAGCCAACTCGCTCGATACGAATAAAAAGTATGTGATTTATTGCGATACGGGTCGTCGCAGTTCGGCTGCATCATTTCTGCTCAATGAAAAAGATATCGAGTCTTACGTATTGAAAGACGGGATCGATAGCGCCGAATCCGGTGATCTTCAAAGCACCTGATCCGGGCGTCAATCCAAATATCCTGGAATCATACTCTCATCGATCCTGTCGATCTGTTCAGGGTCCAGAAATTCTTCGGCATAGTCCAGGTAAACCCGGTTCTTGATAAAAACGTCGAATATATCGGGATCGATATGATTCTCCTTTTTCATAAAGCCCATGATCTTTAAACACTCGGAGAGTTTCTTACCTTTCTTGTAGGGGCGATCCCTTGCGGTCAGCGCTTCAAATATATCGGCAACCGCCATGATACGGGCCTGCACTGACATTTCGTTACGTTTCAAGCCGCGCGGATACCCTGAGCCATCCATCTTTTCGTGATGGCCGCCGGCATACTCCGGGACATTCTGCAGATTCTTCGGAAAAGGCAATGACTCCAGCATTTTTATCGTCGCGACAATATGATTGTTAACGACTTCACGTTCGTCCTGGTTGAGTGTTCCGCGCTCGATACTCAGGTTCATGACCTCGTCTTCACTCAACAATGATCGGGACACGCCACCCGCATCGGTCCACTCTAGTCGCGCCAGTTGACATACCCGCGCAACATCGTCCTCGCTCATAAATTCTCCACCAATATTCGCCCTGCGCAGGAACGCCAGGTCTCCCTCGAGCTGACGACAACTTTGCTGATATTCCATTTCGAGCGCATCCCTTGCCTGTTGTGATCCATCGCCCTGCAGGCACCTCTGTAAAAACTCGATCTCGGCATCCCGCCTCAGTACTTCAAAACGCGTCGCTACCTCGTGAATGCGATCATGGATTGTTTCGAGTTTGGTGGCTTTGTCCATGACATACTCGGGTGTTACTACCTTGCCACAGTCATGCAACCAGGCTGCTGTTTCAAGTTCGTAGCGGTCCTTGTCGGTGATGCGAAAATTTTTCATGGGCCCACTATCTGTACTGTGGGCAGCCTCGGCAAGCATCATCGTCAAGACAGGTATTCTGCGGCAATGCCCCCCGGTATAGGGCGATTTATCGTCAATCGCAGAAGCAATCATTCTGATAAAAGATTCGAATAGAACCTGAAGCTCGGAGATTAAACGTTGCTGGGTCAAAGCTACCGCGGCCTGTGAAGCCAGTGATTCGGCCAGTTGCTGATCGATGGCATTGAAAACGATCACTTCGTTGGTATCTTCGTCCCGGGCATTGATTAACTGCAAGACGCCGATAATCTCCTGTTCGTGATTCTTGAGCGGAAAGGTCAGCATCGACCGGGTGCGATAACCCGTGGTGCGATCAAATTCACGTGTGCCGGTAAAATCGAAACCATCTTCGTTATAGGCATCCTCGATATTTATGGTCTTTCCAGTCAGGACACAATGGGTGACGACGTTACGGTGGTTCTCCTCCCCGTTCACCAGCAGCGGAATGGCAGGAAAGGTAATTGGATTCGAGGAAGTTCCGCCCATCTGGATATCGAGCGAGTCGTTGGAAATAATCTCAAAACTGAGTTTTCCATCGTGCAGAGTATAAAGCGAGCCGCCATCTGCATGCGTCAGCGACTTTGCTCCCATCATGATCAGTTCCAACAGTTTTGGAGTATCGGTCTCAGCGGATAGCGCTATCCCAATTTCATTGAGACGTTCGATTCTCTCGAGCAGTTCAGACATAAACCGGGTACCGGGTTCATTCGGGGCGACTGGATGTTTTTCGCATTGATCTAAAGTTATTCTAGGTCAATCACATGACATTTCAAATTTGCCGAATCAAACAGGTTTTTAGGCTATGTACTGGTAAATAGAAGCTTACGACCTTATAGTTATTTGACATTACGTTGCCGCTGGACACCAGGGTGGTTACGAGTTGTTTACCAGTTCGGGGTAATGGTAAAAATTTTACATATTATCCAATTTGGATTCGGGCTTTATTCAATCGCATGCCCTGCACCGACCCATAAAAACGACGGGGTTATTCAAAATAAAGAAACTATGAAGACGGTATGAAATCCCGTTACCGGGGTAGTGACTGGTTTGCTGGGCTCCAAATCACGATCATGGTCGTTCTTGTTTCGAGTTTTGCGCTTTTTCAAGGCCTCGAAACACCGACAATTTACTCGCTATGCGCACCGTGATCTGCCTTGTTGCACGCGTGCCCGAGGGCCTCAATTTTGCACATAAGCAAAACGGCGTCCACCATGATATCAAACCGGTAAATATTTTGTATGAGCCCGACTCAGACACTGTTAATATTACGGATTTTGGCATAGCCCTCATTACAGATTCGAGTAAAACGAAAATCGGCATTGTCCCCGGCATCCCGTCTTAATATGTCACCTGAGCAACTCGCGGGGATAAAGTTTGACGGTCATTCGGACCTGTTTTCGCTCGGCGTAATGCTTTGGCGGATGTTATCGGGTTCATTACCATTAAAAGCAGATTCTATGGCAAGTTTAATGTTTAAAATCAGCAATGAAGAAGCAGCGGCCATCAGATATGACCGCGCCGATATTGCCGAAGCCCTCGCTACTGTTATCAATAAGGCGCTGATGAAAAATGTCGAGCAGCGTTTCCAGGGCGGCGCTGATTTTTCCAGCGCTCTTAAAATTTACCTGAAACCGTGGTCCTGACAGCTCGATGAATCTGCAAGATAAAATCACTATCATGGGGATTTCGGATACTGGAATCGTGCGTAACAAGAATGAGGATGCAATTGGTTACGACAGCGTGCTGGGAACAGTGGTGCTTGCCGACGGAATGGGGGGGCATCGTGGCGGCGAGATCGCGGCCAGTATGACCGTCGATACCATCATCCATGAGCTACAGCAGAACTTGCCCGCAATTTCACCCGGAGAGGTTGATGCGGAGAGCGGATTCTCACTGGAATCCATTTGCATTCAGGATGCGGTAATCGCTGCCAACGAACGGGTTTATAATACGGCCGAAGCAAATCCGGAACACAAGGGTATGGGCACCACGATCGTGGTGTTGCAGTTTTACAACAATTCATTCTCGCTTGCGCACATTGGCGATTCGCGATGTTATCGACTGCGCGCGAACAAGTTCGAACAAATAACAAAAGATCACTCTTTGCTGCAGGAACTCATTGATCGGGGTTTTTATACACCCGAAGAGGCCCGTAATTCGATGAATAAAAACCTGGTTACGCGTGCTTTGGGTATCGATCCGGTCGTCATGCCGGACATTCAGGAAGATATAGTCCTGAAAAATGACATATATTTGCTATGTTCAGATGGATTAACCGATCTGGTTGAAGATGAAGATATAGACTACACTATTAAGGAATTTAGTGCTAATCTAGAAGAAGCTGCCAAGCAATTGATTACAAAGGCAAACCAGAATGGCGGAAAGGACAATATCTCGGTTATGTTGTGCCGAATTGATGATGATTTTTCGTCTAGAATTGGCTGGTTTAAAAAAATTGTTGCCTGGTTCGATGATTAACGGATTACACCCAGTAGGAACACACTCAAGAGGCTGGATAATAAAATGGTCGCAAAACTGATCACGACTTCAAGCACGGGCGAAAAAACCGAGTACGAATTGGTCAATGAAACTACAACGATTGGCCGCAAGCCTGGGAATGATATTCAGATCGATAACCTGTCGGTCAGTGGCAGGCATGCCCAGGTCATTACCATACTCGAAGATTCGTTTCTGGAAGACCTCGGCAGTACCAACGGAACCTATGTCAATGGCAAGTTGGTAAAAAAGCACGCCCTCGAAAACGGGGACAATATTACGCTGGGTAAGTACCAGATAACCTATCAGAACGCCTCGGGCAGCGGCGAACAGGATTTTGAACAAACCATGATTATTCGTCCCGGCGAAGCGGGTATGCCCGAGGAAGCCGGTGGCAAGGAAATCGATAAATCGGTGCAGAAAATATCTGCCGCGATTGCCTCCGAGGCTGCAGCGACCGCAGCTTCACCGATGGCAAACAGGGAAGCCTGCCTGCAACTCCTAAGTGGCGCCAATGCGGGTAAGGAATTGATACTCACCAAGGCGTTAACCACAATCGGCCAGCCTGGTGTTCAGGTAGCCGCAATTACCCGACGTCCTCAGGGTTTCTTTTTAATTCATGTTGACGGTGGTCCCAATAACAGCGTACCCAAAGTCGGTGGTTCACCTATCGGGTCCAATGCCCACGAGCTTAAAAGCCACGATATTATCGAAGTCGCCGGCGTGAAAATGGAATTTTACCTGAAGTAAATCCTCGCGGCTGCTCGGCCGAGCCTGGTTTCGGGAGCAAGCTATGCAACTCCAGCGCATTATACGATTAGTGCTTAACGCACTAATTTTGTGCGTATTGCTAATTGACACTTCCGGGCTCTATAAGTACCCATTCATCGAACAGCTGGAGAACTGGACCTACGATGCGCGACTCAATTTCACCCGTCCTGACACGATTGACGACCGTGTCGTCATCGTCGATATCGATGAAAACTCGTTAGCCAGGGTCGGTCGCTGGCCCTGGGGCCGTGACCAGTTGTCTACCATCGTCGAAAACCTGTTTGGGCTTTACCAGGCCGATACTGTCGGCTTTGACATCGTGTTTGCCGAGAAAGACCAGAGCTCGGGACTGGAACAATTTGAACAACTGGCTCGCACCACCCTGAAGAATAATTCCGAATACCTCAACGAACTGGAAAGGATTCGTCCTGACCTGATGCTTGACGATATTTTTGCCCAAAGCCTTATCGGCAAAAACGTTGTTCTGGGGTATTACTTTAAGGCTAAATTGCAGGAAGGTGAATCTGGCATCACCGGATTACTGCCACCCGCGTTGACAAAAATGGATGCTCAATGGAGCGAACGCCTGCCCATCAATGAGGCAGCCGGTTACGGTGGCAATCTTGGAATACTGCAGGCCTCGGCTAAATCCGGGGGATATTTCGATAATCCTTTTGTCGATGCCGATGGCGTTTTTCGTCGCGTACCGTTGATACAGACTTATGACGGGGACCTGTTTGCGTCTCTCGCCCTGGCCACGACCCAGGCGCATCTTGCTGCCAGCGATATCGATTTGGTGGTAGAGACCGGTGGAACGCAGGGTGATAGCGAATACTACGCCCTCGAATCCCTCATCGTGAGCAATTTTCGAATACCCGTAGATGCCAGCGGCTCGGTGTTCGTGCCTTATCGTGGTCCGCAAGGCAGTTTTCCCTATATACCCGCATATAAAATACTCAACGGGGAAGCGGACAAGGCCCAATTAGAGGGCAAAATTGTGATGGTTGGCACCTCGGCACCCGGCCTTCTCGATTTGCGCTCCACTCCGGTTCAGAATATCTACCCTGGTGTGGAAGTCCACGCCAACATTATATCCGGCATCCTCGACAACCGGATCAAGCATAAACCGGCCTGGACCGTGGGTTACGAATTTGTGCTCCTGGTCGTTATCGCGCTGAGCATGGCATTGCTACTGCCCCTGGTTTCCCCACTGCTTGCTGCCGCTGGCGCGCTGGGTCTGGCCGGACTGGTAACGACGGGCACTTTAGTTGCCTGGAACAGCAATCTGATCCTGCCCCTGGCCAGCCCCCTGTTGCTGATCGTACTGATATTCATGTTCCACATGACCTATGGTTTCTTCATCGAATCCCGCGGCAAACGCCAGTTAGCCAACCTGTTCGGTCACTATATCCCGCCCGAACTGGTTGACGAGATGAGCAAATCTCCGGAACAGTATTCGCTGGAAGGTGAAAACCGGGAAATGACGGTCCTGTTCTCTGACGTGCGCGGTTTCACATCGATTTCGGAGGGCATGGATCCAAAGCAATTGACACAGCTGATGAACGCGTTGCTGACGCCCATGACTCGCGTCATTCACAAGAACCGGGGCACCATTGACAAGTACATGGGCGATGCAATTATGTCATTCTGGGGTGCGCCACTCGCCGACCCGGAACATGCCCGGCACGCACTCTACGCTGCCATGGAAATGATGGACGAGCTAAAGATAATGCAGGCGGATTTCAAGCAACACGGCTGGCCCGATGTCAATATCGGCATCGGCTTGAACACCGGGAATATGAATGTCGGCAATATGGGGTCCGAGTTTCGCATGGCCTACACAGTGCTCGGTGACGCGGTAAATCTTGGATCCCGACTCGAAGGCTTAACCAAGAACTACGGCACCAACATTATCGTCAGCGAAACTACCAAGAACGAAATCCCCGATTATGTATTTCGCGAACTCGATCTGGTCCGGGTTAAAGGCAAGAATGAACCGGTCGCTATTTTCGAGCCAATCGGCCACCGCAATGATCTGGAAGAATCGGTCGTCTCCGAACTCAACGCCTACAAGCAGGCGTTACGGCACTTCCGCGCCCAGTCCTGGGATAAGGCAGAAGCGGACTTCCTCAACCTCAGGCAGGTGAGTCCCGAGCGATTGCTCTACCAGGTTTATCTTGATCGAATCAAATTCTACCGCCGTGAGCCACCCGGGAGCGACTGGGATGGCGTATTTACACACACCTCCAAGTAACACCTGCCTGTCTTGTTACCAGCAGGCGTTTAACTCCCGGGCCAGAATTTCGATGCCCCTGGTCAAATCCTGTTCACTCTGGGCATAGCTCATGCGCACACAGCTTTCGGCATGGTCGGATACGTTGGCCTGCCCGGGGAAGAAATATTTTCCCGGGACAACGAGTAAACCTTTTTGCTTCAGTCGCTGGTAAAGTTCACTGGTCGTTATCTTCAGCCCATCAAACCAAAGCCATAAAAATATGGATCCTTCAGGCTTATGAATATGCAAACCGGGACTGGAGATCGCCTCGCGCAATAAACGCACTGCCTGCTCGCAGCGTCGTTTATAAAACGGCCGGATCAGGTCGTCACAGAGCGGCAACAGGGCATTATCGGTGATCAGCTGATTGACGATCTCGGCACCCAGCCCGGCGGGTGCGAGACTGGTAATTGCCGTCATATTTGAGAAAAAACGGATCACGCCCTCGTTGGCGATCACGATCCCGGTTCGGCTGCCGGGAAGCCCGAGCTTGGACAGGCTCATGCAAACGATACAGTTTTCATTCCAGAACGGGTTAGCCTGGTTGAAAATAATATTTGGAAACGGCGTGCCGTAGGCGTTGTCGATCAGCAACGGAACATCCTGTTTAACGGCGATGTGATCTAGCTGCCGGCATTCGTCGTCGGTTAATACATTACCGCTGGGGTTAGTCGGCCGCGAGACACAGATCAGGCCCACGCTCTCGTCAACCTGCAAATTGTCGAAGTCAACCTGGTACTTGAAAAAGCCATCTTCCAGATGCAGAATCCTGGCCTCCTGGCTGGTTATCAGGCCCTCTTCTACGCCGACGTCACAATAGCCAATATACTCGGGCACCAGCGGTATTAACACGCGTTTCTGGCTTGCTCCGGACTTGCCAGCGAACGAGTTGAAGAGAATATAAAAAGAGCTCTGACTGCCATGCGTCAGCGCTATGTTATTGCGCGTAATCTCCCAGCCGTATTGGTGACGGAAAAACTCGGACAGCGACTCCAGAAAAAGAGTTTTACCCTGTGGACCATCGTAGTTGGCAAGTGCGCCTAGCAGCTTGCCCGACTTATTTAACTTATCGATTGCGGATTCGAAAACCGACATGACTTCAGGTATTGCGGCTGGATTGCCGCCACCGAGCATAATCGTCCCCGGTTGGGCCAGGCCCTCTGCAAGATCATCCATTAAATGGGTAATCCCGGAGTAACCGCGGAATCGTTCGCCAAAATCTGAAAGATTCATAGTTTTTCGCTGCAGCAGTAACAGGTTATCAGAACTGCAATTACGGACATCATTTAAAATAATTGCAACCGTTTTATAGATTTTCTTGCTGTATTGACTCATCTGACGAATATGGCAACATGCGCTCCACATGAACTCGCCCGAAACTGTTCAATACAACCACGAATTAAATTTCGAGGTCCGCGACTACGAATGCGACATGCAGGGCGTGGTCAATAATGGCGTCTATCAGAATTACCTGGAGCACGCGCGCCATGAATTTCTGCGAAGCCGCGGTATTAATTTTGCCGAGCTGACAGTCGCTGGCGTCAACCTGGTGGTCGTCAGGGCGGAACTGGATTATAAAAACTCGCTCGTCAGTAATGACCATTTCGTCGTGCGTAGTTCGATTCGGCGAGTGTCGCGGGTACGCTTTGAGTTCCGGCAGGATATTTTTCGTCTTCCCGACGAGACGCTCATGCTGGCCGCTATCGTTACCGGAACATCACTAAACCAGAGGGGACGCCCCTTTGTTCCCGATCTGCTGGAAGAGCTGTTCGACGCCGGATAACGGCGCACCGGCAAAATATTCGACCGGGATTCAGACCGTTACAAGGGCCAAGTTTGGGATTGCATGAAGGCGAAGAGGCTGACAGAATGGTTTTCATTTGTCGGGAGCAATAATGGGATTTTTAGCCGGTAAGAAAGCACTTATTGTGGGAATCGCCAGTAATCGTTCAATTGCATACGGCATCGCACAGGCGATGCATCGCGAAGGTGCCGAACTCGCTTTCAGCTATGCCAATGACAAACTAAAGCCCAGGGTAGAAAAATTTGCTGCCGAGTTTGAATCCGATATTGTGTTGCCTTGCGATGTTAGCAGTGACGATGAAATTACGAACCTGTTTCAACAGTTAGCGACTCACTGGGACAAGCTCGACACGCTGGTGCACTCGGTAGCATTCGCTCCACGTGAAGCCTTAGCCGGGGATTATCTCGAAAATCTTGATCGGGAAGGCTTCCGCATCGCGCACGATATCAGTTCTTACAGCCTTGCTGGAATGGCAAAAGCAGCGCGCCCCATGATGCAAAATACGAACGGGGCAATCATCACGATGACTTATCTTGGATCGGAACGCGCGTTGCCAAACTACAACATAATGGGTGTCGCCAAGGCCAGCCTCGAGGCCAATGTGCGTTATCTCGCGGCGGCCCTCGGTCCTGAGGGGATCCGGGTTAATTCGATCTCGGCTGGACCGATAAAAACGCTTGCATCGGCCGGTATTGGCAGCTTTAAGAAGATTCTGGACGAAGTCTCCACTAACGCGCCACTGCGTCGCAACGTCACGATCGAGGATGTTGGCAATGCCGGGGCATTTTTGTGCTCCGACCTGGCCGCCGGGATTACCGGGGAAAATATCTACGTCGATTCCGGTTACAATATCGTCAGTATGGGCGTACTTGAATAATCGGCCGTCTCTTCTGAATTTATAGATCTTCCAGATCTTCCGGCGGTGTTCTCGTAATATCTGCGCGACTGGTCAGTATTTTAAGAACCGCCTGATATTCCAGGTTTCCCAGCCCCTCGACGAGGCCGTCAAGGGCTTCATCATCAGCGACCGTATCGCTCGATACGACGGCAGACAGTTCAAGCATAACGTAGTCACCGCTCGATTTTGACAATCCATCGTAGACTTTACCCTGGTCAGGCTTACGCATGGAGAATGCCCGGTTCAGTACCGCCGCATCGACGCCGGATTGATTGCGCTGGATAAACCCGAGATCACTGATTGTCGATGACCATTCCCGGGCCAGATCGTCAAGCGATTTGCCTCCCTCCAGCTCCGCAAGCGCATCCGTTCCTGCCTTGAGACTCAGTTCACGGGCCTTAATCTTGACCAACTCGGTCTTTATCGTTTCCCTCACCTGCTCGAGGGGCTGCGGTATAGAGGGCTCACGCTGGTGCAGACGCAAAAACACCACGCGATCATTCCCGAGCTCAATGGCTTCACTATTGAGCCCCTGGGTTAAAACTTCCGGGGAAAATGCAACCTGCCGTATTTTAGGCTCGACAGCAATGCCCTCACCCGCCGAGCGATCAAACCAGTCGCTGGTCTGCACCGATAAATCCAGCTGCTCCGCTGCCGGTAACAGGGAATCGGACTGCTCGTATACAAGATTTGCCAGATTCTCGACAAGATCATAAATCTGGATTTCCGCGAGCTCGGTTTTAATTTCATCTTCGAGGCTCGCTTTCAATGACTCAAAAGATTGTGTTTCCCCACCGCTTATCGAGCGCAATTTAATCAGGTGCCAGCCAAATGCCGTTTTAACCGGTTCGCTTAACTGATCGACCTGCATGGAGAACAAAGCTGCTTCAAATGGTTGCACCATGACGCCGCGCTCGATTTCCCCGAGATCGCCGCCGCTGTCTGCCGAACCGGGATCTTCGGAAAGCGCCCTGGCGAGGTCGGAAAATTCTTCTCCATTAACGATACGTTGGCGGATTTCGGTTATTCTCGCCAGCGCCTGGTCGGTTGGCTGGTCTTCGGTGACCTTGATCAGTATATGACTCGCTTCCCTGAATTCAGCACTGGTATAAGCTGCCTGATTATCCTGGTACCGTGCCAGTACATCATCGGCTCTGACTTCAATGCTCGTCTTGATGCCTTCAAGACTGAGTTCGATATAGTCAATTTTAACCTTTTCCGGAATTCGGTATCGATTGGCCTGTGCCTGATAATGCTGTTCTATCTCGGCATCATCAACCTGGATTGCATTGGTATCGACCGTGTGGGTAAGCGATCTTATTTTTCGTGTTTGATTGCCGAGTTGCGTAAACCGATTCTTGAAAACCGGTGCCACAAACGCGGTCTCAAGAATACCGTTTTGAAACTGCTCGACCGATCCGTTAACCCGGAGCTCCTGCTCAAATCCAACTGGAGAGTATCCAAGCGAACGCAGCTGCGACTGGTAAATATCGGTATCGAACTGTCCATCGCGCTGAAACGCATCCATGCCACGAATCATTTTATTTAATTCGTCGTTACCAATACGGTAACGCTGCTTCTGAGTATATTGACGCAACACTAATTCTTCGATGAGCTGGCCCAGAACCTGCTCGCGCAGCATCGATTCATTGCCAAAAGTTTCGGGAATCGTGCCGCCGAATAATTGCGACAGCCTTTGACGATAGTTTGCGTAAGCCTGATCCAGTTGCCGCACGGTGATTTCCTCGCCGTTAACCGTTGCGGCCGGCAGGATCTCACCACCTCCCAGGTAAGAGTTCACACCCCATAAAGCAAAAGGGATACTGATCATGAAGATGATGCCGTAGGCAATCCATCCCGTTACCTTGTCTCGAATTGCTTGCAGCATCTATCTTTTCGTCACTGTAAGAAGGCGCCATTTTAATCGAGTGCACTTACCGAGCGCCTTTAAAAATGGCGGAGTGGACGGGACTCGAACCCGCGACCCCCGGCGTGACAGGCCGGTATTCTAACCAACTGAACTACCACTCCTGATTAGGTGGTGGGTGCTGACGGGATCGAACCGCCGACCCTCGCCTTGTAAGGGCGATGCTCTCCCAGCTGAGCTAAGCACCCGGTGTAGCCAAAAAAGGGGCGCTAGTTTACTGCGTCTTTTAGAGCTTTGCCAGCCTTAAATGCGGGTACTTTTGATGCTTTGATCTGGATAGTTTCCCCGGTGCGAGGATTGCGTCCAGCACGTGCGTCACGATGACGAACGAGGAAAGTTCCAAAACCAACGATTGTTACCTGGTCTCCAGATTTCAGCGCTTGTGTAACGGTAGCAATTGCCCCATCGACCGCACGTGCAGCTTCAGCTTTACTTAAATTCGCAGCACTAGCGACACCATCAATTAATTCGGATTTATTCATTAGATTTTTCCATTTGGTTAAGTTTAAATATTTTTAGCCCGAAGGGCGGACGGCAACACAAGTCTAAATATTGCTTGTTCTCGTTGCTGATATCCGATCTTTTTTAAGATCGTTGAATCCCCCGTCCAGAGCGACGAATTAAACCAACAGCAGCCTTTACGGTCAACCTTAAAAGGCCAAAAACTTAAAATAAGTAGCATTATTTACGCAAACAGCTAATGCGCTCTGACTCCCGACGACTTTTTATCCTTCACTTTGGACTTGTCGGCGTCACCTGCCGTCTCTGAACCTTTGGGTAGCGGAGTCGGTTGATGAACCAGCGCAACCTCGAGCACCTGGTCAATCCATTGCACTGGAATAATCTCCAGCTTGGACTTGATATTGTCCGGAATTTCCGCAAGGTCTTTTTCGTTCTCTTCCGGTATTAGAACCTTGGTGATGCCCCCCCGGTGAGCGGCAAGTAATTTTTCCTTCAATCCTCCAATTGGCAAAACTTCGCCTCGCAGCGTTATTTCACCCGTCATGGCGACTTCTGCTTTTACCGGTATATCCGTAAGCGCTGAAACCAGCGCCGTACACATGCCAACACCGGCGCTTGGTCCATCTTTGGGGGTTGCGCCTTCGGGCACGTGGATGTGAATATCCTTGTTTTCGTTGAATTCGGGATTAACGCCGAGAATTTCGGCACGACTGCGAACCACGGTCATGGCAGCCTGGATAGATTCCTTCATGACATCGCCAAGCTGCCCGGTTTGAACAAATTTACCCTTGCCATCGACCACGGCGGATTCAATGGTTAATAGTTCACCACCCACCTCGGTCCAGGCCAGTCCTGTTACCTGACCAACCTGATCCTTTTCGTCTGCCGAGCCGAAACGGAAACGCTTAACGCCAAGATATTTTTCGATATTCTTAGCGGTTATGGTCAGTTTCCGGGTACTCGGTTTTAACAGCATGGCCTTAACTGCCTTGCGACAAATTTTGGAAATTTCACGCTCGAGATTTCGCACCCCGGCTTCCCGCGTGTAGCGTTGAATAATCTCTCGAACCGAGCTTTGCTGAAACACGATTTCTTCGGGTTTCAGACCATTTTCCTTGATTTGTTTCGGGACCAGGTACTTGAGTGCGATATTCAGTTTCTCGTCTTCGGTATAGCCCGGAATACGAATTACTTCCATTCGATCGAGCAAGGGACCAGGAATGTTCATGCTATTTGAGGTCGCAACAAACATTGTGTCCGAGAGGTCGAATTCAACCTCCATGTAATGATCGGCAAAGGTATTATTCTGCTCCGGGTCAAGTACCTCGAGCAAAGCCGAAGCCGGATCGCCTCTAAAATCCATTGCCATCTTGTCAATTTCATCGAGCAGAAACAGGGGGTTTCTCACCTTCACGCGAGCAAGATTCTGAATAATTTTTCCCGGCATCGAACCGATATAGGTACGCCGATGACCCCTGATTTCAGACTCGTCGCGGACACCACCCAGGGACATGCGCGAAAATTTGCGATTGGTTGCCCTCGCAATGGAGCGGCCGATGGAGGTTTTACCGACGCCCGGGGGACCTACCAGGCACAGGATCGGGCCCTTCAGCTTGCGTACCCGTTGCTGCACTGCGAGATACTCGAGAATCCGCTCCTTGACTTTTTCCAGACCATAATGATCCTCTTCGAGGACCTTTTCGGCCTGCGCCAGGTCGCGTCTTATTTTCGATTTCTTTTTCCACGGAACGCTGACCAGCCAGTCGATGTAGTTGCGCACCACCGTGGCCTCGGCGGACATTGGTGACATCATCTTCAGCTTGTTGAGTTCCGAGTCTGCTTTTTCACGCGCTTCTTTCGGCATTCCCGATTCTTCTATCTTGCGCTGCAGGTCTTCCACCTCGTTGGGTGCGTCGTCCATGTCACCAAGTTCCTTTTGAATAGCCTTCATCTGTTCATTCAGATAATACTCGCGCTGGCTTTTCTCCATTTGCTGTTTGACTCGTCCGCGAATCCGCTTCTCGATTTGCATTAAATCGATTTCGCCTTCGATCTTGCTCATAATGTGCTCGATGCGTTCCCGCGGATCCTGGATCTCGAGAATTTCCTGCTTCTCGTCAAGCTTCAAGGACATATGTGCGGCGATGGTATCGGCCAGGCGGCTGGGATCGTCAATACCAGACAGTGAGGTCAGAATTTCCGGCGGCACTTTCTTGTTCAATTTCACGTACTGGTCGAATAGATTCAACACTGAGCGCAGCAATACCTCGGCTTCGCGATCATCCACCAGGCTCGGTTTTTCGATTATTTTCGTTGCCGCCGAATAGTACTCGTTGGTTTCAAGCAAGCTCTCAACCGACGCTCTCTCGCCACCCTCAACCAGCACCTTGATGGTGCCATCGGGCAACTTCAGCATTTGCAGGATAGTCGACAGCGTTCCGATCTCGTACAAATCGGCCTGTCCAGGATCATCGACTTCTGCATTTTTCTGCGCCAACAGCAGAATTTTCTTGTTGTCGGCCATCGCGGCTTCGAGCGCGAGAATTGATTTTTCGCGGCCCACGAACAGCGGGATCACCATGTGCGGGTATACCACAACATCGCGTAGCGGCAGGACCGGAATCAATTGCCTGTCCTGTTGTTCTGCGAGTAAATTATTTTGATAATCTGACATGATCGCCTCGAAGCAAGAATCTTGGAACTATATGTGTGCCCATTGTCCTTTTTCAACCCGGCTTCATGCCTGGGATGGGAGCTACTCGTCAGAAGCCACGCGCTGCATTTCTCCACCCTCGTAAATTACGTAGGGCTGGGCATGACCTTCGATTACTGCCGCATCGACCACGACTTTGCTGACGTTATCCATTGCGGGCAGATCGTACATAATTTCCAGCAGGGTATTTTCGAGTATCGTGCGTAATCCCCGGGCACCAGTCTTGCGCGCCATGGCCTTTTTCGCAACCGCGTTGAGTGAATCCGGTCGAAATTCGATCTCGCAACCTTCGATCTCGAACATTTTCTGGTATTGCTTGGTGATCGCATTTTTGGGCTCGGTCAGGATTTTCACCAATGCGTCTTCATCAAGCTCTTCAAGTGTGGCAACCACCGGCAGGCGACCGACAAATTCGGGGATCAGGCCATATTTAATTAAATCCTCGGGCTCGACCTTGGCGATGACCTCGCCGAACAGGTCTTTCTTGTCCTTGCTTTTGACATCGGCACCAAAGCCGATGCCGCCCTTTTCTGACCGGTTTAAAATAACCTTGTCCAGCCCGGCAAAAGCGCCGCCGCAGATGAACAGTATTTTGCCGGTATCGACCTGCAGGAATTCCTGCTGAGGATGCTTTCTGCCACCTTGTGGCGGTACCGACGCAACGGTTCCCTCGATCAGCTTCAGCAAGGCCTGCTGCACGCCCTCTCCCGAAACATCCCGGGTGATCGACGGATTATCCGACTTGCGCGAGATCTTATCGATTTCATCGATATAGACGATCCCGGTTTGCGCCTTTTCGACGTCGTAATCGCATTTTTGCAGCAGTTTCTGAATAATGTTTTCGACGTCTTCACCGACATAACCAGCCTCGGTCAGCGTGGTAGCATCAGCTATCGCAAACGGAACGTTCAGCAATCGTGCGAGGGTCTCGGCAAGCAGGGTCTTGCCCGACCCGGTTGGACCGATTAACAGGATATTGCTTTTCGACAGCTCGATCTCATCCTTGATGTGACCGACTTCAAGACGTTTGTAATGGTTATATACCGCCACCGAAAGCACTTTCTTGGCCCGACTCTGGCCAATAACGTACTCGTCGAGGACTTTAAATATTTCATGGGGTATGGGAAGTTTGCTTTCCGCATCTTCACCACTTTCATGAATCTCTTCACGGATGATATCGTTGCAGAGGTCTACGCATTCGTCGCAGATGAAAACTGACGGACCTGCTATCAATTTTCTGACTTCGTGTTGGCTTTTACCGCAAAACGAGCAATAAAGCAGCTTTTCGTCCTTATTCTTGGATCTTTCGTCACTCATACTAAAACTACCGAAATATTGTGTCCAATCGACTCGATAATATTAGACCGAACCGCCGAGCACAACCGAAAAAAAGGTTTTTTGATCGGCGTTTCACAGATCAGGCACAATAGATTATCTATTCTGTGGCACCCTTCTCATCTGGTTCGGCACGAGATGCCAAAACTTGATCGATAATACCGTAATCAACTGACTCATCTGCGCTCATGAAGTTGTCGCGCTCGGTGTCGCGGTCAATGCTGCTTTCCTTCTTGCCGGTATGGTGGGCTAGCAGCTTGTTCAGTCGTGATCTGACCGCTAGAATTTCCTTCGCATGAATCTCGAAATCCGTTGCCTGTCCCTGGAATCCGCCCAGCGGCTGATGAATCATGACCCGCGAATGCGGTAAACCGTAACGTTTACCGGCACATCCGCCGGCCAACAGGATCGCTCCCATACTGGCTGCCTGTCCGGTGCATAGCGTGCTCACGTCAGGTTTGATGAATTGCATTGTATCGTAAATTGCAAGACCGGCGGTTACCGAACCGCCAGGGCTGTTGATATAAAGCGAAATGTCCTTGTCCGGATTTTCGGATTCCAGAAACAGTAGCTGAGCGACAATCAGGTTTGCCATATGGTCCTCGATTGGACCAACCACAAAAATAACCCGCTCCTTGAGTAGCCGGGAGTAAATGTCATAGGCCCGTTCACCGCGCGCGGATTGCTCTACGACCATTGGCACCAGGTTAGCCTGTGTATCCAGGTAATCGGGCATTATCGAGGTTATGCGGGCACTGTTAACTTTATCTTTCATTTAAGTTCCGGATTATAGTTTATTCAGAGATTACCGTTCATCAAATCGTCGAAGCTGGCATCCTTTTCAGAGACCCTGGCTTTATCCAGAATATGGGCGACTACCTGATCCTCAAGCACAGTTCCCTCGAGCCCGGAACGCGCCTGCTGGTTATGACGGTAATAATCGCGTACCTGGTCCGGCTGCTCGTAGGCAACCGCCATTTCGTCAATCGCTGAATCGACAAGCTCTTGATTTAATTCAATTTTTTCAATTCGAATAACTTCTGCGAGAAGCAGTCCGAGTTGCACCCTGCGGGTCGCTTCCGTTTCGAACAACTCGTTGGGAAAACTCGCTTCGTCAATCGACTCCGGATCTTTGCCCATGCGCTGTGCGGCCTGGGACCGCAGACTTTTTATTTCTTCGGTAACCATGGCACTGGGCGCAATAATTGTATTGTGTTCCAGCAGACCAGCCATCACGTTGTTTTTGATATTCTGCTTCAAGCGGTCGTTTTTCTCTTTCTCCATGTTAGCCCTAATATCAGTGCGCATTTTTTCAAGATCACCGTCCTCAACACCAAATCCCTTGGCAAATTCTTCATCAATTTCAGGCAAATCCGGCTTCGATACCCTGGTCGCCTTCAGCGTAAATTCGGCTTTCTTTCCCGCAACATCTGCGCCATGGTAGTCCTCGGGAAAATTAACTTCGACGGTTCTCTGCTCGGTCTCCTTGATGCCTTCGAGCCCGGCCTCAAATTCTGCCAGCATCTGGCCGGCGCCAATTTCAATGGCCATATCCTTACCGGCGCCTCCTTCGAACAACTCGCCGTCAATGCGACCTTCAAAGTCGACCATTACCTGGTACCCTGTCTTCGCCGCGGCCTTTGTTTCTTTCCAGGTCTTGCGTTGTTCGCGCAGTTTTTGCAGCATCGCATCAAAGTCCTCATCGGTAATTTCGACCCGGGGCTTTTCGATCTCGATGGCTTCCAGTTCGAGCTTCTCGATTTCAGGATACACCTCGAACGTCGCGGTGTAGGACATGTCTTCTTTTTCCTCGGTGCTGACCGCATCGATACTTGGCATACCGGCAGGCCGCACTTTTTCCTGTATCAGAGCCTCCTGGTAACTGGATTCGATGACATCACCGATGACTTCCTGGCGGACGTGTCCACCATATTTCTGCTGTATCACCTTGAGTGGCACTTTACCGGGACGAAAGCCATCGATTCGGACCGTTTTACTCAGGTCCTTGAGTTTCTTTTCAACGGCTTCGCTGACCCTCTCGGACGGTATTTGTACCGTCATTCTGCGTTCCAGGCCCTCGAGGGTTTCGATTGATACTTGCATGTTAAAATCTCGTGATTTTCTGGTGGGAAACAGTAATAGTCTACGGCTGGTTGAAAAAAGTGCGCCGGTTCTGAGGAAAGTACCGCCACACCTGGCGTGAGCGAGGTCCCAAAGTGGCGCGGATTATACCCACGTAGACGGGAATTGTCAGCCAATTTTTACACTCCCGCGTGGCCGGGATACCATGCTCAAAGCCTTTGTTTCAGCGGTTCAGGTCGGTCATGGATCAGTGTCGTATCAACCCGCAGCCCGGACCAGCACGCAAGGGTCTTCCGCAGAGGGTAAGGCGATACGGGACCTGGAAACAACGCCGGTTTCAGGATCTCAAAAACGGGCGAAAAAAACCCGGTCTTTTACTCGACCGGGCATTTAACACGATAAAGCTGGCAATGCAGCCTCACTAAAATGGTGCGAAAGGAGAGACTCGAACTCTCACATCATAAGATACCAGAACCTAAATCTGGCGCGTCTACCAATTCCGCCACTTTCGCAGAAGTTTGCATTCCCTGAACTAGAGGCCACCGGCTGATCTTAGCAGTGCCTTGTCGGCCGCTTATCCGGGCGCCTGTCGCCAGGCGCCCCGAATATGGGGTGGACGATGGGGATCGAACCCACGACAACAAGAATCACAATCTTGCACTCTACCAACTGAGCTACGCCCACCATAAATTGGCACGCCCGGCAGGATTCGAACCTGCTACCCTCGGCTTAGAAGGCCGATGCTCTATCCAAATGAGCTACGGGCGCTCAGGATGCCTTTAATACGGCCTATATTTCGCGATTGCGGCGTTGGCCGCGTGCTCGGATCCTCATGTATGGCTATATACATTGCGGTCCTGCGCGCGCTGCCGCCTTGCACTAGCGAAATATAGGCCGTATTAAAGGCATCCTGGGTTCAGATTTACTCTTTAAATCCCATTCTGCCGGGTTTATAGCCTGATAATCGGTACATAATTATATCAGACTAGAATGATAAATTTGGTCGGGGTGGAGAGATTCGAACTCCCGACCCACTGCTCCCAAAGCAGTTGCGCTACCAGGCTGCGCTACACCCCGAAATATGCTCTCAGGCGCATTTTGCGCCACCCTGGTGCCAATGGTGCCAGGTAAGCAAGGCGCGGAATAATACGCTGATCAAAAATAATCGTCAATTAAATAGCCATTAATATTCAATCATTGAGTGGCATCTTCCAGGCCCGGCAGCAAATTTACCGGCGTCGCCAACGGGTTCCATCGGGACCATCCTCAATTATGATGCCTGCGGCTGCTAACTCATCACGGATACGATCGGCGCTAGCCCAGTCTTTGTCAGCTCGCGCCTGCAGGCGCTGCGCAATCAATTCATCGATAGCGGCATCGCTGAGACCCTTACCCTGTCCGGGACTCGATTTCAGAAAATCCTCGGGATCTGCTTGCAGTAAGCCAACGATACCGCCAAGAAAACGCAACAGACTTGCCAGACCATGTTGATCTTGCCCCGGTTCATGCTTGGCACGGTTGATATCGCGCGCCAGATCAAACAATACTGCCATCGCGTTGGCAGTATTAAAATCATCGCACAACGCTGCCTCAAAGCGTTGCTGATATTCACTGTTCTCAGGCGGATCAACCGCTTGTGTATCCTGCAGTGCGGCATACAGTCGCTGCAGCGCCGCCCTGCCATTGTTTAACTGGTCTTCCGAGTAATTAAGCTGGCTACGGTAGTGACTGCTGGTAATGAAATATCGGATTTCTTCCGCACGATAGCTCTGCAATACTTCCCGTAGCACGAAGAAGTTACCGAGCGATTTAGACATCTTCTCTTCATTGACCCGCACAAACCCGTTATGCATCCAGTAGTTAACAAATTTTTCGCCATTACAGGCCTCGCTTTGCGCGATTTCGTTTTCGTGATGCGGAAATTGCAAATCCTGACCACCGCCGTGTATATCGAAATGGTTTCCAAGCAGGGTGTTGGACATCGCCGAGCATTCAATGTGCCAACCGGGGCGCCCGTCGCCGAACTGGGAAGGCCAGCTGGGTTCCCCGGGCTTGGCAGTTTTCCACAGCACGAAATCGAGCGGATCTCTCTTGCCCTCATCAACGTCGACGCGTTCGCCGGCGCGCAGTTCGTCAATTTTCTTGCCCGACAATTTTCCGTAGTCCTTGAATTTCGAAACTGAAAAATAAACGTCACCATTATCTGCCTGGTAGGCGTATCCCTGCTGCTGCAGACTTTCGATCATCGCCAGCATCGGCGCAATCGTATCGGTGGCGCGCGGTTCTATATCGGGACGCAATACGCCCAGTGCATCGGCATCTTGGTGCATTGCCTGGATAAAGCGTTCGGTCAAATGACTGTATTCCTCCACGTTTTCCTGGGCTCGAATTATAATCTTGTCATCGATATCGGTAATATTGCGCACGTAAGTCACTTCGTAACCCAGGTGTTTTAAAAATCGATAAACCAGGTCGAATACCACCAGCACGCGCGCATGCCCGATATGGCAATAATCGTAGACCGTCATGCCACACACATACATACGAACTTGCCCCGGGACGATTGGTTCAAAGACTTCCTTTTTATTGCTAAGGCTATTGTATATGGTCAGCATGTGGTACAGATTCGGAGTGGTTAAAACAGGTCCTAGAGTTTAAAAGAAGCACTCTTCGAGCGAAACCGTTAATTGCCGCCCGGCTTCCCTAAGCGCATGCAAATCAGTAGAATCCGCTTGCTCAAAACAAATGGAATGCTGATGAAAAAGACATTACTTCCCATCGCGGTCGTGCTTGCAGCCATTCTATCTCTGGTATTTTATCCCAACAGCAAAGGTGACAAACCAATGAATGAAACTACTGCCGGCAATCCCATCGTCTTAATTGAGACCACCGTGGGGAATATCACGATCGAACTCGATATGCAAAATGCACCCGATAGCAGCGAGAATTTTCTTGCCCACGTGGATGATGGCTACTACATCGATACTACCTTTCACCGGGTCATTCCCGGCTTTATGATCCAGGGCGGCGGAATAACGGCCGATATGCAGGATAAATCCAGCAAGCGAGCACCGATTCAAAATGAAGCCAACAATGGTCTGAAGAATGATCGTGGCACCTTGGCAATGGCACGTACCGGCGAGCCGCACTCGGCCACCTCGCAGTTTTTCATAAACCATGCCGACAATGCATTTTTGAATTTCACCAGCGAGTCGATGCAGGGCTGGGGTTACGCGGTATTCGGCAAAGTCACCGAAGGCATGGACGTCGTCGATGCAATTGCCGAGGTCCCCACCGGCAACAAGGGTGGTCACCAGAATGTGCCGCTCGAAACCATTACCATCACTGGTGTCAGTCGCCAATAAACGCGGCTCACCGGCATGAACCACGAATACCTGTTCATTTCGGATTGTCATCTTGATGCGAGGCGGCCAGAGGTTAACGCTGCACTGACCGGTTTTCTCGATATCCGGGCAGCCAGTGCGCGTTGCCTCTATATCCTGGGCGACCTGTTCGAAGTGTGGCTGGGCGATGATGATCCCGCACCGGAGCACCTGGACGTGATCGAGTCACTGCGACAACTGGCGTCGAGGGTCGATGTTTTCTTTATGGCTGGAAATCGGGATTTCCTGCTGGGACAGGCATTCGCACAGAACGTTAATCTAAGGCTGCTGGATGAGCCGCATATTCTGCAACTCGGCCAGGACAGCGTCGTTTTAATTCATGGCGACACCTTGTGCACAGATGATCGGGATTACCAGCAATTTCGTTCCATGGTGCGAACCGAAAAATGGCAATCCGACTTCCTGGGTAAACCTCTCGAAGAGCGTCAGCAGATTGCAGCCCAGTTGCGCGTTGACAGCGTTGATGCAATGGCTCAGAAATCCTACCAAATCATGGATGTCAATCAGGCCGCGGTTCAGGACTGCTTCGTTCGCAACGGGGTGAACACTATCATTCATGGACATACCCATCGACCTGCCATCCATCATTACGATTTCGAATTGTCGCGGATCGTCCTCGGTGACTGGGGCCGGGAACCCAGTTACCTGAGCTGGACCCCCGAACAGGGTTTCGACCTCCACGATCCCAGGCTCTAGTCACCCCGCTCAAGTGCGCGAAGTTCGCTGACCTGAAAACCAGCCTCGATTCGAGCCGGCCAGTTGAATGGCCCGCGCAACCTGCCGTCCATGTATTGCCGGACCAGATCGCGAAATGTTATTTCCGCATCGACACCCCGTTGCTCACAGAGCCTTCGGTACCAGAGATTCCCGATACGGACATGATCGATTTCATCGCGGTAAATAACTTCCAGTATTTCAACGGCGGCAGCATCGTCGACCTGCTTGAACTTCGCGATCATTCCCGGCGTAACATCGAGGCCCCTTGCTTCCATCACGCGTGGCACCAGCGCCATTCGATGCAACACGTTACCCCTGGTTTTACAAACCATGTCCCACAGCCCACGATGGGCATCGCAGGCACCATAGTAACTCCCGCGTTGCCTGAGTTCCTGCTCGAGCAGTTGAAAGTGTCTGGCCTCGTCGGCCGCAACCCCTAACCAGTCACTGATAAACTGCCGCGGCATTTCTCGAAACCGGTAAGCTGCATCGAGCGCGATATTGATCGCGTTAAATTCGATATGCGCAAAGGCGTGCAGCAGACGTATTCGTCCTTCCGAGGAAGAGACGCCACGGCGTTGCAGTTTCCTGGGATCTACCAGCAGCGGTTTCGGCGGTCGCCCAGGATCATCAATCGGCAGGATTATCGATCCGGCATCGAGAGCCAGTTCACCCTGACACCATGCCGTATTAAGCCGGGCCGTCAGCTCACATTTGACTTTAAAATCCGGTTCGAGAATAGCAGCCTCGAGCCGCTGAAACAGTTCAGCCATCCAGACCGCGCGCCAGATCGCCAATAATATCATCCACGCTCTCCAGTCCGACCGCGATCCGGATCAGGCCTTCACTGATACCGGTCCTGGTTTTTACTTCGTCACTCACACGTCCGTGGGTGGTTGTTGCGGGATGCGTTATCGTAGTTTTGACATCACCAAGATTGGCCGTAATCGAGAGTAACTCGGTTGAATCAATTATCTGCCAGGCGGCTTCACGCCCACCTGCAACCACAAATGACACCACGCCCCCGAATCCGTGCTGTTGGATTTTTGCAAGGTTGTGTTGGGGATGGGTTTCGAGCCCCGGGTGATAGACTTTTTCGACCCTTGGATGCTGTTGCAGAAATCTCGCCAGATGCATGGCGTTTTGCGAGTGCGCATTCATACGCAAATTGAGTGTCTCGAGTCCCTTCAAAGCGACCCAGGCGTTGAACGGACTCATACTGGGGCCAGTGGTACGTATCACGCCGAATAAATCCTCCTCAACAAGCGTTTTGGGTCCAATAACCGCGCCACCGACGATACGCCCTTGTCCATCCAGGTACTTGGTTGCCGAATGCACGATAATGTCAGCACCCAGTTCAAGCGGCCGCTGCAACGCAGGCGTGCAAAAACAATTATCAACCACCAGGCTGCAATTGTTTTCATGTGCCAGGTCAGCCAGTGACCTGATGTCGGCAATTTCGCACAGCGGGTTCGACGGCGTCTCCAGGAACAGCATGCGCGTGTTGTCGCGAATCGATTCTTTCCACGCACTCAGATCGGTCAGATCGACAAAGCTGGTTTCAATACCAAAGCGTGGCAAGTACTTTTCAAACAGGGTCGTTGTGGTGCCAAAAATCGAGCGTGAGCTGACGATATGATCCCCTGCGCTTAACGTCCCTATGCACAGACTTGTGATCGCCGCCATGCCCGATGCGGTTGCGATGCAGGCATCGCCTCCTTCCATCGCCGCCAGGCGTCGTTCGAAGGCCTGCGTGGTGGGATTGGTGAACCTCGAATAAATATTCCCCGGCTCATCTCCGGCAAAACGTGCGGCTGCCTGGGCTGCATTTTCAAAAACGAAGCTGGAAGTTACGAATATCGCTTCGCTATGTTCAAGTTCGGAAGAGCGCTGTTGGCCGCTTCTTATGGCAAGCGTGTCAAAACCATAACTGTCATGTTTCACGGAGTTTCTCCAAAATAGAAAAAACTCGGGAGGGGAAGGTTTCGGAAATAAATCGGGACCACCCTCTTTAGCAAATTTATATGCGGATGAATGCCGGATCCGCGGGCGCCTGCAAGCCGAGTTACAAATTAGCGCCAGGAGCGCACCATATGACGACGATAGTCGATTGTCAAGATCCGGTTACGGGGGCCTTCCAGGATTTCGACGCACCTTGTTTGCACTCCGTTTACGCGTTGAACGGCTGCACTCGTGTCTGCAACGGGAGCATCAGCTTGACCGCAATTGCCGGACAACAGGGCGTGATTTATACAATTAAAACAATGTCGTTAACCATGACCTCGTCGAACAGCTCGATAACATCGTCATTCTTCATCCGAATACAGCCGGCCGAAACCGGTTCCCCGATACGTTTTTCATCCGAGGTACCATGAATGTAGATGTAGCGCGTAAAGGTATCGTAAACACCGTTACGATTAACGCCATTTTCGAGTCCATCCAGCCACAATATGCGAGAGGTGATCTCGTCATGTTCTCGGTTATCGAGATCTTTCGCGATTCTGCCGGTAGGTTCGCGCGACTCAAAAACCATCCCACTGGGTTGACCGCCCCCTAATTTTTGACGAATCCGGTGAATCCCGAAAGGTGTCATGTAGGATTCGAGGCGATTGCCAATACCGTTCTGGGCTGTGGAAATGGGGTAAGTACGACAGTTGCTCTCATCTATATCGATCCAGTGCAGCTGTTGCTGCCGTGAATCGATATAAATAAATGGACGCTCGTCCGCCAGCGCCGGATCTCCGCTCAGTTTGGCAATCACCTCGTCCTTTATATCTTGCCAGAGCATCAGGCTTTGTTGTGTAATTCCATGCCGACCACGTTAAGTCTTTCTTCGATTGCTTCCTTGGCTGAATCGTTGCGCAGGGATCTGACCTTATCGAGGTAGTCTAGATCCACTGTATTGGTGACATACTTTCCATCAAAACAGGAACAATCGAACTTTTTGATGCTGCGGTTACCTTTTTGCACCGCGTCGATCAAATCATCGAGGTCCTGGTAAATAAGCCAGTCCGCGCCGATGTAATCCGCAATTTCATCTTCGTCACGTTCGTGCGCAACCAGTTCATTTGCCGCAGGCATATCGATCCCATACACGTTGGGAAAGCGCACCGGGGGTGCGGCAGATGCAATGTAGACTTTTTTTGCACCCGCTTCACGGGCCATTTGAATTATCTGCTTGGAAGTGGTCCCCCTCACAATCGAATCGTCGACCAGTAAAACATTTTTACCCTTGAACTCAATGTCGATAGGATTCAGTTTGCGACGTACGGATTTTTTTCGCATTTGCTGTCCCGGCATGATAAAAGTTCGACCAATGTAGCGGTTCTTGATAAAGCCTTCCCGAAACTTGACTCCAAGGTGATAGGCAAGTTCGATTGCGGCCGGGCGACTGGTATCGGGAATCGGTATCACCACGTCGATATCATGCTCTGGCATCTGCTTTAAAATTTTGCGCGCCAGTTTAACACCCATGCGCAAACGCGCCTTGTACACGTAAATATCATCGATTATCGAGTCAGGACGGGCGAGATAGACATATTCAAAGATACACGGCATGAGCTTGGGTGAGTCCGCACACTGCCGATGATGAATGGTTCCCGTAATGTCTATAAACACTGCTTCGCCAGGCCTTAAATCGGCTACCAGCTCAAAACCCGAAGTCTGCAAGGCAACGCTTTCGGAAGCGATCATGTATTCGCATCCGTCATCGGTCTCACGTTTCCCGTAGACCACGGGCCGGATACCGTGTGGATCACGAAAACCAATAATGCCTTTACCCGTCAGCATCGCAACCACGGCATAAGCACCTTCGATACGCTTATGGGTTTCGATTACCGCCTTGAAGATTTCATCAGCGGTAATATTGAGGCTACCGCAAAGTTGCAGCTCGTGCGCAAACACGTTGAGTAAAACCTCGGAGTCCGACTCGGTATTGATATGGCGTAAATCAGACTGATACAGTTCCGCTTTCAGTTTCTCGACATTGGTCAAATTACCGTTGTGTGCCAGGGTGATTCCATACGGTGAATTGACATAGAAAGGCTGGGCTTCGGCGGAGGAAGAACAACCCGCCGTGGGATAGCGCACGTGGCCTATACCCATCGTACCGGTGAGTTCCAGCATGTGACGAGTGTGGAAAACGTCGCTGACCTGGCCATTACCCTTGCGCAGGTTCAGTTTGTTTTTATCGCTGACCACTATTCCGGCCGAATCCTGCCCACGATGCTGTAACACCAGTAATGCATCGTATATCACCTGCGCAACCGGCTGGTGACTGACTATCCCGACTATCCCACACATACTTCGTTGCCTATGCCACTCGCTGTAAGATTAAAAACTGAAACTTTCCACCGCATCCGCCGGGATAATTCCTTTTAACCATTCCGCCAGCGGCTGAAAAAACCCAACCATTGCCGAGTCCTGCCACCACTGTGCCTCGGGCATCGGGGTTAGACTCGCCAGTAATACAATCATGGTAACGATGAGGACGCCTCGGGCGCCCCCGAATACCACACCAAGCGCCTTGTCAGTCCCACTGAGGCCAGTTTTCGAGACCAGCTGGCTCATGATGAAATTGACGATAGCACCGATTACCAGGGTACTGATAAACAGGATCGCAAAACCGGCAATCCCGCGAACCGTGGGCGACGTCACATATGGTTCGAGCAAACCTGCCATCGGTGAAAAATATCGAAAAGCAATAATGCCCGCTACGATCCAGCTTATCAGGGAAATCGATTCCTTGACGAAACCACGAATCAGACTGATGAGTGCCGATAATGCAATTACGCCGATAATTATAATATCGAGCCAACTCATGGCAGTCCTCTTATAGTCTGCATGGATGCCGTCAGGTAACAGGTATAGCCGCTTACCGTGGCGGCGTCAATTTGTGCTCTGGAAGCGCAATTATCTTTCATACTTCATGATTATGCCATCAATGTTATGCTTGGCTTTAATCTTGTTCTGCGCCACTTGCGTTTGATCGCGATTGATAAACGGGCCCAGGCGTACGCGAAAACTGGGCTTGTTGTCGACTTCGAACTGTTCGATAAATACCGCGGAGATATTAGACTTACGTAATTTATCCCGCTGCGAGAGTGCCTTGTCACGATCCTGGAAGCTGCCCACCTGCAGTACCCAGCTGTCACCACCCTCCTTGGCCGCCGTTACTTTTTCATCCTTTGCAAGCGCCTGCCTGGTCTCAGGTTCCGGTTGGGTTGTCTTCTCGGATTTTAAATCGACCTTGCCCGTATCTGCAGGCTTGATCCTGGTTGGCGACGAATTTTCATCGACTAACCGGGATTCTAGATCTGGTAAAGCCTCAACCTTGGCCTGCATATCGATTATCTTGGGTTCGAATTCTGGATTTGCACTAACCAGGGGCTGCGGTGGAATCACGACTTCGAACTTATCTTTGCGCACCCCCGAACCGTCGAGGACCATGGGCAGGAAAATAACGGCAAGGGCGAAAACAACACTGATGCCAACCAGACGATTTTTTATGTTTTGATCCATACTAGTTTTGGGGGCCTGAATCGCAAAGCGCGCGTAGCAGAAATTCGACGGTTATGAATGATCCGGTTACCAGCATTATATCCTGATTACCCAAAGATGACAGCGCATGATCAAGCGCATCCGCAACGCTATCAAAAAGATATTCGGGTGTCACCATCGACTCGATGCGTGACGCCAGTTGTGCAGCACTAAGTCCCCGGTCCGAATCGAGCGTCGTTAACCACCAGCCATCCACCTCATGTTTCATGGCCTCGACGAACAGGTCGGGCTGTTTGTCAACAAGCATGCCAAGCAGTACCACGAGTCTTTCGCCTGGTCGCTTGATGGCAGCGAGATTACTCGCCAAAGCCCGGGCTGCATCCTGGTTGTGCCCGACGTCGATGTATAAACGACAGGCCAGCGGGCATTCAAGCAGTTGTAAACGGCCCGCCAGCTGAGTGCCGTGGAAAAAGGCTCGTACCTGCCCGGCGTCGTAATTGTCGAGGATCGATAACAACGACAGGCCCGCGACGACCCCGGCAAGATTGTGAACCTGATGCGAGCCTGGCAGAACGCTATCAAGTTGTAATTCGAGGTCCCGGTAGCGCCACAGCAGCCCGCCATCACTTTGTAGCGTCATGTTATAATCACGACCGTATTGCAGGCACTTGCAATTTAGTCGTTCGATTTCCTCGAGTACCGATCGAGGCGGATCAGGGTCGTTAAGCACGACCGCTATACCGGCACGAAGCACACCTGCCTTTTCATAACCTATTTTCTCTCGGTCATTCCCCAACCAGGCCTGATGATCGAGCCCGATCAGGGTTAGATGCACAAGATCCGCATCGATAATATTGACCGCGTCAAGCCGCCCGCCGAGTCCAACTTCCAGGATCGCAAAATCCGGCTGCCACTGCTGAATCAGGTAAAGTGCCGCCAGGGTTCCATACTCAAAATAGGTTAAAGCCGTATCGTCGCGCACCGACTCGACGGCGTCGAATGCCGCACACAGATCAGCATCGCTGACCGGTTCCAGGTTGTGTTTTACGCGCTCGTTGTACTCTAAAAGATGCGGCGAGGTGTAGCTTGCGACCCTGTAGCCGGCTCGATACAACCAGTTTTCATAGGCGGCGACGCTGGAGCCCTTGCCATTGGTCCCGGCAACGGTAATTACCTGTTGCGCAATTCTGTCCAGTCCGAGGCGCTCGGCAACCCGGCCGACACGATCCAGGCCCAGTTCGATCGCCTTGTCATGCAGATCCATTTGCCATTCCAACCACTGGTCAAGCGATTCAAAACGCATAGGGGTTCAATGAAGTTGAAACAGATCGAATCTAGGGAGCGGATCGCCCCATCATCATGGCACAAAGTGAGCTTATTTTATGGCGTAGCTCACGGCGATCGACAATCATGTCGATCGCACCATGTTCCAGCAGAAACTCGCTGCGTTGAAAGCCCTCCGGCAGTGTTTCGCGCACGGTTTGCTCGATCACTCGCGGCCCGGCAAATCCGATCAGGGCACCAGGTTCACCTATATGAATATCACCAAGCATCGCAAAGCTTGCCGAAACCCCACCCATGGTAGGATCGGTAAGGACACAGATATAGGGCAATTTTCTCCTGGCGAGCTGGGTCAGCGCGGCGCTGGTTTTAGCCATTTGCAATAACGCGAACAAGGCTTCCTGCATGCGAGCACCACCGCTTGCGGTGAAACAAATCAGTGGGATTTTGTGTTCGATACAGAAATTAACCGAGCGCACGAATTTTTCGCCAACAACAGAGCCCATGGATCCACCCATAAACTGGAACTCGAATGCGACGGCCACCATTTCGACACCCATCACGGTACCGCGCATTGCCACCAACGCGTCCTTCTCACCCGTTTGTTTCTGTGCCTGATTTAAACGGTCCCGGTACTTCTTGTCGTCCCGAAACTTTAGGACATCGTCGGCCTCGAGTTCAGCAGCTATTTCCAGGCGCCCTTCCTCGTCAAAAAAAGACTCCAGACGATGGCGTGCTCCAATACGCATGTGATAATCGCACTTGGTACACACTTCCTGGTTACGCTCGAGCTCGGCACGGTAAATAATCGAATCACAATTATCGCATTTCGCCCATAATCCCTCGGGCACATTTTTCTTGTCATTGCCGCCCGAGGTCCTGATTTTGGATGGTAATAGATTCTCAAACCAGTTCATGCTACACCCCGATTAACCTGGTCAATCATTACGTTTTTGTGTCTCGTCATACGAATCGCCACGTTTAACCTCATCAAACAACTGGTCCATCAGATCGGCGCTTTTAACACCCCTGGAAACCTCCACGCCACTGCTGACATCGATCCCCCACGGTCTTAGCTGAGCGATGGCATCGACAACGTTTGATGCATTAATGCCGCCAGCTAACAGCAAAGGATACCCAAACGGGGCAGGGATTTTAGACCAGTCAAATGTATCACCTGAGCCGCCCAGCCGTCCAGCAACGTTGCTATCGAGCAAAAACCCCTGCGCAGATTCATATTGTTGCGCATAGGCCTGCGGTTCCTCAATACTACCCATCGGAATCGATTTGATATAGGGGGTACCCCAGGTTTCGCAAATCTCGCGGGATTCATTGCCATGAAATTGCAGGCAATCAGGGCATAGCCTGTGCACCACCTGGGCAATCCAGTCTTCGGTTTCGTCCAGGAACACGGCTGTTACGGTCACAAATGCTGGTAGCACCCGGCGAATTTCGAGGGCTTGCTCGATTTCAATCGATCGCGAACTGGGTTTATGGAACACCAGCCCGATCGAGTCGGCGCCCCTGTCGGCCGCGTGGAGTGCATCCTCGATTCGGGTTATTCCACAAATTTTCACTCGGGTTCGGTGTTTCATATCAGAATAATACGGGTTTTTGTGTAAGGTTGGGGAGCTTAAATTTTTTCTCATAAAATGCCTGCAGGAAATACAGCCCTGCGGCCGAGGCAGTCACCTCCGCCAGATCACGATTTCGCGCCTGAAAAATCTCGGCACACCAGACCTTATCCCGTTCCCCCTTGCCGACCGAGATCAGGGTGCCCGCGATATTACGCACCATGTGATACAGAAAAGCATTCGCCCTGATGTCCAGATACAGCAATTGGCCGCGACGGGTGACTGAGACTTCATGAACATTCCGACTCGCTGATTTAGACTGGCAGCCGACCGCGCGAAAACTGCTGAAGTCGTGTTCCCCGACAAACATCTGCGCACAGTCGTGCATTAAATCGTGGTCCAGGGGTCGAAACTCCCAGCATGTGCGATCATGGAAAATTGCACTTGGAATTTCCGCGTTCAGAATAATATAGCGGTAAGCACGCGACCTGGCACTGTAACGGGCATGGAAGTCATTACTCACGGGTAACACCCATTTTATTCTTATATCACGCGGCAATCGGCAGTTTGCTCCCAGTGTCCAGGCTCGCTCGCTGCGGTCCTCGTTGCTAGAAAAATGTGCCACCTGTTCGATTGCATGGACGCCGCTGTCGGTGCGCCCGGCGCAAACCAGGTCGACGGGATGATCCGCGACAAAGCCAAGTGCAGCCTCGAGATGCTGCTGCACGGACTCACAGTGCGGCTGGCGTTGCCAACCGCAATATGCCGTTCCCGAATACTCAATACCCAGCGCGTATTTCACTCAATATCCCGATATTATCGATGAGCTGCCAATCATATCGCTTGTCCAGGTATATGGCACTAATCGCGACGCTGTGGCTTGAACGGTTGTTTTAGCAGTGCAGAAATACAAGGTCATCAGCGATCGGGAACCGGCGCCAGCCTTGTTCGTTGCTAACCGGCTAATATCTAAATTTTGAAGTGGTAAAGTAAAAAGGCCTGCCGATTGCGCGGCAGGCCTTTTCGCATTCTAATAGCAGTTCTGATTATTAAGGCTAAATCCGCTCGAGTAATGTTTGTGCTTCTGTCTTCTGATCATCATTGCCCTCGGCAATGACCTCTTCGAGGCTGCCACGAGCACCCTCGGTATCGCCCATATCGATAAATGCACGCGCCAGGTCAAGCTTGGTCGATACTTCGTCAACATCGTCAGGTAACATCAGATCACTGATATCATCGATATCCGAAATCGAGTCGACAGCAGCCGTCGCTTCCTCGAAGTCACCCGGCGCGAAAGTACCGGTTTTTACGTCTTCAGATTCATCTTCGTCCTGTTCCCCTATAGATTCGACGATGTCGGTAGGTTCGACAAAATCCTCTCCGCCAAAATCAATGATCGATATATCCTCATCATCGTCGTCTTCCTCACTTTCACCGCCTAATTCGAGTTCACTCGTATCGAGATTCAACTCCGCGGTTTCAAGATTCACTTCCCCCGTATCGAGATTCAACTCCGCAGTTTCCAGGGAAGTTTCATCGAGGTCGATAACCGCGGTGTCATGCGAGCCAAGATCCAGCCCATCCTCGTCCGCTGCCGCGCTCCTGAGGTCTGGTACGACTTCGGTGTCTTCATAGTTCGGCGTGATAATTGCAGTTTCGGTATAACCCTCCTCGCCTTCTTCCGAGGTATCCAGCTCAAGTTCATCAGCCCCGGCCGCAGCCTCATCCAGGTCCAGAACATCACCCTCATCCAGGCCTGCGTCAAATTCGGTCTCGAAATCGATTTCCGAATTATCTTCAACCTCTGCTGCCGCATCCTCTTCGACATCGAAGTCCATGGAAATGTCATCAAGATCAGCATCGGCTGTTGCGGCCGACTGTTCAGATTCAGCGCCGCTATCAGCTGCCGCTTCGTCTATTGAAAACTCGAGTTCATCACCGATGTCTTCGGGAAGTTCCAGCTCGTCGCTTTCGGGCTCGGCTTCGCCTCGTAAATTGGTATCATCCGCGTCATCGAGCGAGGGCAATTCACCAACTTGCTCGAGAACCTGGGTAGCGGCAATCTGTCCTGCCTCACCCATGGACCCTGAATCGCTGAAATCGCCACCCGTATCGTCTTCACCCAGATTGAAGTCCGTGGTCGAGAAATTGGTAGTGTCGTCAGCCGAACCGAGGTCAAAATCTGCTTCCTGGGGTTTCGAAATTTCCAGATCTGCAGCACTGAGGCCACTATCCTTGGCATCGGAGAACAAGGCATTATCAGGCGCAAGTTCATAGCCCATAATCTGGACACGATCCCAGTAACTGTTTGCTGCTTCGCCCATGGACTTGAGGTTTTGGGCTTCCTTGACGAAAGCATCCGTATTCTTGGTCGCGAAATAAGTATCCAGCAGCTTCGAACGGTAATCGGCGCGTTCCGGATTCTCGCTCAAACTAGTGTTTAACAATTCTTCAGCGTTGTCATAAAGTCCATAGGCCAGGTATACGTCGACCTCGTTCAATACGTCATCCTGCTCGGCAGTGGCCGCCGCCGGTGCTTCTGGCTCAAGCATTTCGGTATCGGCAGATTCAGCGGCAATGCCAAGGTCATCCTGAGGCCCGGCAGCGACGGGTGCCTCGATTTCGGCGACGGGTTCCTCCGCCGGTTCAGCCGGGACAAAATCTTCCGCCGCAGGGGGATGAATGTCAGTTTCTTCGGGCTCGGCGCCATCAACGAGGTGAATCGGGGTGAGTTCGTCTTCTTCGTCTCCAGCGAACAGATCGTCGTCGTCACCTGCGATTATTGACGTTTCTTCGTCAACTGAGCCTTTTCTTTTTTTTAGAAAATACAGAATTATCAACAGCAGGATCAAACCGCCGATCGCAGCAAGAATGATTGGATCCCCGATAATACTGTCCATCGACGGGATCATGTCGATCACTTCTGGTGGCAACAGTCCATCGAAAATTGAAGGCGCGCGGGTGGTCGCGGGTTCGGTTACTGCTACCGGTGCAGGCGGCGGAACCACAGCCTCTTCTTGCACTTCGTCATCGACCATTTCGTCGGTGCCAGTGTCTGCGACCTGGTCGTCAGTCATCGTATCTTCGGAGACGATCTCGTCGATTTCGCCTTCAAGCGCATCAGTCGGTTGCAGTACGGCCTGCTCTTCGGCTTGCGCTGCTGCCTCTTCTGCCAGCAACTCTTCCAGCAGTGCTTCTTCATCGGCCGCGATGGTTTCGGAAACAACATCATCGGTCACCATCTGTTCAATGACAGCTTCTTCACTTTCACCTTCGAGTGCCGACTCGGTTTGATCGGCCTGTAACTGGGCGAGACTGTCGTCTTCGATCTCGACCATTTTCTGCAGTTCTTCAAGTTTGGAGAGTCTCGCCTGGAGTTCGGTTATACGAGACTCCAGTTCCTGATTTTCGATGCGTGACGCTTCGAGTTCTTCCTCTGCCAGGGCGAGTTTGGTGCGCAATGCATCGACATCGGCCGCGTCCCCTGTGCCCGTCGATTCACTATCGTCTTCTCCAGGCATCAACAAACTGAGTTCACCACCTGCCGCTTCGGCAGTGTCTTCCTGGACCACTGCTTCAGAGCCTGTATCCTCGCTTACAACCGCCGGTGTTACCCCGGTTACGCGGGTTACGTACTCGTCCCAGAGTCCATTTTGCACCAGTACCTCTGCGTACGCCTCCTGCTGACCCACTGCCTCCAGTTCATCGGCACCGGGTATGCGCAAGATCGCACCAGCTTTCATGTTATTGATGTTGCCGTCGTTGAAGGCATCCGGGTTAGCGCGCTGAAAAGCGAGCATTACCTGTGACATCGTATGATCAGCATCCTTGTAGCGAGACGCGATACTCCATAATGTGTCTCCCTTAACGACCAAAACGTCACCCTGGGTGACGTTTGTAGTTTCGTCGACATACCCGCCACTAACGGGCTCGGGTTCGGGTTCGGGAATGGCAGGCTGGGACGTATCCTCCGAAAGCGCAATCGGTTCGGTGACGCCTGCAACGGGTTCGGCAGGCTCGCTGGTATCGACCGAGCTCGTCAATCCGGATTGTTCAACAATCTCGCTGACACTGGCTTCGTCGCTTGCCGCTTGCTCAACGGGTTCCGTTACGCTTTCAACCGGCGCGGGTTGATCTGCGTAAAATGGCGGATCGAGCAGGATTGTAAATTCACGCAGCACCCGGCCCTTTGACCAGTCGGCTTCAATCAGGAAGTTGAGGAAGGGTTCTTTAACACCCGCCTTCGTCGAAACAATGATGACGGCCTGGTCACCTTCCTCGTTCTTTCTTACCGAGAATCTGAGATCGGAGAGATGGCGCGGGCGTGCCAGACCGGCACGCGCAAAAGCTTCACTCGAGGCAAGACTGACCAGCAGATCGTCGATCTCACCGGGGCGAGCAGAAATGACTTCGATCTCCGCATTAAGCGGCTGGTTCAGAAATGAATTGACCTGGATCTCGCCAAGTCCTAGGGCAAGACTGCTCGTCGGCAATAAAGCTGCCAACCATAATGCTACAATTAGTCCTAGATTACGCACGTTTAGTCTCCCAGCTCCCCAATAATTTCTTATAAAAAGTGCCTTTAATCCATGCACCTATGATTACAGCCAGAGAATTTACTTTAAAGAAAACACTTTCACAAGCAGATGTAACTATAGATTACAAAAAAGATTCTAGCAAAAAGTCAGTAACATTCACGTAATTATTTGCTAATCCATATCTCATGGGGTCCGTGATCATCCAGAAATGAAGTTCCGAGGGTTGATCAGGGGTCTGTTCCAGAAGGCTTATAATACAGCTAAATGATTGATTACAATCAGAAATCGGGCTTACCAGTCCATCTTTAATGGTGACTTTATCCAGCCTCGATAAGCGATTCTTACAGTCTTCAAAACTGATCTTGGCATCGAAATAAATCTGCACCGCCACCATCAGGCCATGGAATACCGGCACATTGACGGATTGTAGAGTCACCGACAGGGTTTCAGAATATGAATTATTTCCCAAAATACCCCTGAGATCGGTTACTAAAACGGGATCTGGGGTTTCTGGCAGCAGGTTAAAGGCAATCTGCTGGGGATATATTCTGGACTCGACGTCCTTCGAGTTAAACAGGTTAACGGTTTGTGTTGCCAGCTCGTCCAGCCCGGCTTTACCGCTAAATTCTGCACTTCGCAGCAGGGTCGCATTCAGTCGCACAATCGCATGTTCACGGTTGAGCTCGAGCAGAACCGGCAGCAGGCTGGAAAGCTCTGGTCCGGCAAGCCTTAGACTGGTCTGGTTATATGAAAGCGCCGGTGGAGAATGGACATCCGGCATAAAGATCGGTGCAGTGTCAGAAGTGATCGCATGACTGACCAGCAAGCAACCCTGGGCCATTGCCGCGGTCGCCAGGTCGGTATCGGTTTCCGGCATCAACAACAGGGCACATTCAGAAAGATCAAAGCCGTCCTGGTCCTGCACACCTAAGGTAGCCACCGGCAAAAGGTAATCGTCCGCCCAGGTTCGATTCCCGGTCGAGTAAAATCAATGAATCCGACTTTACACCGGATTCCGAAAGTTTCTCGAGAATTGCCTCGGCCGCTATTCCGCTGGCATGAGATAGTGCGATGCGATGATTCATAACTAGTGGTCGCGCAAAATATGCAACATGCGCCGCAGCGGTTCTGCAGCACCCCAAAGCAATTGATCACCGACGGTAAAAGCAGCCAGGTATTCTTCACCCATGTTGAGTTTTCGCAATCTGCCAACCGGGATTTCCAGCGTGCCGGTCACGGCAGCCGGGGATAGAGCCTGCATGGATACCTGCCGGTCATTTGCTAAAACTCGCACCCAGTCGTTCGACGCGGCAAGCATCTCGTGAATTTCGTCCAGTGGTATATTCTGTTTAAGCTTTACGGTAAGCGCCTGGGAATGGCATCGCATCGCGCCCACACGTACGCACAATCCATCGATCGGAATCAGGTCTTGACTGCGCCCGAGGATCTTGTTGGCCTCGACGCCGGCCTTCCATTCCTCCCGGCTCTGACCATTATCGAGTTGTGCATCGATCCACGGGATCAGGCTACCGGCCAAAGGTACACCAAACTCCTTGCATAAGTAACTCGAGGAACGTAATTGTTCAGTCACGCGTTGATCGATTTCCAGGATTGCCGAGGCGGGATCGTCGAGCAATTCAGCCACGCTCTGGTGCAGGCAACCCATACCTGCAATTAGCTCACGCATGTGGCGAGCGCCGCCGCCCGAGGCGGCCTGGTATGTCATGACGCTCATCCAGTCGACCATGTCATTTTCAAACAAACCGGCCATGGCCATCATCATCAGGCTTACCGTGCAATTGCCACCGATGAAATCCCGGCAACCCGCAGCGAGTGCCGCATCGATAACCTGTCGATTGACAGGATCGAGAATAATCACGCTTTGCTCATCCATGCGCAGTGTCGAGGCCGCATCGATCCAGTAACCTTTCCAGCCACCGGCCCGAAGTTCGCCGTGTACCTGCTTTGTATAGTCACCGCCCTGGCAGGTGACGACGACATCCATCGATTTCAGCTGCTCGAGATCCGTCGCATCCTGCAACGATGGTACCGCTCTGCCGATCTCCGGGCCGTCCTGGCCGGCTTGCGAAGTGGTAAAAAATACGGGCTCTTCGATCCACTCAAAATCCCGTTCGGCGAGCATACGCTGCATCAGCACCGAGCCCACCATTCCACGCCAACCGATAAATCCTACCCTGTTCATTGCTTGTTCCATAAAACCCTTCTCAGGCGAGCGCTCGCAAGGCGGTCACCACCGCATCACCCATCTCCGAGGTGCCTACACTAGCCGAAGTATCGGCAATATCAGCGGTTCTCATTCCCTGGTCGAGTACGTTACCAACAGCGGCCTCTATCTGGTTTGCGAGAATTGGTTGCTGCAAGCTGTAACGCAACATCATCGCCAGCGAAAGAATGGTCGCCAGGGGATTGGCCAGGCCCTTGCCGGCGATATCCGGGGCCGAACCATGAACCGGCTCATACAGGCCCTTGCCATTTTTATCGAGTGATGCCGACGGCAGCATGCCAATCGAACCCGTCAACATCGCGGCCGTATCGGATAGGATATCGCCAAACAGGTTAGTCGTGACGATGACATCAAACTGTTTGGGGGCACGCACCAGTTGCATCGAGGCATTATCAACGTACATGTGGGTTACCTCGACCTCGGGAAATTCGCCGGCGACCCGGTTCACGACCTCGCGCCAGAGCTCGGATACCTCGAGCACGTTGGCCTTGTCGACCGAGCAAAGCCTGCGATCGCGTAACATTGCAATATCGAAGGCTGAACGGGCAATGCGTTCAACTTCGTGCTCGGCGTATACGAGGGTATTAAAACCCTGGCGCTCGCCATTTTCGAGTTCACGTATCCCACGAGGCTGTCCGAAGTAAATGCCACCGGTTAGCTCACGCACAATCATGATATCGAGGCCCGCTACCAGCTCGGCCTTCAGGCTGGAGGCATCGGCGAGCTGGGGATAGAGTATCGCCGGGCGCAGGTTCGAAAAAAGCGCCAGTGACGAACGCAAGTTCAGCAGGCCTTTTTCGGGGCGCAACTCGCGTGGCAGCTCATCATATTGAGGTCCGCCGATGGCACCAAACAGTACCGCATCCGACTGCTCGCAAATCTCGAGGGTTTCGGCTGGCAATGGCTGACCCGACTGGTCGTAACCGGCACCGCCGATTGCGGCGTACTCCAGTTCCGCTTCGAAACCGAAATCCTGTTGCAGGCAGTGAATCGTCTTGACCGCCTCGGCAATGATTTCAGGGCCGATTCCGTCACCTGCCAGGACCGCTATTTTGTTACTCATCGGATTGTTTCCTATTTCAACCAGGGCTGCCTTTCGTGGTATTCCTGCTCAAATGCTTTTATTGACTCAGCATGTTGCATAGTCAGCCCGATATCGTCGAGTCCATTCGACAGGCAATGCTTGCGAAACTCTTCGATTTCAAACGCCATTTCGATTCCACTTGCATTGCATACCAACTGATTCTCAAGATCTATCGTCAGCCGATAGTCCGTCTCGCTCTCAAGCTCATTGAACAACTGGTCTACCAGTTCAGCCCGCAGCGCGATCGGTAACAGCCCGTTCTTGAAAGAATTGTTATAAAAAATGTCGGCAAAGCTCGGCGCAATAACAACTTTAATTCCAAAATCCATTAGCGCCCATACTGCGTGTTCACGTGAAGAACCGCAGGCAAAGTTTTCGCGCGCCAGTAAAATTTGCGCTCGCTTATAGCGATTTTGGTTGAGTACGAATTCCGGATTGACACGACGCTCGGAGTGATCCTGCCCTGGCTCACCTGGATCAAGGTAGCGCCAGGTATCGAACAGGTTCACACCGAAACCCGAGCGCTTGATCGATTTGAGATATTGCTTGGGAATTATCGCATCAGTATCGATGTTTGGCCGGTCGATACCGGCAACAATCCCGGTAAACTTTTCAAACTTGTCCATGGTCTCTCCTACAGCTTGCGCACATCGATAAAATGGCCTTTTACTGCCGCTGCCGCTGCCATCGCCGGCGATACCAGGTGAGTTCGTCCACCCTGGCCCTGGCGTCCCTCAAAGTTACGATTGGAGGTTGAAGCACAGCGTTCACCCGCCTGCAGCTGGTCGGCATTCATACCGAGGCACATCGAACAACCCGGCTCGCGCCATTCAAATCCGGCCTCGACAAAGATCCGGTCAAGCCCTTCGTCTTCGGCCTGCTGCTTGATCAGGCCGGATCCGGGTACGACCATCGCCAACTTGACGTTATCAGCCACTTTTCGACCCTTGACTACGGTGGCGGCCGCGCGTAAATCCTCGATCCGGGAATTGGTGCACGAACCGATAAAAATCTTGTCGATGAAAACCTGGTCGAACGGCGTATTGGCTTTCAACCCCATGTAATCGAGTGCGGTCTGCATGCCCCCGGCCTTTATCGGGTCGGGTTCGCTGGCCGGGTCAGGTATACACTCATTGATGGCACAAACCATTTCCGGTGACGTTCCCCAGGTGACCTGAGGTGCAATTTCGCGGGCGTCAATGACTACCTCACGATCGAAAACAGCATCGGCATCAGAATGCAAATCACTCCAGCAGGCGACGGCCTGCTCCCAGACTTCACCCTGCGGCGCAAACGGACGTCCCTTGACGTAATCCAGTGTCGTCTGGTCACAGGCGATCAGCCCGGCGCGTGCGCCGGCCTCGATCGTCATATTACACACGGTCATTCGTCCCTCCATGGAAAGACTCGTGATCGCTTCGCCAGCAAACTCGATGGTGCAGCCAGTGCCGCCCGCGGTGCCGATTACCCCGATGATATGCAGCACGATGTCTTTTGCGGTGATTCCCTCCGCGACCGAACCTGCAACCGTGACACGCATGTTTTTTGATTTTTTCTGGATCAGGCATTGCGTTGCCATGACGTGCTCGACCTCGGAAGTACCGATACCAAATGCGAGCGCGGCGAAAGCACCGTGAGTCGAGGTATGTGAATCACCGCAGACAACGGTCATGCCCGGCAAGGTTGCACCCTGCTCCGGTCCAATGACGTGCACAATACCCTGTCGCAGGTCTCCCATCTTGAATTCGGTAAGCCCATACTTGTCACAATTCTGATTGAGCGTATCGACCTGCAAGCGAGCTACCGGGTCGGTAATGCCCTGCTCAAGGCCCGTGGTCGGCACATTGTGATCAGGTACCGCAAGAATAGAGCGCTTGCGCCACAATGAGCGCCCTGCCAGTTCGAGGCCCTCGAATGCCTGTGGCGAAGTGACCTCGTGCACCAGGTGGCGATCGATATAAAGCAGTGCAGTGCCATCGTCATCACGACGCACTTCGTGCATTTCCCAGATCTTGTCGTAAAGGGTCTTTCCAGCCATTTTGATCTACCGGTAAAAAACTTGCCCGATTTTACGCTCGCATTTAAAATAACTCTAATTCATAATTTTCATAAATTTAATTCCATTTAGGAATATCGATGCAAATCAGCCAAATCAACGCTTTCCTTGCGGTCGCCGAGTTCGAATCGTTTTCGCTGGCGGCCGAGAAACTCCATATTACGCAACCGGCGGTCAGCAAACGCATACGACAGCTGGAAAGCAGTCTGAATGCCGAGCTATTTGACCGTATCGGCAAACGCAGCATTCTGACCCCCAACGGAACCGCATTTAAACCGCACGCGGAGCGCATCCTGCAGGAACTGAAAACCTATCGTTCCGGCCTGAGCCAGCAGCAAGGCACGCCGTCCGGGAGCCTCAGTTTTGCTACCAGCCATCATATTGGTCTGCACCGCCTGCCGCAAACGTTACGGGAATTCAAGATCAGGTATCCGCAGGTTGACCTGGACCTGCACTTCATGGACTCGGAAGATGCCTGTATCGCGATCGCCAACAATGAACTGGAGCTCGCCATCGTAACGCTGCCCGAAATCGCCGATGAAAAGCTCGAATGCGAACCGATCTGGATAGACCAGCTGGTTGTCGTCATGGCGGGTGATCACGACCTCGCCGGTAACGAGGAAATCAATCCCGAACTTCTGCTGGATCATGTCGCAATTTTGCCTTCGCCCGGAACCTTTACCCGCAAGATTATCAACAACCTGTTTGCGGCCGACAAGGATCGACTCAAAATCGTTCTGGAAACCAATTACCTGGAGACCATTAAAGTTATGGTATCCGCCAACCTGGGCTGGAGCATCCTGCCGCAGAATATGGTCGACAGCAACCTGGTCAGTAGCCGGTTGAAAGGGCTCGATGTGCATCGCCCGCTCGGTATTGTAAAGCGCAAGCATCGAACCCTGTCGCTGAGTTCAAGTGCCATGATCGATCTGTTGCGTAAAAACCGCAGCAATCTGCCTCGGTGACGACCTCGCCGGGGTTTGGCAGGTCTGCAATCACCCAATTTTATTGCTATAGTCAATGCGAGTACACTGTAGGAGATCTCCATGCATCCAACACTGAAATTTCTGGTACTGCTCGTGGGCCTGTCCCTCGGTAGCAACAGCCTGGCCGGTGAAGTCAGTCGTGCATTATTTACCATCGGCGTTGACGATCACGAACCGGTGATCATGGTGGATAGCATCGACAGTAGTGCCTATAAGTCGATTTCTTTTTTCACCGAATTAAACGAATTGTCGGGTCATAACGTAACACACCAGTGGACCTTTAATGACAAGGTTATGTTTGAGAAAACCTTCGAGGTAAATGGTTCCCGCTGGCGTGTCTGGACCAGTAAAACCCTGATTCCTTCATGGACCGGTACCTGGACCGTCAACGTGCTTGACGACGATCGCTCGGTCCTGGCCAGCAATTCTTTCGAATACCAGTAACCCGCGTTAGCAGTTCTGTCAAACCCCGCAATGGCGCGGGGTTTGAACCTGATCCCGCCGGTGCCACCAGATCGAAGCCACTGGACACAGCACCACTGCTCACTTAGGGTTGTATCTTTGACAACCTTATCTTCATCATGACCTGGTTAACGCGAGTTTTCTTTGCGCTGGTAATGCTGGCCATTATCCAGGTCGGCTACTACTACCCGCAGATGCCGGTCACCGTCGCGTCGCATTTCGACGGACTCGGCGCAGCAAACGCTTGGTCCGGCAAAAATGGATTTTTTGGATTGTACCTGGCCATAGTGCTCATGCTGGTCGGCGTGTTTGTTTGGGTTCCGGCCTGGTCCGAAAAACGCGCGAACTTCGGATTGAAAATTCCCCACGCCGAGCACTGGCTCGCTCCCGAGCGGATAGCAGAAACCCGGCGATTTTTTCGGCACCAGATGATGCTGATGGGTATCGTACATCTCCTGCTGGCGATATGTGTTACTCAACTTGCGATTGTAGCGAATTTTGACGAGCAGCCGCGTCTGCACGACAGCATATACTGGGCGCTGGGATTGTATTTCCTGATCCTTATCGCGTGGCTTATTCATTTCTTTTTGCACTTCAGAAATCCATGAGAAGTAAAAATATCGTTCACGTAGTTTCCTGCCACGCCGAGGGTGAGGTCGGTAACGTGATCATCGGTGGGGTTAGCCCGCCCCCGGGCGAGACGCTGTGGCAACAGGCGCGCTGGATTGACGACGACCAGGGTCTCAGAAGTTTGCTGCTCAACGAACCCCGTGGCGGGGTGTTTAAACATATCAACCTGCTGGTTCCACCAAGGCAAGCCGAAGCGCAGTTTGGATTCATCATCATGGAACCGGAACACACTCCGCCAATGTCGGGTTCCAACTCGATTTGCGTCGCCACGGTATTACTCGACAGTGGATTGATCGAGATGCAGGAACCGGTCACAGAATTTATCCTCGAGGCACCCGGCGGCCTGGTCCCGGTTAAAGCCTACTGCCAGGACGGCAAGGCACAAAGTATCGAGGTACATAACGTGGCCTCTTTCGCCGACCAGCTGGATGCAAGCCTGGAGGTCGAGGGACTGGGAACGCTAAGTGTCGATACCGCTTACGGCGGTGACAGTTTCGTGCTCGTCGACGCGGCCGCACTCGGCTTTGAAATAAAACCGGACGAGGCGCGTGACCTGGCACAGCTCGGAACAAAAATCAGCGCTGCCGCGAACGAGCAGTTTAAATTCAGACACCCGGACAATCCGGACTGGGCACATATTTCATTTTGCGAATTCGGCCTGCCACTCGATGAAGAAAACGGGGTCAAAGTCAGTCGAAACACAGTCGCCATCGACCCCGGCAAACTCGATCGATCTCCCTGCGGTACTGGATGCTCGGCACGCATGGCGGTACTGCATGCCCGTGGCTTGATGCAGTCGGGAGACCGGTTAATTGGCAGATCGATTATTGATTCCCGCTTTGACTGCGGCATCGTCGAGGAAACCCGGGTGGGAGAAAAAAAGGCGATCATTCCATCGATCCGGGGACGCGCCTGGATCACCGGCACTCACCAGATCATGCTCGATCCGGACGACCCATGGCCTCGCGGTTATCGTCTCAGTGATACCTGGCCCCTCAGGCAATAATACCTTTGTCACGGAGTTCGCCGATTGTGGAAGCATCCAGCTTCAGCATTCTGCTTAACACGTAGTCGGTATGCTCTCCGAGTACCGGAGGTGACTGCTGATACTCGATGGGTGTTTGCGGTAGCCGGATCGGATTGGCGACACTGGCAACCCTGCCTGCAACCGGGTGATCGAGTTCGAGCTGCATTCCACGGTGCCGAACCTGCGGGTCGGCGAATACCTGCTCAATGCTATTGATCGGACCACAGGGAATGCCACGATCATTCAATGCCTCGAGCCACGCCGTACTCGTTTTTTGCAGCATGATTTGCGCGATCTGCGGAACCAGGATGTCACGGTATTGAACACGGCTGCTGTTGCTGCGAAATCGAGCGTCGGCCGCCAGCTCCGTACAGCCTGCCAGATCGCAAAATCTTTCGAACTGGGCGTCATTACCGATCGCAAGAATGATATAACTATCGGCAGTCTGAAACGCCTGGTAGGGCACGATATTCGGATGGGCATTGCCCAACCTGCCGGGGCTGTTGCCCGTGGCCAAGTAGTTCATCGCCTGGTTGGCCAGTGTTGCCACCTGCACGTCGAGCAGCGCCATATCGATATACTGCCCTACCCCGGTCTTCCGCTGGTGAATCAATGCTGCCTGGATCGCATTTGCCGCATAAAGGCCGGTCAGTACATCGGCCAAGGCAACTCCGATTTTCATTGGAGACCCGTCGGCTTCACCGGTAACGCTCATCATGCCACCCATCGCCTGGATCATGAAATCGTAGCCGGCACGATCGGCATAGGGCCCGGTCTGTCCGAAACCGGTGATAGAGCAGCAAACCAACCCGGGATTAATATTTTTCAGACTTTCATAATCCAGTCCATATTTTTTCAGCCCACCCACCTTGAAATTTTCTATGAGCACGTCGCAACCTTTAACCAGGTCCCGGATCAGGGCCTGCCCCTCGTCCTGTGACATATCAATGCATACCGACTGTTTGCCACGGTTGGTACTGTGAAAATAGGCCGCTTCCGTGGTAGCCCGCCCGGACCCGTCGGGCATATAGGGAGGGCCCCAGCCGCGCGTATCGTCACCGCTGCCGGGGCGTTCGATCTTGATCACCTCGGCACCGAGGTCGGCCAGCATCTGGCTGGCCCAGGGACCTGCCAGAATACGGCTCAGATCAAGAACCCGGAACCCTTGCAGTGGTCCGGCCATTTACGAGAAGGCCTGGATTCCGGTTTGCGCACGGCCAAGTATCAGGGCATGCACATCATGCGTGCCTTCATAGGTATTTACGGCCTCGAGGTTCATGACGTGCCGAATCACGTGGTATTCATCGGAAACGCCGTTACCGCCGTGCATATCGCGGGCGACACGCGCGATGTCGAGCGCCTTGCCGCAATTGTTGCGCTTCATCAGAGACACCAGTTCAACCGGGCAACTATCAGCGTCCATCAGGCGTCCCATTTGCAGGCAGCCCTGCAGGCCGAGCGCGATTTCAGTCTGCATATCGGCGAGTTTCTTTTGCACCAGCTGAGTGGCTGCCAGTGGTCGGCCGAACTGACTGCGATCGAGGGTGTACTGGCGCGCCGCGTGCCAGCAGAATTCGGCCGCACCCATCGATCCCCAGGCGATACCGAAGCGCGCCCGGTTCAGGCAGCCGAATGGCCCCTTCAGCCCTTCGACATTCGGCAACAGGTTTTCCTCTGGAACCAACACGTCCTGCATCACGATTTCGCCGGTGGATGAAGCACGCAGAGAAAACTTGCCTTCGATTTTGGGCGTTGACAATCCCTCCATGCCGCGCTCCAGGATAAAGCCCCGGATAATGCCATCGAGCTTGGCCCATACCACGGCAACATCGGCGATCGGCGAATTGGTAATCCACATTTTTGCACCTTTAAGCCGGTAGCCTCCATCGACAGCAGTCGCCGTCGTTTTCAAACTGGCCGGGTCAGAACCCGCATCCGGTTCCGTTAATCCGAAACACCCCACCCACTCGCCCGTGGCCAGGCGCGGCAGAAATTTCTGGCGTTGGGCCTCATTGCCATAAGCATAAATCGGGTGCATCACCAGTGACGATTGCACGCTCATGGCCGAGCGGTAACCGCTATCGACACGCTCGACCTCACGCGCCACGAGACCATACGAAACGTAGTTAACACCGGCACAGCCATAATCCTCGGGAATGGTCGCGCCAAGCAGGCCCAGTTCACCGAACTCATTCATGATTTCGCGGTGAAACACTTCGTCACGATTAGCCATCTGCACGCGTGACATCAGACCATCCTGGCAATACTCACGCGCCGCGTCGCGAATCATGCGCTCCTCCTCGCTCAACTGCTGTTCGAGAAACATCGGGTCCTGCCAGTCAAAATTTACTCGTTTCGATTGCGTCATGGTTTCACTCGCTTGTAAAATGTGATCACATTTTATCCGGACCATCCAATAATTCCAGCCAATATGCATCGATCTCCAGATTATTTATGCCCGCTACCGGGTTTTATCCACGGCCGCCAAAAAACTGCAATGCCAGGGTTCCATAATCATAGTAACCCGCACGAATTCTCGACCATTTTTCGCGATAAAGCGCCTCGATCGGAAACGGAAAATCATCACGATTTCCGCTCGCGATAGTTTCCGCCAGCTGTTTACCCATTACGGTTCCCACACCGATGCCGCGCCCATTGTAACCGGCCGGCGCAAACAGGCCTGGCGCCAATAGCTGTACGCGCAAAATTTTTGTCGAGGTTACCCCGATCTGGCCACTCCACTGGTAAGCCCACGGAGTGCCTTTAAGTTGCGGATAAAGGTGATCGCGCTTGCGCATCAACCAGTTCTTCCGCGTTGTGCGCTGGAACCCCGGTAAACGACCCGGTGCACTCATGACGAGGCGTCCATCATGATCAATCCGCGAAGAGGTCAGCAAGCTGTCGGTATCCCACAGGCCGTGACGCTGGGGAATGATCGATGCCGCAATATCGGCAGGTAATGGTGGCGTTGCGCAATGAAAGATAAATACCGGCAGGATTGACTCGCGAACCTTCTCACTGTTGTTATCCGCATAGGCATTGGTAGCGATGATCACCTGCTCGGCAGATACCTCGCCACCGTCGGTTTTTGCCAGCCAGCGATCGTCGCGACGAGCCAGGCTTTTAATACCGGATTGCTGGAACAGCCGAGCACCCTGATCGATCGCGGCTAGTGCCAATGAGCGAGCATAACTCAACGGCTGGATCGTGCCGGCGCCGGGATCGAGTATTCCGCCATGACGGTAAACCGATGATCCCGAAATGGCATGAGTGCGATCGCCATCAATTAGCTCAACCGCAGCGCCCAGATCTTGTAGCTGCCGACAGCGGTCCCGAAGATAATCCATACCGCTTGCGCGGTGGGCAATATGAACGGTACCGCAGCGTTTCGCGTGGCACTGCATATCAAAGCGCTCGACCAGATCGAAAACCAGCACGGGCGAATCGCGCAGCGCGAGATTAAAGCGCCTCGCGGCGTCCGCTCCTATCAACTTTTGCACATCGTCCGGTGTTTTCCAGATACCGGCATTAACCAGCCCGGCATTACGTCCCGAGCCTCCGAATCCGATACTCCTGGCTTCGAGCAAAACCACCGAAATGCCTTTTTCGGCCAGGTGCAGTGCACTCGAAAGCCCGGTGTAGCCACCCCCGACAACCAGCACGTCCGCACTCAGGGACTCGGTCAGGGGTTCGATTACCGGGCCTGAAACGGCGCCTTCGCTCCAGAGCGAATTTTCATTGGCATCCTGTGGTGGATATTCAGTCATTCGAAGCTATCACATTCGTATTGGCCGAAATTGTGCGGCATACCTGGTTTTAATGCTAGCCAAGCTATCGAAAATCGATAAGAATCTTGGGTCTCACGCCACACCTATGGAGTTAGTGCGATGTCGATGCTACGCGTCGCGGCCACACAGATGGCCTGCAACTGGGACCTCCCGGCTAACCTCGAACGCGCCGAAAAGCTGATTCGGGAAGCTGCCGCCGGGGATGCCCGGGTGATTCTGATTCAGGAATTATTCGAAACACCCTATTTTTGCATCGAGCAGGATACAAAGCATTTCGATCTGGCCACGACGCTGGAAGAAAATCAGTCGCTGAAGCGCTTCCAGTCACTCGCCCGGGAACTCGACGTGGTACTCCCCTTCAGCTGGTTTGAACGCGCCAACCGTGCATTCTACAATTCGCTGGCGATGGTCGACGCCGGCGGTGCGATCCTCGGCGTCTATCGGAAATCTCATATTCCCAACGGTCCCGGATACCAGGAAAAGAGTTATTTCAACCCCGGCGATACCGGCTTCAAGGTCTGGGATACGCGTTATGGCAAGATCGGGGTCGGCGTCTGCTGGGATCAATGGTTTCCGGAGGCCGCGCGCAGCATGGCGCTGATGGGGGCAGAATTGTTGCTATACCCGACCGCTATCGGCTCGGAACCCCCGCCCGCCATTGCGCTGGATTCCAGCGGCCACTGGCAGCGCACCATGCAGGGACACGCCGCCGCGAACATGGTACCGGTAATCGCCTCCAACCGTATCGGTACCGAGTTCGCCACGCAGGATTCCACCTATGAGCTCACCTTCTACGGCAATTCTTTTATTGCCGATCACACCGGGGAAGTAGTGGCACAGGCCGACGACCACAGCGAGACCGTGCTCGTACACGAGTTTGATATGGATATGATTCGCAGCTTTCGCGATGCCTGGGGCGTATACCGCGATCGCAGACCCGATCTATACCAAACCATTGCCACGCTCGACGGCAGGCCCTGAAACCAATGTCAGACGCCGAACTTTGTTATCTGACGGCCGCAGAGGCAAGGTTACGATTTGAGAATCGCAGCCTGTCGCCGGTCGAATTGATGCAGGCGCTGATCGACCGCAGCGAATGGATTGAACCCCATATCAATGCCTTCACCGAGACCTATTTCGATACCGCGCTGGAACAGGCCAAAGTTGCCGAAGCACGCTACCAGAAAGGAACCCAGCGCCCGTTGGAGGGCATTCCGCTCGCCGTCAAAGACGAGTTCAGGCTGGCCGGAACCCGACGCACTTCAGCATCGCTGGTTTTCAAGGATCGCATCGATGATGAAAGCGAAATCATCATCCAGCGTTTACTCGACGCGGGTGCGATTCCGCATGCAAAAACCACCACGCCGGAATTCTGTCTGTTGGGATCCTGTCATTCGCGCCTGTGGGGAATCACCCACAATCCGTGGAATCTCGACATCACCCCGGGCGGCTCCTCGGGTGGTTCAGGGGCAGCGCTCGCCGCTGGAACCACGACCATTGCCACGGGTACCGATATTGGCGGCTCTATTCGCATCCCGGCGGCATTATGCGGCGTCGTCGGCTACAAGGCCCCTTACGGCAGAAACCCCGAAATTCCCGTTTTCAACCTCGATTTTTACAGCCATTCAGGACCCATGGCGCGCAGCCTAGACGATATCGCGGCGATGCAAAATCTGATATCAGGGATTCACAACCGGGATATTGCCAGCCTGCGCGAACACGTGGTTATCGATACCACGATACCGAATAGCCTCGACGGCTGGAAAGTTGCATGGTCAATGGATCTCGGATTCATGGAGGTCGACAGCGGCGTGCGTGACAACACGCTGGCCGCGCTGGAACTTTTACGCTCACTGGGCGCAACCGTTGATGAAGTTGAAATAGGCTGGGACCAATCGATCATCGACGCCGCACATCAGCACTGGGCGCACGGCTGGGCGGTCACCATTGACAGCTTGCTCGAAACCAATCGCGACGAACTATGCGATTACTCGGTCTGGTTTCTCGAAAACGCACGCAAGTCGACATCACGGGATTACCTCGATGCAATTGAAACCGCGGTGCGCATGTATGATCACTTCGGCCCGTTAATGGATAACTACGATATTTTTATCTGCCCCACACTGATGACCACCGGTGTGCCAAACAATAGCACCTGGCCCAAGAATGAAATCGAGATCAATGGCAGGATACTCGAGATCAGTGAGGAGCACTGGTCGGCAACCTTCCCGTTTAACATCTTGAGCCGCTGCCCGGTTCTATCGATGCCGAGCGGGCTCGCCGCCAACGGAGTCCCAACCGGTATCCAGTTCGTTGCCAGAACCTACGATGATCAGCGTGTCTTCAGCGCTGCCCTGGCCTACGAAAAGGCCTTCGAAAAACCGTCTTACAAACTCGACCAACGGATCACCCCCGGAGACTAGCGATGCTAACCGTATTCAGCGACAAACACGCCCTGCGCGACGCGAAAACCGAACTCTACGGTGGTGAACTGGTGCCACCGTTCGAGTGCCCGGTACGCGCCGAGCACATCCTGGAACGCGTCAAAGACGTTGGCCTTGGCGATGTTATCGCCCCGGATAATTTCGACATCGATGCCGTCACCCGCATCCATGACGCCGAATTTATCCATTTCCTGGAAACCTGCTGGGATCAATGGGAGGCGGCAGGCTACCACGGAGAAGCGATCGCAACCTGCTGGCCGGCACGCGGCATGCAACAGCACCGGGTTCCCAGTCATATCGATGGCAAGCTGGGTTATTATGCGATGGCCGCTGAAACCGCAATTTCAAACGGCACCTGGGAGGCCGCGCGCGCCAGTGTCGACGTGGCTTTAACAGCCCAGGCCGCAATTCAAGATGGCTCCAGGGAAGCATTTGCACTGTGTCGGCCGCCCGGTCATCACGCTGCCAGCGATATGTTTGGCGGTTACTGTTTCATCAACAACGCCGCAGTCGCCGCACAATCCTTTCTCGACCAGGGTGCATCACGGGTAGCGCTCCTCGATGTCGATTTCCATCATGGCAATGGCAGCCAGGCAATATTCTACGATCGCAATGATGTCATGTTCCTGTCGCTACACGGCGATCCACGTGACGCTTTTCCCCATTTCCTGGGCTTTGCCGATGAACTCGGACAAGGCGCCGGACTGGGATTCAACCATAACTACCCGATGGGTCCCGGCACAAATTTCAAAACCTGGAGTGCTGCGCTCGAGGACGCCTGCCAGAAGATCAGGCAATATGGGCCCGACGCGCTGGTGGTTTCGCTCGGGGTCGATACCTTCGAACACGATCCGATTTCATTTTTCAAACTCACCAGCGATGATTTCAAGCGCTACGGCGCTACCATCTCGAACCTGGGGCTACCCACGTTATTCGTCATGGAGGGTGGTTACGCGGTTGAGGAGATCGGTATCAACGCGGTCAACGTGTTACAGGGATACGAGGGATTATAATTCTCGTGATCCCGCTACCGGGACCTCGGAGCTTCCATCATTGAACTACCTGGAATCACTGAATCGAAATACCCAGGGAATTTTATGCCTGGTTGCCGCGATCGCCCTTCTCACCCTGAGCGACTCGATTATTAAATGGCTGAGTCCAGACCTTGCTCTACATCAGATCATGCTGATTCGCGGGCTATTCGCGATGGTACTGGTCTGCGTTTTTATTCGTCTCGAGGGTGGTCTCAAGACCTTAAGAACGCGTCGACCGGTACTGCATTTTATCCGCGGCTCGATGCTGGTGCTGGCCAACATGTTCTTCTTCCTCGGGTTGTCGGCCATGCCGCTTGCCGAAACCGTATCGCTGTTTTATACCGCCCCGCTGTTTATTTGTATCCTGTCCCAACCCGTGCTCGGGGAGAAAGTCGGGCTGTCGCGTTGGCTGGTCATCATTGCCGGTATGATCGGCGTCATTATCATGCTGCGTCCGGGCAGCGAAGTGTTCCGCTTCATCAGCCTGTTACCAGTAATGGCAGCCCTGTGCTATGCGATGATGACGATGATGACGCGCAAGCTCGGCATGCAGGATAAAGCGAGCACGCTAACCTTTTACATCCAGCTCGCCTTCATCGCCATCAGCTCGATTATCGGCCTGGCGATCGGTGACGGCCGCTTCGACACCGCCAGTGGCGGTGCTACTGCTTTTCTGTTGCGCGCCTGGAGTTGGCCCAGCCTGCCACAGTTTCAATTACTGCTGTTATGCGGTGTGCTGGTCGCATTCGGTGGCTACCTGATGTCACAGGCTTATCGACTGGGCGAAGCCCCGGCGGTCGCACCCTTTGAATATGCGTCGCTACCATTTGCGCTGCTGGTTGGCTTTTACCTGTGGGGGGACTGGCCGGACTGGATATCCTTTACCGGCAGCGGGTTGATAATCTGCAGTGGTTTGGTGGTGTTTTTACTCGAAAACCGCGCACATCGAAAATCACCCGAGCACGTCCAGATCGACTACTAACCTGTTCCATATCAAGGATTTTAGCGGTAATCTATCGATACTTGAAATATCAGTAAAAAACAACTTCCACAGTTATTCGAGACTGACATCAGGAGTGCATTGCCTTGGACGAGAAAGACTTCAAGAAAAAACTAATCGAATTGAAACAGGAAGTGACCCATCGCATCAACGCGATCGACAGGGACATCCGGCACGAAGGCATGTCGGCCGACTGGAGTGAACAGGCGAGCGAACGAGAAAATGACGAGGTGCTGGAATCACTCGGCAACAGCTCCGAACAGGAACTGGCGATGATCAAGTTTGCATTGCTGCGCATTGAAAACGGCACCTATTTTCAATGCGACGAATGCGGTGAAGAGATTCCAACCGCGAGGCTCGAATTGCTGCCTTTTACCGCGCACTGCGTGAACTGCGCCGAAAAGATTGAACGGTAACCGGGAACAGATCCATGTTGACCGAAAAACACGACCTGGTACATGAGCTACCCGAGCACCGTGACACGATTCACGATCTGAAAATGACAAATCAGCATTTTGCCAAGCTATTTGACGAGTATCATGAAGTCGACCACGAGGTCCATCGCATTGAAACCGGGATAGAAAACACCTCCGATGATTATCTCGAGGGGCGCAAGAAGGTCCGTCTATATTTAAAAGACGAACTGTATCGCATGATCAAGGAGGCTTAAACGCTAGCTTCCGGAGCTTCGATATAAACCACGATTACGCACCCATTCTCGGTGTGAGAGCAATGTTGCGTACCGTCTTTCATTAACACCAGATCACCTGCACGGTAGACCGTGCCATCGTTATCGGTCAAATCGCCGCTGATGATAAAAAATTCTTCATTACCGCGGTGTTGGTGTGGAATCGTGGTGTAACCCGGTTCCATTTTATAGATATGGAAACCGGTACCGAGTCGCTTGCTTCGATCGAGCTGAAAGGCAAGCCCATCGGCCTCACCACTACTATTGATAAAAGGCTCGAATTCCATCTTGTCAAGATTGACAACGATGCGTTCACCTTCGGTTACCGGTTTCATTGATCCCTCCGTTTAATTATTTTTTCATTGCACAACGGGATTTAATCTTCAGGGATCACGGCAATAATATCAATCTCCATCAACGATTCGGGTTATCCAGGTCCGGCAACCACGATTCCGGTCGACATCGGGAAAGCACCCTTGCGCCACTTGCACATTCCCCGGTGCATCGTATCGAATAATCTCGGATCGGCAATAGATTGCTAGCTGCAGCCCTTTACGAGAAATCGATGAAAAAAAAGAGCGGCGCTTGTAAAAGCGCCGCTCCAGGCGTGTAATCAACAGTATCGAGACTGCTTACTGCATGACCTTGGTCCAAACCTTGTCGATCAGTGACTGGGCCTTGGGTGAGCAGGTCGGCGCAAAAAACACTTTCAAATCGGACGGCGGGTTAATCTCCGGCGCAGATTTCAGTTCATCCGAATAGTAGGCGGCGGTGCCCTTGACGGCGTCACCATAACCCTGGTTTTCGGTCAGCATAGCCATGTTGACCGGATCCATCATGAAATTCATGAACTTCTTGGCGTTTTCGACGTTCTTGGCACTCGTCGGCACCACCATGCTGTCATACCAGCCGACAACGCCTTCTTTCGGGTAGGCATAGACGATCGGCGCACCGGTCAGGCGACCCAGCCGCGAGAAACCGCTCCAGTGGTTGGTCATCATGGCTTCGCCGCTGGTGAGCAGGTCGCTCATGGTTTCAGAGTTATAGGCGACGACGGATTCCTTCTGCTTGACCAGCATATCCTGGACCATTTTCATTTGCTTCGCGTCTTCGGAACAAAACGGTATGCCGAGATAGATGTTGGCGAGGCTAATGACTTCGTCCGGAGTCTGAAAAACGCTCAGGCGTCCATTGAGTTCGCCGGACGGCTCAAAGAATTCTTTCAGCGACTCACCCTTACCGGAATACAGTTCGCTGTTGTACGAGAACGACGTCGTACCCCACTGCCAGGGCCCTGTATACTCCTGCTCCGGATCCCATTCCGGTTTTTTCCACCGATCCTCCAAATTTTTATAGTTCGGTAGCGAATGAACGCCTACCTTCTGGATCAGGCCTTCGTTGATCATGATCGGAACAAAGTTCTGGCTGGGTACGACGATGTCGTATCCGGTGGCACCGGCCTGAAGTTTAGCCAGCAGGGTTTCGTTGGAATCGTAAGTGTCCACGGAAACCTTGATACCGGTTTCCTTCTCGAACTTGGCGATGAGTTCGGGCGGGGTGTATTCCGTCCAGTTATAGATAAATAGCTCGCCCGAAGCCTGTGCCAATCCCGAGATCAGCATCGCAGCGGCCGCGGCGAAAAGGGTTACTACACGTTTCATTTGAGTTTCCTCCAGTTGGTACATTTGGTTATGGCGATAAAACCAGGATTAGTGCACAGTATTCGTCTGTGTCTTTTTCGAAACGACCCAGTATGCCGTAACGATGGCGATCGAGACAAGTAGCAATACAGTCGAGACCGCATTGATCTCCGGGGTCAGGCCACGGCGGATCATCGAATAGATATAGACCGGCAAGGTGGTCGAACCGGCACCGCCCACCATCAGCGTGATAATAAAGTCATCCATGGAAATCACGAAAGCCAGCATGGCACCAGCGACGATGCCCGGCATCAGCAACGGCACGGTGACGTAACGGAATGTTTCCCATTCCGAAGCGTAAAGATCACGCGCGGCCTGCTCCAGCGACGTATCCATACCTTCGAGTCGCGCTCGAATCGGCATGAAGGCAAATGGAATACAGAAGGTGACATGGGCAATGATGACATTGCCCAATCCCCAGTTCAGGCCAATCGCAGAAAAGAATATCAGTACCGCCACGGCGGTCACGATTTCCGGCACCATCAGTGGTAGCGTAATCAGTCCGAGCGAAACTGTCTTGCCGCGGAAATTTCCACCCCTGGCCAGCACCAGCGCGCCGATGGTAGCGATCGCCGTTGCAAAAATCGTCGACACCGTGGCGACGATAAGGGAGTTCCATACCGCTTTTTGAATATCCGCGTTGTGAAACGCCTTCACGTACCAGTCGAGTCCAAATCCGCCCCAGTTCATCACCATGCGGTTGGCGTTGAACGAATAGAAGATCAGTACGACGATGGGCAGGTAAAGAAAGATGAAGAAAAAAATTGTCCAGCCACCGAGCCCGCGATAGTGGCCTACGGGCAGCATCTTCTTGCGCGCACGTGGGGTTGATGACTGCTGCATTTGTTCACTCATGATCATGCCCCTTCCATGGCTGCTCTTTTTTTGGCCGACCTGGCGTAGAAAATCAGCATGACAACCACGGCGGACAGCAACAACATGGACAAGGCCGCACCAAAAGGCCAGTTGCGCGCCGATGCAAACTGAAACTGGACCAGGCTGCCGAGCATCAGCTTCTTGCCCCCGCCCAGCAGGTTCGGCGCAATGAACGCGCCGAGACAAGGGATGAACACCAGGATACAACCGGCAATAATACCGGGCTTGCACAACGGAATAACGACCTTGGTCATGACTTCGAGGCGGTTGGCGTACAGATCGCTGGCGGCTTCCAGCAATCGGAAATCGAGTTTTTCCAGGCTGGCATAGATGGGTAATACCATTAGCGGCAGGTAACTGTAGGTCAGGCCGATGGCGATGGCGCCGTCCGTATACATCATGCGCAATGAATCCTCGATGATGCCAGTCGCGAGCAGGGGTGTCTCGATCACGCCGCCGCGGCCGAGGATAATGATCCAGGCAAAGGTGCGGATCAGCAGGTTGGTCCAGAACGGGATAGTGACGAGGTAAATGTAAAAATTGCGTCGGTTTTCGGGCTGCAGCGTGATGAAATAAGCCACCGGGAAACCGAAAATCAGGCACAGCAGCGTCGCACCGAAGGATAACTGGAAGGAGCGTAATATGATGTTGATATAACCGGGATTGAAGACCAGCTGGTCTTCCAGGTCGTATTCGAAAAAGAGTTTGATGTAGGCGGCCAGCGACCCTACCGGCTTGACGCCGCCATAGGGATTGGGTTCCAGAAAGGAAAACACGCCCATGATGATCATCGGTACCAGCATAAATATGCCGATCACGAAATAACTCGGTGCGAGACCCAGCCAGCGCTTACCGGCGGCACTTTTGGGTAACCAGTTACTCACTGGGCCAATACCCGCAATGCCCGTGCCGAGAATCCAACGGCGAGCGGGTCGCCGATCGCGAAAGGCAGGTTACCGTCCTCTCGCGGGCGCGCCTGGGCGGTCAGTTCGATGCCGTCGCCCATGTCCACGGTGTAGGCTGCCTGGTTACCCAGGTAGACCATGTTCGCTACCTTGCCGGGCCGAGTACTGGAGCCGTTGGAATCGTCCAGTGCCGACAGGCTGATTTTCTCGGGTCGCAGAAATAGCGTAACCTGGTCACCGACCTTGTGACCACCGCTGTTTTCGGCCTCGAACATGCTGTTCGATCCAATTCTGCAGGTCACCAGATCATCGTTAAGACTCTCAATCACACCATCCAGAAAGTTAGTATCGCCGATGAAATCCGCGACGAAGCGGTTGACCGGATGCTCGTAGATATCGGTCGGTCCTCCGATCTGCTGAACCTCACCATCGGACATGACCGCGATCCGGTCACTCATTGCGAGGGCTTCTTCCTGGTCGTGGGTGACAAAGACGAAGGTTATGCCGGTCTCTTTCTGTAGCTGTTTGAGCTCTTCGCGCATCGCCTGACGAAGCTTCAGGTCGAGGGCCGAGAGCGGCTCGTCCAGTAGCAATACTTGCGGGCTTGGCGCCAGTGCGCGAGCCAGGGCAACCCGCTGTTGCTGACCGCCGGAAAGCTGGTTGGGTCGGCGGTCTTTCAGGTGCTTCATCTTGACCAGGGTTAACACCTGCTCGACCGTGGCCTCGATTTCCGATTTGGGTTTCTTCAGGCGCTCGAGACCGAAAGCGACATTTTCGGCGACCGTCATGTGCGGGAACAGGGCGTAATGCTGGAAAACCGTATTGACCGGTCGACGATTCGGTTCGAGATTTTCGATCTCGTCATCGAACAGCATGATTTCACCACCGGATACCTGTTCAAAGCCGGCGATCAGGCGTAACAGGGTGGTTTTGCCACAGCCGGAGGGACCGAGCAGCGTGAAAAACTCGTTATCGTTGATGGTCAGAGAAACATCGTCGAGGGCCTTGACCGGCTGGTTCGAAGCGGGATTATAAATCTTGGTAACGCCGTGAATATCAATTGCAGAAGTCATTTTATACCTTCATGTCCTCGTTGGTGCCGATGACTTGCGGACATAGTGTCACCGATTCCACGAGTTCGCGATCCGCGAATTTGCTTAAAGCTATGCCAGGTGCAGCGATCGCGTCACCGGCACTATTGAATAGTACTGCGATATTGCACCCTCTGACGGCGCTGGTTTTGCAGACTTCAGACACGCTCCTCTCGACCTTCGGTTATATTCGATGTTTGTGATCACACCGTTTGCATGGTATTAAACCGCAGATTAAAAGTAATGGAAAGCATTGATTAACGATCGCTTGATTCGGATTTTCTTATTCACGCAGGGGATTAAATTTATAAAAAACGAACCTGGTTTCATCAGTCAGATCAAGTGGATTAACTTCTACGATCCGGATTCGACTAATGATTTTATGTGAATCGGCCAAACCCGAAATGATGTCGCGATGAGGGCGGGGCATCCATATTCGACGATCGGTCTCGATACCCCCGACATTTCATCAATCGCAAACGAGCCTCGCGTTGCGAGGCCTGCAACGGTCACGGCTACCCCGTGCCAGGCATAGCGTTTCTACTTACTATCCTCCACCTGGCTTGACCGGTTTCATGTAAATCTCCTCAGGTTTCATTCTTTCAGTTGTGTAACTTCGCGTCGAAATGGCAGGTCATCACCGATATCGGGCATATCCAGTTCACGCGCATAGCGGTGCCCGGCATAAGTCGCCCAGGCGATTGGCGCCGGCGATTCGGCATCGCCGATCAACTTGATCGATTTAATGCCATGCGATTCCCATTCCGCTTCGCGCTTGCTGAGTTTCCGCCATAACACATCGTTTCCCTGGCGCGACGCGACCATGGCGACGTGATCCGCCGAATGCGATTCGATTTTTCGCGAATATACGCACTCACTAAACACCTGGCCACCTTCGATCTTGCTGACTGCCCGATTTAGAATGATATCGACCCCGAGTTCGACCAGACGAGTATGAATCGCGCCCTGTTCCAGCGTATTGTTGGTCCAGGCCGAGACATAGGCGGCCGGCGAAATCAGCGTGACCCTGGCACCTTGCTCGACTAGCAATTCGGCGATCACACCCCCCATGTAATAGTGATCGTCGTCGAATATAACCACCTCTCCGGTCAGAACCTCGCCATCCATTAAATCATCCGGGGTATGCACGGCCAGCGAGCCGTCGTTTGGCAACGGCAATACATGGTGTCTTGATACGCCATCGGTGCGCCAGTGAGACCCGGTTGCCAGCACCACGTGCTCGAATCCAAACTCGAGAATGTCATCGGCAGCGAGTTCATTGTCGAGGTAAATATCAACGTTGGGCATTTGGCCCAATTGATATTCGCGGTAGTCGGCAACTCGCCCCCAGGCCGACAGGCCGGGCAAATGGCGCTCACGCGCAACTCGTCCACCTAATTCAGTTTTGGCTTCAGCCAGCACTACTTGGTAACCGCGCATGCCGAGGGCGCGCGCAGCTTCGAGACCCGCGGGCCCTGCGCCGACAATGAGCACTGTTTCGCTGGCACCCTTGCCGTCGATACGTTCCGGGTGCCAGCCCTTGCGCCATTCCTCCATGAAGGTCGGGTTTTGCGTACAGCGTGAAATCGACATGGTCATGTCGCCGGCGATGCAGATATTGCAGCCGATGCATTCGCGAATATCTTCGATACGACCTTCATCGATTTTACGCGGAATATAGGGATCGGCGATCGAGGGTCGTGCACAGCCAATGAAATCGAGAATTCCGGACTTGACCTGCTTGAGCATCACATCGGGTGATGTGAAGCGGCCGACACCGACCACGGGCTTTGGCGTCAAAGCCTTGATACCTTCGACCAGTGACTGCTGTGCCGCTTCTTCCTTGAAACGTGATGGTCCGGAACAATCCGCCCAGGTGCCATGCGCGAGATCCCACAGGTCTGGTAGCTCGGCGTGCATTTCGATCAATTCGCGCACCTCATTGTTGGCAAAGCCGAGTTCGCCGAGGGTTTCATCGAGCGACAGTCGCAGCGTAATACCACAACTGTCGCCGACCGCGTCCTTGCATTCCTCGATTAACTCGCGCATCAGCCGTGCTCGATTTTCCAGGCTGCCACCATACTCGTCGCTGCGCTGATTGGTGGCGGTCGATAAGAAATGCTGAAACACGCCATGCCCGTGCGCGGCGTAGAGGCAAATCAGATCGATACCCGCCGTTTTTGCACGCAGGCAGGCGTTGCGGTGCCAGCGGCGCAGATCGCGAATATCTTTTTTCGTCATCGCACGCGCGCTCACCGGGTCCGCGGTGTAAGTCCGGATCGGCATCGCGCTCGGCGCCAGCGGGATCTCCTTGGTATAGAGATTGGGACCGTTGACACCCGCATAGGTCAACTGGGTGCCGGCCAGGGCATTGTGTTCGTGAATCGCATCGGCCATTCTGGCGAGTACCGGTATATCATCATCGTCCCACAGGCGTAGCTCGATATAGGGCGCGATTTCCGAGGTATGGTGCATTTCGGTCTGCTCGGTAAATATAACGGCCCAACCGCCCTCGGCCTTGATCCCGCGCATCGCCGCTGCCGACGATGGATCCCGGTAGCCGCCACCATTGCAGTGCGGTACCTGGTAAAAACGGTTCTTGGCAGTCACCGGTCCGATGGCGACCGGCTCAAACAAAATATCGTAACGTGGGTCTCTACTCATTGGCCCCCTCCCCTGTGGCGTGGCTACAAATTACCCCTACCCAGAATTTTGTTGTTGTAATTTTGTTGGTTGCGGCATTGCAGAAAACTTTCGAAGACAATGGTTTGCTTGTGGATTGGCATGATAATCTTCGGTTAATTCGCTGCTTCTTTCGTGCGCACATGTATCAGCGATAGAGAACAAGTGTGAGGTGATTTCTGGTGCATGTAAATTATTATTTGCGTATATCTGACTTAATTAATTTTGAATTAAATTCCGATGATTGATTGGATTTGGATTGATTTTATAAAATCAATTGTTGAAAAAAGAATACTTTATTTGACGTCAAGCATTCATAATATTGGGCCGATTTAGACGCAGGGGGGTGTGATGGATCAGCATCAATTTCTCGAAGCTAAGAGCCAGACTGCCTGCGCGGTGTCGATCATCACCATAAAAGGACCCAGATATGTCAACTGAGAAAATAGACACGCTCGTTGTTGGCGGCGGCCAGGCCGGTTTGGCCATGAGCGAGCATCTGAGCAACTGCGGCGTGCCTCACCTCGTGCTGGAGCGGTACCGAATTGCGGAACGCTGGCGCTCGGAAAGATGGGACTCGCTGGTTGCCAATGGTCCGGCCTGGCACGATCGGTTCCCGGGCATGGAGTTCTCCGATGTCGATCCCGATGCCTTTGCCCCCAAGGAGCGGGTTGCGGACTATTTTGTTGCTTACGCTGAAAAAATCGCTGCCCCCATCCGCTGTGGTGTGGAGGTCAAGGAAGTGCAAAGGAATGTTGGACGACCCGGCTTCCATATCGAAACGTCGAATGGCGTGATCGAAGCTAGCAGCGTGGTAGCCGCCACCGGACCATTCCAACACCCTGTCATACCGGCCGTGGTACCTGAAGACTCAGGCATCATGCAGATCCATTCCAACGCCTACCGCAATCCCGACCAGTTACCTGAGGGTGCGGTGCTGGTGGTTGGGGCAGGCTCTTCGGGGGCACAGATTGCAGATGAGCTCCTGGGTACAGGAAAACGTGTTTACCTCTCGGTCGGCCCGCATGACCGTCCTCCACGAAGCTATCGTGGGCGCGACTTCGTCTGGTGGCTGGGGGTGCTCGGCAAGTGGGATGCCGCAGCCCTCGAGCCAGGAATGGAACATGTCACGATCGCGGTAAGCGGTGCTCATGGCGGTCAAACGGTCGACTTCCGGCGTTTTGCCGAGCAAGGGATGACGCTCGTTGGGCGGACGGAATCTTTCCGAGACGGTGTGATGCACTTCGCAACGGATCTTGCGGACAATCTTGCGCAAGGGGATGCGAACACCCTGTCGGTGCTAGACGAAGCCGACGCCTATGTTGCCCGCAACGGCCTCGATCTTCCGCAGGAGCCTGAAGCTCGCGAATTCGGATCGGACCCGCAGTGCGTGACCGATCCGATACTGGAGTTGAACCTGGCGGAGGCTGGAATAACCTCGATCCTCTGGGCCACCGGCTTCACTGTCGATTACAGCTGGTTAAAGGTTGACGCGGTCGACGAAGCAGGCAGGCCGAAGCACCAGCGCGGTATTTCGACTGAGCCCGGCGTCTATTTCCTGGGATTGCCGTGGCAGTCACGACGAGCGTCTTCCTTCATCTGGGGTGTCTGGCACGACGCCAAGTTCGTGGCGGACCATATTGCCACGCAACGCAAGTATCTGGCATACAATACTTCCGAGCAACGTGAGTCTGAAAGCGCATAACCTACGGATAACGGCAGCCGGTCATCTGCCATGGACAAAATGTCTTGCGGTGCACCGCAGAAATCTGTTCGCTGCCTTACATTACATTGGGAGAATCATTTATGGCACATAAACGGCTCAGGCCTTTTAATACCCGCGAGACCTACCCCGAGCAAAACCTGGACAACGATTTATCGCAAGGCGTTGTCGCGGCCAATATCATTTTCCTGCGCGGGCAAGTGGCCCAGGACCTGGACACAACGGAAAACGTAGCCATCGGTGACCCTGTCGGACAAACTCATCGCGTCATGCAGAACATTCAACTGCTCATCGAAGAGGCCGGCGGCAAGATGGAGCACCTGACCAAACTGGTGGTTTATCTCACCGATATTCGGCACCGGGAAGCTGTTTATCGAACCATGGGCGAATATATCAGAGGAATTCATCCCGCCTGTACCGGCCTGGTCGTGGTCGCCCTTGCGCGGCCGGAATGGCTGGTTGAAATCGATGCCACCGCGGTAATCGACGAATGACGACGCATTCGAGACGGCTTTAGGCAACCAGCGCATCTCGATACACAAATAGACAAAAGACAAATTTCATCGATCGGATCAAACCCCTATACTATGGCAGTGACCCGAATCCAGCCTCGGCATTAGCCGACGATATAGCCGGGGACCGCTTCGCTAACTTTTACGATGAGAAAGATAATGACACTATCGATCGCCGCCTGGGACGAAACTACGGGTCAGCTTGGCGCCGCAATTTCATCGTCCAGCATCAGTGTCAGCAGCCGCTGTCTGCATTGGCGATCGGGGGTGGGTATAGCGCTGAGTCAAAATATCACTGACCCGCGCCTGGGCCCGCAGATGCTCGCCCTGCTAGACGATGGTGTCGAGGTTGACGCGGTAATTGATGCCGCGGTAACGAGCACGCCCTATATCAAATACCGCCAACTCGCTCTGATTGACAACCACGGCAGAACTGGATCGTTCAGCGGTGATGCAATGCTTGGATGTTTTGCCTCGACCGAGGGCAAGCACTGCGTCGCGGCCGGCAACCTGCTGGCTAACGAGGGTGTGCCCGAGGCGATGGTGAATGCTTTCGAAAACTCAAGCGGAAATTTCGGCGCGCGTGTCCTGGGTTCGCTGGTCGCGGGGGTCGAGGCTGGCGGCGAAGCCGGGCAGCTACATTCCGCCGGACTGTTAATCGGTGGCGAGCCATCCTGGCCGCTGGCCGAATTACGCATCGACTGGGACGATGACCCGATCGCCAAAATGCTGGCTGGCTGGGAGGTTTACGAGCCGCAAATCGACGATTACATAACGCGCGCCTACAATCCGGACGACGCCCCATCCTACGGCGTTCCTGGAGATCCATAGGTGAACAGCGAGGAAATTCTTGCCCGCCTGGTCGCTTTCAATACCACCAGCAACCAATCGAATCTCGAACTGATCGACTTCGTGCGCAACCTGCTCGACGACCACGGCATCGTCTCACAACTGGTACACAAAGATGACCGCAGTTGTGCCAATCTCTACGCGACGATCGGTCCTGATGACATTGGTGGTGTGATGCTTTCCGGACACACCGATGTTGTGCCGACCACCGGCCAGGACTGGCATAGTGATCCCTATCAGTTAAAAACCGAGGACAAGTTGCTGGTGGGCCGCGGTTCCTGCGACATGAAAGGCTTTATCGCCTGCGTGCTTGCCGGACTACCCCAGATGACTGCCCGGTCATTAAAAATGCCGCTACACCTGGCGTTTTCCTACGACGAGGAAATCGGTTGTCTCGGTGCGAAAAAACTGGTGGATGCGATGGCAGGATTCGAAGTCAAACCACGTATCGGCCTGATCGGAGAGCCAACTGACATGAGCATGGTCCTCGGCCACAAGGGCAAGCTTTCCTACCGGGTTACCGTCAGTGGACTGTCCTGTCATTCCGCCTATATTGCCAGCGGCGTTAACGCGGTCGAGTATGCAGCCGAGCTGATTGCGTTTATCCGCAATATGAACACCCGCGTGCAGCAGCAGTTGACCGACCAGAGTTACACGGTTCCCCATTCGACCTTTCACGTTGGCACAGTCAGCGGCGGTACTGCACTCAACATCGTGCCCCGGCAGTGCGAGTTCGAGTTCGAGATTCGCAACTTGCCGCAGGAAGATCTCGACGCACTGATGCACGAGATCAGGCATTACGCCAACGATGTATTGCTCGTCGACATGAAAACTCGCCATCCCGATAGCGATATCCGCTTCGACGAAACTTCTTTCTACCCGGGTTTGCATACCGACCCGGCGTCAACGGTCATCGCTTACACCCGCGCCATCAACCCGATTGACAATATCGGCGCCAATGTCAGCTTCGGTACCGAGGCCGGATTGTTCGATAGCCTCGGCATCAATTGCCTGGTATGTGGACCGGGCAGTATCGACCAGGCCCATAAACCTGACGAATTTGTCGGTCGCGAGCAACTGCAGTACTGTGACCAGATGATCGAAAACCTGGTACATCGCTGCCGCGAGACATCAGCGCTGGCATAGACAGGGGAATGCCATGACCATTCCGATTTCAACATCGACGCAGGCTACGATCGGGTGGCGGGAATGGGTCGCGTTACCCGATTTGAATCTGCCTGCACTCAAGGCCAAGGTTGACACCGGTGCCCGCACCTCGGCGCTGCATGCATTTTTGATCGAACCCTACCAGAAAGACGGCGTTGATATGCTGCGGTTTATGATCCATCCGATCCAGCGCAATGACGGGCTCGAAGTCGAGTGCCACGCCCCGGTTTTCGATTTTCGCGAGGTCACCGATTCCGGCGGTCACCGTGAAATGCGTTACGTCATTCAAAGCCGACTCGTGATCGGAAATATCGAACAGCCTATTGAGATGACCCTGACTAACCGTGATACTATGCGCTTTCGTATGCTGCTGGGACGCCGGGCTATGGAGAATCGATTTGTGGTTGATCCTGGCGCGTCCTACATTAATGGCAAACTAAGGCCGCGCAAACTATACGGGTTATAGGCGAACATCCAGATGAAAATTGCACTTCTTTCGAGAAATCGAAAATTGTATTCCTCGCGACGCATTATCGAGGCCGCCGAAGAGCGCGGTCACGAAATAGTCGTCATTGACGTGCTGCGCGCCTACATGAATATCGCGGCACACAAACCCTCGATCCACTACCGTGGCGAGGTACTCGAAGGCTTCGATTCCGTTATCCCGCGGATTGGTGCATCGGTAACGGCCTACGGCCTGGCTGTTTTACGACAGTTCGAAATGATGGGCGTGGTCGCGTTGAACGAATCGGTAGCTATCGGCCGCTCGCGGGATAAACTGCGCTCATTGCAACTGTTATCCCGCAGGGGTATCGGTATGCCGTTGACCGGATACGCCAACAAGCCCGACGATATCAAGGACGTCATCGAAATGGTGGGTGGTGCCCCCCTGGTGGTCAAGTTACTCCAGGGAACCCAGGGCATCGGGGTGGTTCTCGCGGAAACGCAAAAAGCGGCCGAAAGCGTCATCGAGGGATTCATGGGCATCAAGGCCGATATACTGGTACAGGAATTCATCAAGGAAGCCGGAGGCTCCGATATCCGCTGCTTTGTCATCGACGGCAAAGTAGTCGCGGCGATGAAACGCCAGGCACCAAAAGGCGAGTTCCGCTCCAACCTGCATCGAGGCGGTGCGTCGAGCCTGATTAAAATCACACCGGAGGAGCGTTCAACTGCAGTCAGGGCGGCACGCATCATGGGTTTAAATGTTGCCGGTGTTGATCTGCTGCGCTCCAATCATGGCCCGGTAGTCATGGAAGTCAATTCAAGCCCCGGGCTGGAGGGTATCGAAGGTGCTACCGGCAAGGATGTCGCCGGTTTGATCATCAGCAACCTGGAAAAGTTAAAACCCGGTAAAACCAGGACGCGTGGCAAGGGCTAAGAGTCAACAATAATATGCAGTCTGCCATTGAAATCGCCGGGGTTACCATTAAATCCGGCAGCCGCCAGTCAATCGATATTCCGTTACCCAGTTTCTACACGCACAGTAGCGTTAACATGCCGGTACATGTAGTACACGGTCGCAATCCCGGGCCGGTATTGCTGGTCAGCGCCGCGCTGCATGGCGATGAAATCAATGGCGTTGAAATTATTCGGCGCCTGCTGTCGCACAAGTTCATCGATCGCATCAAGGGTACATTGATTGCGATCCCCGTGGTTAATGTCTACGGTTTCGTTTCCAAATCGCGCTATCTGCCTGACCGCCGCGATTTAAATCGGTCATTTCCCGGTTCCGAGAATGGATCGATGGCGGCACGTCTCGCCCACGTGCTAATGACGCAAATCATTCCTCACTGTACCCACATCATCGATTTACACACTGGTGCGGTCAATCGCGAAAACCTGCCACAGATTCGCGCGAACCTGCGTGGCAACCCGGACCTGGAAGTCCTGGCTCAGGCGTTTGGAGTTCCGGTCATCCTCAATGCTAAGCTGCTAGAAGGAACCTTCCGCGATGCCGCACACGGCCATGGCATCAATGTATTACTTTACGAAGCAGGTGAAGCGCTGCGTTTCGACGAAGTCGCGATCAGGGCCGGTGTCAAGGGTGTGCTACAGGTGATGCGGGAACTCGGCATGCGCGCCAAAAGCAAGAAGCAGCGTAAATCAGCGGCCTTGGTCGCAAATACCACTCGCTGGGTACGAGCCGCGCAAAGTGGAATCCTGCGCTCCCTGGTCGCGACCGGAGCCAAGGTCGAAATCGGTGACCTGCTGGCCTACATTAATAATCCCCTTGGGGAAAACACCGAGGAGCTGGTTAGTCCAGTTTCGGGAATCATTATTGGTAAAACCAATTTGCCGCTGGTATTCGCGGGCGAGGCTCTTTTTAATATTGCCAGCTACGAAGCCGTTGATCGAATAGCGGAGAACATCGATGCCTATCACGAAGAACTGGATCCGAATACTGACGAACTGCTAAGCGACGAACCACCGCTGGTTTAAACTGCGCATTCCGGACTCTCGACCGTAGCATTCTATACTGATGTTTATTCAGGCTCTCTCGGATTGAAGGCTGCAAAAGTGTAGCGCGGCATGGACGCCGCGCTCCAAGCGATTCCATGGATGGATCAACTGGCGCTTGCGCCAGTTGGGAGCGCCTTTTGCAGCCTTCAATCCGAGAGAGCTGGAACTCTGATAGGTGACCGATAGAGGCACTTTTGACCTAGAAGCCTGATGGTCAAAAAGCAGTAAGTTTAAAGGATTAGACGGTTTGTGGGACAGGCCGCTGGACTGGTTCTTCGCGGATTGGCCAGTGCACGATCGCGGCGAAAATTCCAAGCGCTACCCCGAGCCACCAAACCACGTCGTAGGACCCGGTCGCATCATAAAGTACGCCACCCATCCAGACCCCGAGGAAAGATCCTACCTGGTGCGAAAAGAAAACTATGCCCCCGAGCATTCCCAGGTAGCGGGTACCAAACATGACCGCGACCAGCGCGTTGGTCGGGGCCACGGTCGACAACCATAACAAACCAATCACGACGGCAAACACGACCACGGTAACCGGGGTGGCTGGCGTCAATAAAAACACGGTAAATGCGATAGACCGGGCAATATAAATCAGGCTCAGTAAAATCGGTTTCGAGTAATGCTGACCAATAATACCGGACGCCAGCGAACCGATGATATTGAAAAACCCGATCAAACTGATGGCAACCACCGCCCAGCGTGACGCAATACCCAGGTCACTGATATAGGCCGGGAAATGGGCGGTAATGAAAGCGACCTGGAAACCGCAAACGAAAAAACCGGACGTCAGCAGCAAGTACCCGCGGGTGGCAAAGGCCTCGCGTAAGGCAGCCCTGGCAGTTTGCTCGAATTCGACCGCGGCAAATTTCGAGGTACTCGAATTACCGCGCAACGGAATTGCCAGTAATGGGATCAGCAACATCACCAGAGCAATCGCAACCAGGCTGTCAGACCAACCCAGCGCATCGATCAGCCCCTGAGAAATCGGCGCAAATACAAACATGCCGGCCGAACCCGAGGCGGTGCCCAAACCGAACGCAAACGAACGTTTTTCCGGGCTGACCATGCGCGCAATCGAGGCCAGCACGACGCCGAAGGAACAGGCCGCAACGCCTAGACCAATGAGAACTCCACCGCCGATGTGCAACCACACCGGGCTTGGTGCGATCGCCATCACCACGAGGCCAGCAAAATAGAGTACCGCGCCGATCGCGAGAACTCGCCAGGCGCCGAATTTATCGGCAATCACACCAAACAGGGGTTGTCCCATACCCCAGAATAAATTCTGCAGGGCCATCGCCAGGCCGAACGTGCTGCGATCCCAGCCGGTGTCCTGCAAAATCGGCAGCTGGAAAAAACCCATTGCGGAACGCGGGCCGAACGCCAGTAAAGCAATCAAACAGGCGCAGGCTAGCGCGATAACAGGGACTTTATGCTGAACTAATGGTTCGGTGCTCATTCAAATTAAACAGGTTAGTGTAGTCGTCATGTCCAGTTTACAATATCAGATTGGCTATTTGCCTTACTTTGGCATGCACAATCAGGAGTAGAACTTGAAGATCAAGATATTCACCACTGGCGGCACTTTTGACAAGATCTATTTCGACGTCAAAAGCGAATTTCATATTGGTGATCCGATCATCGGTGAGTTGCTCGAGGAAGCTAATGTCAGCTTTGATTACGAGATTACGTCGCTACTCAAAAAAGACAGTCTCGATATCAACGACGCTGATCGAGAAATAATCTGCAATGCGGTCAGCAGTGTAAAAGAGAAAAGAATTTTAATCACCCACGGCACCGACACGATGGTAGAAACCGCACGGGCCCTGCTGGAAATCAGGGATAAAACCATTGTCCTGCTCGGTGCAATGCAGCCGGCACGCATGCGGGACAGCGATGCAACCTTTAACCTGGGATTCGCCAGTGCTGCGGTTCAGCTATTGCCGTTGGGCGTACACCTGGTAATGAACGGACAGGTATTTGACCCGCGCAGGGTATCCAAGAATCGCAGTCTGAATCGCTTCGAGCAAGCTAATTCCTAGCGTAACAATCCCACACCAAGGGTATATACTGCACATGCTTTACAGTTTCGGTTTCTGGATCCACCATGAAAGCTAGGACTTCGGCCAAGTTTATCCTGCCCCTGCTGGTACTCCTTCTCTCCGGCGGCCTTTACTATTCACTGGTCTCCAGCAAGACCGAGCGTGACAAACCCGCGCTTACCGAAAAAGTCTGGCAGATCGACGTAATCAGGGCCGAGCAGCAGACGCTCTCGCCCAGCGTTACGTTATACGGTCGCATCGAGTCACCCGAACAGTTAAAAGCAGCCGCACCGGGTGGTGGTATCGTCGAGAGCGTTTCGGTGCGCAATGGCGCTCGGGTGATCGAGGGGCAATCCCTGCTGCGCATGGATAGACGGGATTTTGAGGCGTCCCTGCTCCAGGCTGAAGCGGATCTGCGCGATATCGATAACCAGATCGCAGAACTCAAAATCCGCCACCAGTCCAACCGGTCATCGCTGGCAACCGAACGCGAACTGTTAGCCCTGGCGGATGACGAGGTCGAGCGCCTGGTCAAGCTTAAAAAACAGAACCTGAGCGCCGACACCGCACTTAACAGCGCGCGCAGCGAGCTGGGTCGACGCAGGCTCGAAGTAACAGCGCGCGAACTCGAGGTCGAGAGTTACCCGGC